>Ga0137365_10002248_pt1 | contig 15295 bp, 13 predicted proteins | sample SagtaG_9_FD_104799 | JGI IMG/M metagenome (GOLD analysis project Ga0137365, IMG submission 104799) | Vadose zone soil microbial communities from Sagehorn Ranch, Mendocino, California, USA - Sage1_L_40_16 metaG | ecosystem: Environmental > Terrestrial > Soil > Vadose zone | place: USA...
CAGCAAGACGCGATAACCTTTGGCACCCGCCACGAGCGCGAGACCCAAACCGGTGTTCCCTGCCGTGGCTTCAACGACCGTGCCGCCTGGCTGCAAATGTCCATCGGCCTCGGCCGCCTCGATCATCGATAGCGCGATCCTGTCCTTGATCGAACCACCGGGATTTTGATTTTCGAGTTTCAGAAAAAGCTGGCACGGGCCGGTGTCAAACTGCGTAACCTGCACCAGTGGCGTGTCGCCAATGAGCGACAGAATTGCGGGCGGTTTATTGTGGGCAATTGACGGCGCTGCAGAAATCTCAGTCATGCAAAGGTTGTTCGATAGACGGTTCGCCTTTGTGCGACCATTCCGACTGGCTGTCTTCGAGAAATTGTTGGAGCACAGGAAAACGGACTTCGCCGTAATTTAATGCGTAACGGAGATCGCCACCTTTGTAAATCCAACTCGTCGGGATCCACGCGAGCGGCAATCCGGCAAATTGTTTGATTTTGCTTTCGCCACGACGCGGGCCGGGATCTGCAAGAACTGTTACATTTGACTGATCGACAATGTCGAATTTTTTTAGCATCGCGCGCCCGTCCTGGCCATCATTCCAAACCGAGACGAACCAAAATTTCACGTTCGGATTTTCGCGTACGATTTTCGCCCAGCCGCCGCTCTTGAGTTCAGCCTGACAATTCGAACACCATGGCGCCCAAAGATGAATGACGGTGAGATCCGGTGTTTTGATCGCTTCGAGCACTTTTTGTTCAGCCGGAGATTCGGCGCGCAGCGATATGGCTGCGAGGAGGGCAATCAATATCGGCATTCGGACGATCGACATGTTCTACTAAAGGATAAAGGGGAAACGCCCAACGCTCAACGCCGAACGCCCAACGTCGAACGCAGACGCAGCGTTTGACCTCCACTGGTAACTTGGCTACTATGGCGTCCCCATTTCCGCTAGTTTAGCTGCGCGGAAACATCGGCGTTCGATTGAGCGCCGCTGTACCCATAGGAGGCCTACTTTTATGATTCAAATGCAGGATGTGATGTCGAAGCCGATGCCGGACTTCCGCGAGGGAAGCATCGTCAAGGGGCGCATCTTGGAAATTCGCCCGCGCGAAGTGCTGGTCGATGTGGGATACAAATCCGAGGGCGTCATTCCGTTGACCGAATTTGAGGATGCCGATTCGCTGGAAGTGGGCGACGAGGTGGACGTTCTCCTGGAGCGGCTGGAAAACGAAGAAGGCATGGTCGTTCTCTCGAAGGAGAAAGCCGCCTACCGCCAAAACTGGTACAAAATCGTAAGTGTTTTCGAAGGTGACGGCCTGATCAAAGGCAAGGTGAAATCGGTGGTCAAAGGCGGCCTCATGGTGAACATCGGCGTTGAGGCGTTTTTGCCGGCGTCTCAGATCGACGTCGTTCCACCAAAGGATTTGCAGCAATTCGTTGGCAACAGTTACGATTTCAAAATCGTTAAACTTAATGACGACCGCAAGAACGTCGTGCTCAGCCGGCGCGAGGTGATCGAGCAGGAGCGCAGCGAAAAACGACAGAAATTTATGGAAGGCGTGAACGTCGGCGACCGCGTCACTGGCACGGTGAAAAACATCACGGACTTCGGCGCATTCATCGATCTCGATGGCATGGATGGTTTGCTGCACGTCACTGACATGACCTGGGGCCGGCTCGGACATCCCAGCGAGTTATTGAAGGTCGGACAGCAGTTGGAAGTCGTTGTGCTCGACATCAACAAAGAAAAAGAACGCGTGTCGCTGGGGCTCAAACAAACGCAGAAGAATCCGTGGGACCAGATTGAGGAGCGTTTTCCGGCTGGCCAGCGTGTCAAAGGCAAGATCACGAATCTGGTTCCCTACGGCGCATTTGTTGAAATCGAGGAAGGCGTGGAAGGCCTCATCCACGTCTCCGAACTTTCGTGGACGAAACGGATCATGCGGCCCTCGGATATCCTAAGCGTTGGCCAGGAAGTGGAAGCGGTCGTGCTCGGTGTGAATAAGGAGGAACAGAAAATTTCATTGGGCCTGCGCCAGCTCGAACCGAATCCGTGGGATGAAATCGAGAAGAAGTTCACCATCGGCAGCCGGGTTAAAGGCAAGATTCGCAACATGACTGCCTACGGCGCATTCGTAGAGCTGGAGGAAGGTATCGACGGGATGATTCACGTGTCAGATTTGAGCTGGACCCGCAAGATCAATCATCCCAGCGAGATGTTTAAGAAGGGCGACGAAGTCGAGGCCGTGGTGATCGACATCGATAAAGTAAACCAGCGGATCAGCCTTGGAATCAAACAGCTTACCGAAGACCCCTGGAAGACGATCGACGAGAAATACAAGATCGGCGATCTAGTGACAGGCAAAGTGACCAAGCTCGCCAGTTTCGGTGCGTTCGTGCAATTACAAGACGACATCGACGGGCTCGTGCACATCTCGCAATTGAGCGAAGATCACGTCGCGAAAGTGAAGGACGTCCTCAAGGTTGGTCAGGAAGTCGAAGCGCGCGTTATCAAGGTGGACAAAATCGAGCGCCGCATCGGATTATCGGTCAAAGCTGCCAACTATTCAGAAGAGCAATTGCGCAAGGAAGTAGAATCGTTTGACACGCTCCGTCCTGGCGAAGACATGGTCGGTCTGGAAAAAGCTTTCGCCGCCGCCGAACAGGAAGAATATCGCCCCGGGGATTCCAAGCGCTCGGCGAAGGAATCAAGCGAACCAAATCGCGAGTCGAAGAAGAGATAAGTCTCCGATTTTTTTCTCGCAGCAGGAAATACTCTGAGCAAAATCGAAGCCGGAGTTCCATGCGAGTCCGCTTTTCTCAATCGAAGTCGAGCTTGAGGATAATCGCTTCAGCAGTCTTACTGTGCACAGTAGCCGGCTGCGGAAATAGGGGCATCGTTGGAAAATGGCGCCTGTCAGGAGCGTCTAATGCAACGGTTTGGGAATTTTCGAATAACGGCGCTGTCCTTGTCGGGGATGTGCATGGCAGATACAAATTCGGTGACCAAGACCGAATTAAGATCGAGACGCCGTTCGCAACGACAGTTTATCAGCTGAAAATTTCCGGCGACCAGATGGTTCTGCAGGAGCCGGGCGGTCCGAAGCTCGAGTTCACGAGGATAAATGAAACGCAGCGGTGACGTATCGAGTCACGTAAACAGCGAGAGATTCCTCGACCTGGCTCGGAATGACAAACGGGCTAGAACTCGGCGCTGCCCGGGGTTCTAGCGAATGGGATCACGTCGCGAATATTCGGCACACCGGTGACGAACATCAGCATTCGCTCAAAACCGAGGCCGAACCCGGAGTGCTGCACTGTGCCGTAACGGCGAAGATCCAGATACCATTTGTAATCAGCCGGATCCATGTTGTGCCGGCGCATGTTTTCCTCCAGCATTTCAAGCCTCTCTTCACGCTGGCTGCCGCCGACGATTTCGCCGATGCCAGGCACGAGCAAATCCATCGCCGCAACAGTTTTTCGATCGTCGTTTACACGCATGTAGAAGGGTTTGATTTCCTTCGGAAAATTGAAAACTGTGACCGGACATTTGAAATGTTTTTCGGTCAACCAGCGCTCGTGCTCCGATTGCAGGTTCAGACCGTAGTCGATTGGGAACTCAAATTGTTCGCCGCTCTTTTTTAGAAGATCGATAGCGTCGGTGTATGTGATCCGTTGAAATGGCCGTTCAACGACGAAATCGAGTCGAGCAAGTAACTCCTTGTCCACGAATTTGGCGAAAAGCTCCATCTCATCGGGACAAAGCTTTTTTGCATCTGTGATCAAATATTTAACGAAGTCTTCCGCGAGAGCCATGTTGCCGTTCAAATCGCAAAACGCCATCTCCGGCTCAATCATCCAGAACTCACTGGCATGGCGGGACGTGTTTGAATTTTCGGCCCGGAACGTTGGGCCAAATGTGTAAACCTTGGACAATGCCAGCGCGAGTGCTTCCGCTTCCAGCTGGCCGCTCACGGTCAAATAAGTCGGTCGAGCGAAGAAATCCTTCGTGAAATCAATCTCCCCGTTTTTTCGCGGCGCATTTTTGATATCGATCGTGGAAACGCGAAACAATTCTCCGGCGCCTTCGCAATCACTGCCGGTAATGATCGGTGTGTGGACATAAGCGAAACCGCGCTCTTGGAAGAACTGGTGCACGGCAAACGCGAGCCGGCTGCGCACGCGGAAAATGCTACTGAAAAGATTTGAGCGTGGACGGAGATGAGCGATCTCGCGGAGGAATTCGGGCGTGTGCCCCTTTTTTTGGAGCGGGTAAGAATCATCGGCTGGGCCAATGATCTCAATGTTGTCGGCGGTGAGTTCCCATTTTTGTCCTTTGCCCTGCGATGGTATCAGCGCGCCACTCACAGTGATTGATGCGCCGGTGCTGAGCCGTTGCACCGCAGCGTAATTCGGCAATGTGTTTTTCGCGATGACCTGAAGATTGCGCAGGGACGAGCCATCATTCAGCTCGACAAACGAAAAGTCTTTCGAATCGCGCCGCGTCCGCACCCAGCCCTGAACCTGAATTGAGTCAGTCGGCGCATTACTTTGCAGCGCATCCTTGATCGGAGTTGGAAAAACTGACTTATCCACAGATGTCGCAGATTAAAACAACGTCCAACGCTCAACGCTCCACGTCCAACGAGGAATTTCAGAACAATTCGTGCTTCGCCGAGCGTGTCATCGATCGAAGGAATTCGGAGCGGTCACGGTGCTGTCATTATCGCTGCATTGTTTCACTTCGCCAGTCTATGTTAACTCTCGGTGCGCGAATGAACTGGCGGCTCGTAACTATAATCAACGCGATAATCGCGTTGGTGACGGTTGGTGCGGTAATTTTTGACCTCAAGCGACCACGAACCGAGGGATCGCCTAAGGAACGTCCGCAAACTACATCTCGATCCAATTCAGCAAACTCCCAATCGAATTCAGCAAACAATGAGCACGAGGAGCGGGTTGATGAAATTCGTATCGAGTCTCCAGACGATCTCGCAAACGCGCGTGTCGATGATTTGGGCGCAGTGCCTGCTGCAGCACTTACCGAGCTTATGAGCCGCGCGACTCCCGAGCAATTAGCGGCGCTGGCGCTCAAATTCAACGATGCGCCAACCGATGCACGCACATTTGGCGGAATGGGAATCTTTTTTCAGGCTTGGGCGCAGCTCGACCCCAGCGCTGCGTTGATAGGGGCATTTCGGATTAACGACGTGGCCATGCGAAAATTAGCGGCGCGAACCGTTGTCAATTCTGTGTCACCTTCAGCCGCGCAGGAACTCATTGCTTTTCTCACAGATCATCCAGACAAGGATCTTACTGATGAGTCCAAAAACGAGTTCCTTGGGACGCTCATCTCCAGTTGGTCGCTACTCGATCCTGAAGCAGCGGCAAGATTCGTCGACAACTTGGGCAATACGAAAAATGGCCTAGCGTACAGAGGCAGAGAAGAAATTGCGTATAATTGGGCCACGCTCGATCCGTCGGCAGCGCTCGCATGGGTTGCGACACAGAAGGGAGCCACATATTTGTCTGATTACGTTATCAGAGGATGGTGCCGTAAGGATATCAATGCCGCATCAGCTTACGTTCTACAGCATCTCAATGAACCTGCTGCCGTGCAATTCGCATCCTCAGTCGTTACCGCAATGTTCGACCAGACTGTTGATGGCGCAACAGATTGGATGAGTCAGATGCCAGCCGGAGCTCCGCGTATTGAAGCCGAAATGACATTGGCTTCTTTGTGGGCCGCGAAGGACCCTTCATCTGCAGCGAAGTGGCTTGCCACGCTTCCTGCCGACGACCAGACGAACCTCGTAAGCACGATTGCGAGCAATTGGGTTGAAATCAATTGGCCGGAGGCTTCACGCTGGATCGCTACGTTGACAGGCGACAATCGCGACGAAGCACTTGCTGTCGCTGTGAACCGCGAAGGGGGAAGCCGGGGCGATTCGCTCTCCCTCGCCCTGTCGATCGGAAAAGAGGAAATGCGAAACAATGTGATTGAGAGCATTATTCGGAATTGGGCGGCGGCCGATCCAAACGCAGCCGATACGTGGGTGAAAGCAGGTCCGCTTTCCAATGAACAGCGCGACCACTTGCGTTCTATCATTTCAGAGATGCAACAGACCGCGGAAGTGGAACGGGTAATCATCACCCACTGACCTAGATCAGAGTCCGTCCGCGAAACGGACAATTATTTCATTGCATCGGCGAGTTGCTTAACGAGCTGATTAATCAGGCTCACGTAATTATCCGTTCCGGGAATGCCGCCGGGAAATTGCGAGAGATCAACCAGCTTCGCCTCGGTCGATCGCGCGACCTTCTCGGCGATCCGCCGATCCTGATATGGCTCAACGAGGATCAGTTTGATGCGATCCCTTTTCATTTTTTGAATAACTTCGGTCAAGTGTGACGCCGATGGAGGAGTTCCGGGACTCGGTTCGAGAAAGATGTCGATCTTCAAACCGAAGCGGTGCGCAAAGTACGGCCAAGAATCATGATAAGCCGCGACATGCTGATCTTGAAATAGCTGCAGAGCACCGCGCCACCATTGTAATTTCATGTTGATTGCAGTTTCGAACTTTTTGTAGTTCGCGTCGTAGAACGCAGCGTTCGGTGGATCGACCGCCATGAACGCTTTAGCGATGCGCTGCGCAACGGCTTTGGCAATGAGCGGATCGACGGTGAAATGCGGATTGCCATTGGGATGCGCCTCACCGGAGCGGTGCGTTACGCCAGTCGGGATATTCATCAGACGAATTCCCTGCGACGCCTGGACGCGTCCCGGCTTGCCGATGTCAAGCTTTGGATTGCGCGCCTTTTGCAAGAGCGGCGGGAGCCAGTCCAGCTCAAGTCCCGCGCCGCCGTCAATCAAAACGTCCGCATTGTGCAATGAGGCGACGAAATTAGGATTCGGATCGACAAAGTGCGGATCGTCGTTCGGTTTCCCAAGCACCACGATCTCGATCTTGTCTTTGCCGATTTCGCGGGCGAGCGAACCAAAATCTGGAAAGGTTGCAACGACGTTTATCTTTGCTTGCGCGATGAGCGGCCAGAGCAGGAGTATTGGAGTGATGGCGTAAAGAAATAGGGCCTTTGGCGGGGGCTTGCTCATTCGTGTGATTGACTTACCGCGCGCGGATTCACTCAGAATGATAAGCGACCGCGGGCATGAAGGAAATCAGCTGAGCGGCAGCCAATTGGTTGATTGCGGCGAGGCTTTGACGCCGTTAAGCGACAAATACGTGTATTCCTGCAAAAGCCGCTCGTAATCGGAAAGAAGCTTCATGGCGTCACTCGGTTTGAGGAAATCGGTCTTAATCGCCTCGTCGACCTGTGATTTCAGCAGCCGCATCAACTCGACTTTGTCCCACTGCGTCATGGCAAGCACTTCCCCAATCGTGCTGCCCTCAATCACCTCCTCGATATACCAGCCCGATTCCTCGTCAGGATCGAGGAAAACGTGCACTTCCGTGACCCGACCAAACAAATTGTGGAGATCGCCCATGATGTCCTGGTAAGCGCCCACCATAAAAACGCCGAGGTAATAAATTTCTCCGGGGTGAATCCGATGCAGCGGCAGCGTTTCCTTTACATCTTGCAGGTCGATGAACTTGCAGACCCTGCCATCCGAGTCGCATGTAATATCCACGAGGGTGCCGTGGCGATCCGGCGGCGTGGTGAGACGATGGATCGGCATGATCGGAAACAACTGGCCGAGAGCCCAGTGATCGAGCAGCGACTGGAACACAGAAAAATTGCAGATGTACTGATCGCCCAACGTTGTTTCGAGCTGCTTCACTTCGTCAGGCACATAACGCAGGCCGCGATGCATGTTGACGATTTGATGCGCGACCTGCCAGTAAACGGTGTCGATTTTCGCCTTTGATTCCAGATCGAGCAGACCGAGATCGAAGGTTTGCTGTGCTTCCTCCTTTATCTGTTGGATGTCGTGCAAGCTCTCAAGGCGATTTCCACGCCTTAATCGTTGTTTCACGTCGAGGATGTCGCCCACGAGTTTGTGATCTTTGTCGCCGGCTTCGACTTTAAGCTTCGGCGCAGTTTTTTCGATCGAGCTAAACGCTTCCAACACCAGCACTGAATGATGCGCGACGATGGCGCGCCCGCTTTCACTCACAATGGTCGGATGGGACACGCCTTCGGAATCGCATACGTCCATGATGTTCCAGATCACGTCATTGGCGTATTCCTGGAGCGAATAATTCGTCGAGCTATCGAAATCACTGCGCGAACCATCGTAATCCACGCCGAGGCCGCCGCCGACGTCGAGATAACCGAGTTGGTGCCCGAGTTTGCAAAGCTTTGCGTAATAACGAGCGCCTTCGCGCACAGCTCGCTTGATCGTTGAGATATCGGGCACCTGCGATCCGACGTGGAAATGAAGGAGCTTGAGGCATTGCGTCAGCCCGGCCTCTTTCAACATCTGACTCGCAGCAACCAGATTGGTGGTGTCGAGACCGAATTTAGCGTTCTCGCCGCCGCTCGGCGACCATTTGCCGGAGCCTTTGCTATACAAGCGAGCACGAATACCAATGTAGGGCTCGACACCCACCTCGTTGGAAGCGCGAATGATCTGCTCCAGCTCTTCCAATTTTTCAGCGACGATAATGACCGATTTGCCAAGTTTGCGGCCAAGCAGCGCGATGCGAATGAAAGCGGGATCTTTATAGCCATTGCAGATTATTAAACTCTCAGGGTCTTTCTGCATGGCAAGCGCAGCAACCAGCTCCGGTTTGCTGCCTGCTTCGAGCCCAAAATGAAATTGTTCGCCTGCATCCACAATTTCCTCGATGACCTCGCGCAGCTGATTGACTTTAATCGGAAAAACTCCGCGATACTGATTGCCATAACCGAATTCAGAGATGGCGCTTTGAAATGCGCGATTGATTGATTCGACGCGGTGCCGGAGCAAATCCTGAAACCGAACCAGTAAAGGGAAACTGAGGTTTCTGGCGCGCGCTTCGTTGACGATTGCCAGAAGATCGATGGAGCCGCCGTTATCTTTTAACGGCTTCGCCTCCACATTGCCCGCGCTGTTGACGGTAAAATAACCCTGGCCCCATCCATCCACGTTGTATGTAGTGATGGCGGACTCAAGGTCCCACTCAGTTTTCATTTCGATTCATTCACCCGTCCGCAACACTGCGAAAACGCATATTCAATCAGCGCGTCGAACATTCAAGCCCGCGGCACAAAATTTTCATGTGGTTCACATGTTCCATCTGTACTGAGAGGGATGCATAGACCCCGCCGCTTGTTTTTCATTTTCGCGCAGGTACCGTTGCGCGATGAACAAAACGGTGATCGAGGTGCAGGTGCGAGCGGTTTTGCCGACGAGCGGCGGGTGCGCAGTGTTTATCGGCAATAACGAGAAGGTGTTCATCATCTACGTCGATCAAACAGTGGGCAGCGCGATCACCATGTTCATGCGCCAGATCGCCAAGGAGCGTCCCCTCACCCACGATTTGATGGGACATTTGATGACGGCTCTAGGTGCAAAAGTCGACCGAGTCATTATCAATGACTTGAAAAATGCCACCTATTACGCGCGGGTGATTATTCGGGTACAAAACGAGTTGCAGCAGAAAAAGATCATCGAGCTCGATGGACGACCGAGTGACTGTATCGCCATGGCCACGCAGCAGAAGGCCCCGATCTATGTGAGTCAGGACGTGTGGGACGAAGTGGATGATATGACCGACGTCTTGCGCAAGATGGAGGAAGAGGGACTGAGGCCGGAATCGGAAACGGAAGAATAGGGCGTCAGCCCAACAAATCACCGTAACGCTTGTCCGCTAATTCAAGGCAACGCGCCAGAATTTCCGACGCGGTGTCGAGCTTGAACGTTTCGTCAATCAGTTCGCGACATTCGGGAATGCTCAGACTTTGCACGGCGCGCTTGACTCTTGGCACCAGGATCGCGGCCGTGCTGAGTTCGTCCATGCCGAGACCCAGCAAGAGCGGGACAAGCGCGATATCTCCTGCCATTTCTCCGCAAACGCCTACCCAGATTTCTTGGCTATGCGCCGCGTCGGCGATCATTTTGAGCAAACGCAGTACTGCCGGATGTGTGGGCGCGTAAAGATGGGCTATCTTCTCGTTCACGCGATCGACCGCAAGCGCATACTGAATCAGGTCGTTTGTTCCAATACTTAAAAAATCCACCTCCGGCGCGAGCACGCTTGCACAGATGGCTGCGCTTGGGATTTCGATCATCGCGCCGACCTCGACGTTGTCGCCGATCTCGACGTTGGAGCTGCGCAATTCCTCCCTGCACTCGTCGAGCACGGCGATTGCGCGGCGCAGTTCATCTAGCCCAGAAATCATCGGAAACATGATTTTCACATTCCCGACCGCAGTGGCCCGCAGAATAGCGCGCAACTGGGTCTTGAAGATTTCTATGTTTTCGAGACAAAACCGGATCGCGCGCCAACCAAGGAACGGGTTCAACTCGTCGACGATATCTACAGCGCCCGGAGCCAATTTATCGCCGCCGAGATCAAATGTTCGAATAATTAGCGGCTCGGGCCGGACGCGCTCGGCGACTTGCCGATAGGTTTCATATTGTTCGTCCTCAGTTGGCAGAGTAGTCCGGTTCAAATACAGAAACTCAGTGCGATAAAGTCCGATGCCCTCGGCGCCGTTGGCCTGCACGGCATCGACATCTTCTGGCAGTTCGATATTTGCCGAGAGAACAATGTGACGGCCGTCGCGCGTCGTGGAGGTCGTCTCGCGCAGCTCTTTTAGTTGCGCCACCACTTTGGCTCTTCTTGATTCGATATCGGCGTAACACGAAAGCGTTTCCCGGGTCGGATTGACGATCAGATAGCCATCATTCCCATCGAGGAGAACTTCCTGGCCAGTCTCGAGTTTTGCAGTGATATCGTGTAAGCCGACGATTGCCGGAATACCAAGTGAACGCGCCAGAATCGCCGCATGCGAGGTGCGGCTGCCCAGATCCGTCACGATCCCGAGCACGTTCACTCGATTGCTGCTTGCGGTGTCCGACGGAGTGAGATTATGCACAACCAAAATATGCGGCTCCGTCAGCGCAAGAAATGTCTTGGGAGCTTTCCCCTGCAGGTTGTGAATTACGCGCTTTGTTACGTCCTGAATATCGAGCGCGCGCTCTCGCAGGTACGGGTCATCGATCTTGTTCAGGGTTTCAGCGTACCGCGTGGCGACTTCCTGGAAAACCCACTCCACATTGCAAAGATCGGTCTCCAATTTGCGGAGCACTTCGTCGATTAACGTGCGGTCTTCGACTACGAGTAAATGGGCATCGAAAATGGCGGCATCTTTTGCTCCGATCGATTCGGCAATGCGCTGCTGCATTTGCAGAATCTGCATGCGCGTTTGAATAAGGGCCGTTTCGAAGCGCGCGATTTCATCGCCCACTTGGGAAGGCGCAATGCGGTAACGCACCACCTCATCAAGCTCATCGCGTACGACATGGACCTTGCCGCGGGCGATTCCAGGCGAAACGCCAGCTCCTCCAAATCGAATTTCCTTGGGCGTGTTGTCGCCGCTCATCCACTTGGGAGAGTAAGGCAGATGTCAAACATTGCGAACTTACTCTTAACAAGTGGCAGGGACGCGGCGCTGCGCCGCCTCGTCATCACAGCGGAACGAGTGTGGCTCAATCTTCGTTGAAGCGCGCCTTGATCAGCTCCTGCAGCTCCTCCAGCGCTTTTTCGGCATCCGGCCCTTCGCAACGAACACGTAGCTTCGATCCCTGCCCGGCGGCCAGCATCATCAGACCCATGATACTTTTACCATTCACCTCTTCGCCTTCTTTCGAGACCCAAATTTCCGAGCGGTACCGGCTCGCGATGCGCACAAACATGGCAGCGGGCCGGGCATGTAGGCCGAGCCGATTCACGATCGGAATTTCTTTTTCGACCTTCTGAACAGGGGCCGTGCGGTTGCCTCTTCGATACAACAATGCCATTACGTCGCTCCTTTTTGCTCCATTATTCCGAGCAGTTTGGCGTTGAAATCAACGGCTGCGTTTTGGCCCAAGCCTTTTAATTTTTCATCCATCGCGGCCACCTCAATCAAGCGCGCCATGTCCCGGCCGGGGCGAACTGGAATCGTCACATGCGGCACTTTGAGGCCAAGGATCTCGTAAAATTCCCGGTCCAGACCGATGCGGTCGACTTCGTCTACGTCCTGCCAATCTTTAAGCGTAACAACGAGGTCCAGGCGCTTTTCGACTCGAATACTGCCAATCCCGAAAACCTTTGCCACATCGATAATGCCGATCCCGCGCACCTCCATATGATTGCGGGTGAGCTCGGGCGCCGTGGCCATGAGCTCGCGGCCCTCCAGCATCGTAATCCGGGTCACGTCGTCAGCTACGAGGCTGTAACCACGTTCAATCAGCCCAAGCACACACTCGCTTTTTCCAATACCGCTCGCTCCGCGAACTAACACGCCCACTCCGAGAATGTCCACCATGCTGCCGAATTCAGTTACCGTCGGCGAAAAATCCATTTCTAAAGCGATCGTCGCAGCGTTAATGAACTTCATTGTGATCATCGGAGTGCGGAACACCGCGATTTTTGCCTCTGCTGTGACAGCGAGCAACTCCGGGGCGAGATGAAAGCCGCGCGACATCACTAGGCAAGGGATCTTGCGCTCGCATAACTTGCGGAATCTTTTTACCCGAATGTTTGAGCGCAAACTTTTTAAATATGAGTACTCGGCCGCTCCCAATACCTGCACCCGTTTCTCGGCGAAATACGTGTAGAATCCGGAGAGCGCGAGCCCGGGACGGTTAATAGTTGGCTCGCGAATTTTGCGGTGAAATCCCACGCGCGGGCCTTCGAGCTTCATGTGGAGCTTCTCGGCGTGAGAATTATGAAACCCTTCGACCGTGACAACCGGAACGCTTTTTTGCTGATCGCTTGTGGATGTAATCGTTTGGATCCCGGGTCGTTCCGCCATCAGGATTAACTTCTAACGTGAATACGGCGCAATTTCCAATTCACGACGAAGAGCGAACTTATTTTGCCACGATTTCCGCGTCCGCTGAGAAATTCACCAGCTGACCGCAGCCACTGTTCCCCCATTGACGCAGGACTCGAAGATCGTTCTCAAGAGCCGACGCATCGGCTAAGTCAGCATCTTCGCAATTTTGCGGGTTAGAAAAAAGGATTCAGATTGTGCGCGCTCTAGAATTCGGTCGCCGTTGCGCAGCGCCTCTGTGGCTTTCTCCAGCAGCGTGGTACTATTCTCAGAAACCACTTCTGATCCGACCTGCAATCTGCGCTCCAACGCGGCAATGACAGCTTCGCGCAAAGCGCCGACCTTGCGCTTTTGAGAAATGATGGCGAGCTGATGATGTTCAGCCAAGAATGGCCGCAGTTCAGTTTCAAACCACCGACCGTAAAGCGCAGCGTGCGCCCCAAAGACACTGACCGCGTGCACGGGTGGCTCAACACGAAGCTCGCTGCGCAGGTTCGCTTTTACATACGCAATCATTTGTTCTCGATCGGCGGCGCTGAACAGATCGGCCTTGCTGATGAGAATCATGGCGCTCGCACCCGCTTGATAAAGCGCTTGCACTACGACGAGATCATCCTGGGTGAGGCCCGCGCTCGCATCGATCAAAACAATACCGAGATCACACCGCGGCAGGTAGGCGATTGTTTCCTCCTCGCCAGCAACTGCCAGTGAGCCAAGTCCTAGTGTATCGACGAAGGTAACGCCTTCCGCCAGGCGATCAGAAGGTAATTTAACGAAAATGCGCGTTACATGCTTTTTGTTTCCCGGATTTTTCTGCTCGGTCGCAAACTCAGGCAACTGTGACAATGGAATGATTTGCGCCGCGCTTCGGCAAATTCGATTCCCGCCTGGGCGACAGGCCCGTAGCTGATGCGTGTGGGGATTGCCGTGACCGGCGTGACACCGATCGGTAGCACGTCCGTTTGCAAAATGTAATTGAGCAATGACGATTTCCCGGAGCTAACTCTGCCGAAAACGCCGGCCTCAAATGCCGCGCTTTCCATGCGGTCGAGCAGCATGCCCAGCGTCCCGCGAAATTCGACGAGACCGTGCGCGGTGACGATCCTCTCAATTTCGGTGAGCAAACGAATCTCATCGCCGGTTTTGCCCAATTGCTGGAGCCGCTGTTGCAGATCGCCGCCGGCGCCTTTGCCCAAGTAGCTTCGCAGCTTGGCGACCAATCCATCCAACTCCGCGCGGATACCATCTAATCTGTCGGCAGCTTCGGGAGAAAGCGGACCATAGGCGCGCATTCGTTCCGGCGTAAGCTCGTTAAGCGAGATTGAGCAATACATCAGATTAATCGCAGCGGCCCACACTGCGCCGGAGTGCTGCTCGGGTGGTGGGATGTTGAGTTCCTCCATCACGCGCTGCATCGCTTCCCGAATCCGCAGGATGTAATCGTGCGTTACCTTGCGCTGGATTGGCGTCGTGTCATCGGAATGTCTTTGGAATGGCGATGGGGAACTAGCATCGACCATTGTGTGCTCAGCTTCGGAAAGCAGTTTATCGATGTACTGAAATGTCGTGCGCACATGCCGCTGATGGTACTCGCCGAAGCTGTGCTCTGTTGTCGCATCATTCATTTTTCACATCGCTGTTCTCTCCAACGTCCTCAATGCTTAGGACCCGCATGCGCGTGCGATAGAGCCGGCCCCATGCGTGCATCATCCCGACGGTTGGTTGGAAAAATTTTTGTGCGATCAGCGTGGGTACAAATGCGCTTAGAATAACTACACTCACCAGGATGGTGTACTGATTCTGATCGATGATCCCGTTTTGCAGGCCATACAGAGAGGAAATCGTTCCAAAGGTGAGCCCCGTAGCCATGAGCAGTGTGGTGTAGCTCGCTTCCTTGACCTTCATATAGTGCAATCGAGCGAGCGGAAAGACGCCGACGATTTTCGTCACCATCTTCAGAGCGAGAAACGCGCTGATCACGAGCAATCCAGTCCACAGTGCCGGCAGCGAGACATATAGTCCAGCTTTGATGAAATAGAATGGTGTGAACACTGCGAACGCGATGCTGCGCATGCGACGCACAAGCGTTTTGTCGCGGAGAAATACGCCTGCGACAACAAGACCAAGGAGATATGCTGGCAGGACGGCTTCGCTTTTGGCTGCAGTGGCCAGGCCGCCGAGAAGGAAGAGGACAAAGAAAATGAATTTAACTTCTGGTTCGCTCACCTGCCTTGCGCCAAGGCGCGTAATGATCGATTGCGTCCAGCGCGGCATGAACCAGAGGATGATCGACGTCACGATCACAAACAGC
>Ga0137365_10002250_pt1 | contig 15287 bp, 17 predicted proteins | sample SagtaG_9_FD_104799 | JGI IMG/M metagenome (GOLD analysis project Ga0137365, IMG submission 104799) | Vadose zone soil microbial communities from Sagehorn Ranch, Mendocino, California, USA - Sage1_L_40_16 metaG | ecosystem: Environmental > Terrestrial > Soil > Vadose zone | place: USA...
CAATAGGTTTACCTTTCGGGTCTTCTACACCCCAATCTATAATATCATGAATAAATAAGGTTGGACACGACTTCTTGTCAATACAACCCATATTTACTTTGATATCAGCGCTTCGTATCATATCTTCTGTAATTATCTTGGGTTTTTGTTTGCTAATGTTTATATTAAATTCTCTCATAACTTCTATGGCGAGAGGATTAATCTCTGCTGAAGGTTCTGTCCCAGCACTCAATGTCGAATAATGTTTTGGAGCATACTTTCGAAAAATTGCTTCAGCCATCTGGCTTCTTCCTGAATTTTCTACACAGACAAAGAGGACAGTTTTTTCTTCTCGTTCAAGTTTTAGTGGTTTACGAAAGAACCTCATTATATTCATCCACTAGGATTTTACTGCCTTGACCACTAAACTAGTGATTCTATTATTGTCTATTCCATTACCTTCTTGATACAATTTTTGCTCTAAAATCTGTGGATTTTGGAAGCCTGCATTTCGAATACTTGTTAAGTAGTTTTCTTTTGTTAATGCCCCGTCGATACAACTACACCATTTTTCAGAGTCAACAAAGTTTGAAGGCACCTCATTGTCTGTAACAAGATCAGAAATTACCATTCTTCCATTGCTTCTTAGTACTCTATGAATTTCTTTGAAGGCGGCTACTTTATCTATAGTCAGATTAATCACACAATTGCTAATGACTACGTCTGCAGCATTATCCTCAATTGGAATCCCTCTTTCTATATCACCTTTTTTAAATTCCACATTTGCATATCCATTCTCTTTCGCGTTATTTCGAGCTTTTTCTAGCATTTCATCTGTCATATCGATACCTATTACTTTCCCTGACTCTTTGACCTTATTTGCTGACAGAAATACGTCGATTCCTCCACCTGAGCCAATATCAACAACGACTTCACTTTCACGGATATCTGCAAAGTTTACCGGCGCACCACATCCTACGCCAAGAATAGAGGATTCAGGAATGGATTCCAATTCCTTGGTATCATAACCAATGTTTTTTGCAATTTGAACAGTTGAGGCATCTGAATTACTGCCACCGCAACATTCGCTAGGTGCACAACAGCCTTCTGAAGAAATTCCTGCTAGCGCAATCTTTCCATATCTTTCTTTTACCTTTTCCTTAATAATTTGCTGGTCTTTCATAGTATTGTTTACAAGAGAAACTATTTAAGTTGTCAAAAGCTATGTAAAGTAAGTGTAATCATGGAAACAATAGGAAAGGAAAAAGTAAGGACAGAAGATCTGTTACAGCAGCAAAGTTACCTATTATCCCAGAAGATATTCAGAATTGTGATTTTACCGGCTATGACGCAGACACCCTTATGAAAGAAACTGCAAGATTGAGAAAGTTGATTACAAAACGTGGCACTCTTGAAATTCTTATACCATTATGTTGCAGTACAAACCCAGTTAGGTATATCAAATTCAGAAATAAGCTGAAGGGGTTTAGTAGTAAAACTTTGGCAATCCGATTGAAAGAACTCGAAAAAGGCGGCATCTTGGAAAGACGTGCATATAATGAAATACCACCTAGAGTAGAATATAATTTAACTAACAAAGGACAGGAGCTTGTTGAATCTGTTATTAACTTATTACAGTGGATGAGGAAATGGTCTTCTTCCAAATCCAAAGTTTAATAGAATGATAGGTCAGTGATTGTGAGATTTCAGATAAAAAAATATGCTCCCGTGAAAGGGAATATAAAATTGGATTGTGGCAAATATGTGCGGTAAATTTCTTTCCCGGGGGTTGTCCTTGTGCAAAATATTGAAGTCAATAAATTTGCCATTGCACTTGTCCATAGAATGACAGTATTGGTAAACATGGCAACTATTATAGACACTTTTTGTGTAGTCTCTATACCTTTAATCACAAAGTCAGTGTAATCAATCTTAATTTATTCGCATTCTTTTACCAAAAATAGAAAACCTAGTAGTTTAGGTCGGCAAAGTTTAGTAGTAAAGGTGAATATAGCTTTTCGCATCGAACTTGTAATCCTTATAACCTTTGATTCCTATAGGATGTTGAGATGAACGAAAAGATTCTTTCACTTGGAATTGTGCTAGCGGTTGTTCTTCTTACAGGAGCATTGATTCTTGTTGGTAGCACCGCTAACGTGGCAAATGCACAGGCAACTGCCACACAAAAGAATGTGGTAAGAGATTCTGCAGCGATACTTTTAGAAGGCAAGATTATTCCTACGAAAGATTACATACACCTTTATGACTCTACCCCTTACTCTATATTAAATGGACATATAGCTGCAAAGCTTCCATGCGATGCCAATTCTGTTAGTCCATTAAAGATATTGATAGGACAAGCTCCTAATCTAAAGCCAGCTAACCTTGAACTTGTAAAGCCATTATCAACCCCAGGAAAGTTATGCATATATCACGTAGATATTCCATCTAAAGCTGGAGAAATTATTACAGATATAGCAATCCAAAATCCAACTACAAATGAAATAAAATTCCCGTCTACAAGTACTGTTGTAATCGGCGTTAATGAAATCAGACCCTTACCTGCTTCTCAAGGCGGTATGTAAGCAGAAGAAGCAACAACAATGTATATAGACGATAAATAACTCGTGCCAATTAGCAGCATACAAGAACATTTAGCCGTAATAACGTAAGCTCGACCGTGAGGAGCTGGATTCAAAGTCGGCCAGGATAGTTTCCATATTACGTATTTAGGTGATGAATATTGAATATTCTCCTTATTATTCAATAGAATTTCCTGATAGGATAGGTTTCTATTCTAATACTTTCCTACCTCAACTCGACAACGTCGAACATTCCCATCCAACCTAGGTCGGTAAATCCGTTGATATGAGCATGGAACATGAACATGCCTGGTTTATCATATGTGAATTCAACTATTCCTCTATTTCCCTGTCCTAATTCAACGATATCAGTCTTGTAGGATGGATTCAACCCAGTTCCAGCAGGATAATAATCAAACATATTGCCATGCAAATGAAAACTGTTTACGGGGTCAAACTCCAACATATTTACCAAGTAAATTCTATAAAGCTGGCCTGTAACTAGCTGGATTGGATGATCTCTGTATATGAATGCCGGTCCATTAACACTATAGATCTGGTTAACGGGTCCATTAGCTTGGCCTGCTTGAGTTGCTTTTTCAAAGTTGGCACGCAATTCAGCAGCAGTAGGCGGGTGCAGAATAGCTGATTCATTTGACTTGTAGTCATCAACCAGATTATATCCATTCATAAGCATTACCATCTCTTTGGCTGGAGGTCGAGGTGTCCTTGGATCGATTATCATGACTCCGTATAACCCATGATTGATATGTGATTGCACTGAAGCTACATGGCAGTGGTACGGATATACGCCGTATGGAGATGCTACGAAACTGTATGTGTAATTATCACCTGGACCAATAGATCCGCCATAACCATAAACTCCGTCCATCATCCCTGAATGGATAGAATGCATATGCAACGAGTGTGGATGATGCGAGGAATTAGAATTATTCACCGTAATCTCAACATGATCTCCTTCAGTCATCCTCATTGTTGGACCGGGTATTGTGTCATTAAAAGTCCATGCATGAAACAATACAGGGTCCTTCGTATTTATATCAGAAATAGGAATAGCATTATTTTCGGTAATGATCAAAGAGAATTGCCTTAATAAAGTCCCATTCTTATAGTGGGTAACGTGGCCGCAGTTAAAGTATGTTAAATATTCTAGTGGATTGGGCCGATCATCCATGTCTTTTGCGCAGTTCTTTCCTACTGGTATAGAGTTTATAGATAGGTCAGAAAAAGTGGAATTAGTTTTAGAAATAGGGGGAGTTGATGGCATCATCATCATCATCGTTCTTGTTGATACAGTCTGTCCTGCGTCATTGGGCTTGTGTTTGTCATTGTCATTATGAACTGCATATTTTTCAGCGACTGCAAATTGGCTGAACGGTATCATTATTATACCAACAACAAAAAATACAAGAACAACAACAGCAACAACCAAACTCCTGGATAGATAAATTGCAAAGGCATTAAAAAGTAGACCTGATATCATCATAGAATCCTAACTCTATCTTTTTCCTTTACCCACATGAGAGAATGGCCGTGTCGTATTTACTTACAGATTTGATTTCTCCCAGAGTTGCCAAATTAAGGACTCTATTTATACATCCTTCCTTGCCATCAACTAAATTTTCTTTCATAGACGTAAAACCAGTGGGTGCTGATAGAATGAATATTCCAGCTACCGCAACTAGGACTGCTGTTAAAGTAGTTGTCGTTAATAGTATTTTTTTCTTCATCAAGTAATATAGAAACTAGGTTGTTCTTGAAGTGGCCTAGAACCAGATTTTGATATTTATCTAATGTTGTATATTATCAGCGTAACAGTATGATTAATAATATTGCTTGCTCGGATATGGCATTTGTGAATAGGTGAGCGCTCACCACTGTTGGCTGCACAATTCACTGGCATGAATTAGTAGCCGAACAAGATAGAGATCAGATAATTATTAACCTGAACAGGTGTTAGAACCTGGGAAAGAGAAAAGAAAGAAGAAGCGACTACCGATCAATAACTGTAAGTTATAATGCTGCATCACCACTGTTCTTTGTTCCCATATCATAAGCTTCTGAAACATCGTAGACAAATATCTTGCCGTCAGAAACCGAATCTGTAGTTACAGTCTTTAGAATATCGTCGATCATCGGCTTTAGCTGTGCATCTGGGACAAGTATTTCAACCTTCGTTCTAGCTCCAAATTCTGGCACATATTGCATTACACCTGTACCAATATGCACTGGTTCATTTTTTGACCGACCTCTGCCTTTAACATCATAGAATGTCATACCGCCAACTTTATGTTTGTGAAGGAGTTCATTTAGTTGGCTAACGCGTTCATGTGGAATTATTATATCCAATCTCTTCATAGTGCTGTATGTATTGTAGGTACATATGGATATATGCAATTCTCATATGAGTGAGAACTAGAGGTGTATCTTGCGCCTGAGCTCTCAATCGCTCGTCGTCATATGTTTAAAACTGTGAATACGGATTTAAAATAATAGTTTTGAACGTAAAATTATGAATTATACTTCGATATAGGATACCACTATTTGGTAGTATTCTCTAGTCTACAGCTTGCAATATCAATTCCAATGGGGTATGCAAATGATCATAACATTATATTGGGAACGACAAGTATAATGAGAAATGAGCAAGAAAAATATTATTGAAGGTGGAGACGAGGAAAACAGAGTAAAACAATTGAATAAGGAAATTATGCTTGTTTTTGAAAGGCATACCGCATCTTTTGGTCATGCTTCAGCTGCATTGTTGAGCGTAATGTACTATATCTCTGAGAAATACACCAAGCAACATCCAGAGAGTAAACAAAATTTATCGGAATACTTCAAAACGGAATTTGACAAATTTTTGAATAAATTAGCTCAAAAATGAGTCAATGAGAATATGTTTTTTATGTCATATTATTTTATTGGTTCAAACGATTTAATCATCTTTTCAATAACTGGCAAATAACTAGAGTATTTTGCTGCATCAGCATGATAAGAAAGGGAATACAATCTATTACCCTCTATCATGTCTATTTCCATTACCTCTGCTTTTCCTACAATAGAATCGCTATAACTATAGACTAGTTTATGTGAAGGATGGTCCACATTAGTATAAGTGGTGGGAGTACTGGCATTAGATTCAATTACAGCAAATCTTGGCAACGATTTCTTGTAGGTATCGATCTGTTGGCTTACATATTGATCCAATGATCTGGCATTGGACGGATGATCTTGGACCTCGATTATAAGATACTCTCTAAACAAATCTGAAAAGGTTTCTTGCGGGGAGATAAAATTAGCAATGATATTACGGCCAGATTCTTTAATTCCAGGACTGAATTCTACCTTTTCCCAATTAGAGGGATATTGAATTTTAAATCTGTAATTTGAATTTTCGTACGTAACGAAACTACCTGTTGATGCCGACGTCTGTGCAAGCGTCTGCTGCTGTGAATTTCTAGTTATTGTAAAGGAGAACGAAAGTGAAATTATTGTTATTATTATAATGATAATTCTGAAGGTAAGTATATTGCTCATACTAGTAACCGATCTTTGAGAAGCTATATTTAGAGTTTCTATACTGGATTTTATGCCTCTTTGTTCTCTCAATCAAGATAAATGTAACAAAGTATGTCATATTGACATCCTTTGATCTCTGATTGCCAGTCTTACTTGGTATCTTAATATTTTCAGTAATATGAGGATTCAGAATAGGGTACTGAATCTTGAGTCACCAAAGCAAAGTCTCTTTCATATAAAATAATGATAACGAGGAGAGAGGCTACTACTGCTTTGTATTAAAAAGCAAGGTTTATTATCTAGGTATAAAGGTGTGGTTATGATAGCACATATTCATGAATGCTCTTGCTCTTAAAAGCTATTATCCGTATAACTGCACTTTTGATTTAAGAAGGAAAACTTTGCTCTCTTCTTTTCCTTCTTTTTCTACTAAACCCATGGAATTGGTTTATGATGAAACTACCTTCAGGACGTATAAACTGAGCAGGAATTAGAGCAAATGATAAGGATATTTACTGAAAAATACTCAAAGTAGTATAGGAGATATTAATAGGAAGAGGAGAGGGATTGATAGCAACAAGAAATGAAGGTAATTACAATACTGGTACTAATAGCAAGTATATAGATGGAGTAAAAATAGAGTGACAGACGAGGAATTGCAGTATAAATGCGCACTATGCGGAAAAAGCCTCAGAGACCAAGAAAGAGCTACACTAGTAGAAGAAACGGTTGATGGCACCAATTATAGCTTCGATAGAAGAGATTGTGCCATTATGTTTAAAAGGTTTAAAGGTGTCTATGGAGACCAATTCAAGGAATTTTTAGGACAGAGGCAATACATTTCGGATCCATTCTGGGATAAAGCGATTCCTAAAGAAGAGGAAATAAAAGAAATAGAGAAAGAAGGACTCAAACCCGAAATTATAGATATAGTTATTCGAGACCCAGTTCAAATGCAGAAAACTGCTTTTGACATGGTCAAATCTGCCACAGAAGAAATAATGATTATATTCTGTACTTCTAACGCATTTCATAGGCAAGAGAGACTAGGAGCAGTCAAAGTATTAGAAGAAGTAGAGGCCCCGAAAGAAGATGTCAACATTAGAATTCTAACTCCGATAGATCAACAAATAAAAGACACATTCCCAATATTAAAAGAGCATTTTAAAAAAATTGAGATGAGAGATATACAAGAATGCTTGCACACAAAAGTTACAATTTTGGTAGTAGACCGGAGATCATCCTTGGCGGTAGAACTCAAGGATGATAATAAAGATCTTGTATACGAAGCAATGGGATTAGCAACATATTCTACAAGTAAATCGACTGTATTATCTTATGTATCAATATTTGAAAGTCTTTGGAAGCAAGTGGAATTAAATGAACATGTAACAAGACTATACGAACAATTAAAGATACAAGACAAAATGCAGAAGGAATTTATCAATGTCGCAGCCCATGAATTAAGAGCTCCTATTCAACCTATCCTTGGTCTTGCTGAGGTTCTTCGTTCCAGGAAGAAGATCGATGCCAACGAACAAGAAGAATTGCTTGGCGTCATAATTAGAAATGCAAAACGACTAAAGGGACTTACAGAGAACATCTTAGATGTTGCCAGAATAGAAGGCCAATCACTAACTTTACACAAGGAACCGCTCTACATTGATGATATAATATTGGATGTAGTGGAAGATATGATGAATCAAATTGGCAAAATCGACGATCTGAAATTACTATATGACTTTAGACTAGACACTCGTTTGCCAGTTGAGGCAGATCGAGGTCGAATAACTCAGGTTATTAACAACCTATTAAGTAACGCAGTAAATTTTACCAAAAAAGGAACAGTCTCTATTATTAAAGAGATGAAGAATGATTGCGTTGTTGTTGCGGTAAAGGACACAGGAATTGGAATAGATTCTGATATGTTTCCTAGATTGTTTACAAAGTTTGCTACAAAGTCGCCCAAGGGTACTGGATTAGGCTTGTATATTTCAAAGAGCATCGTGGAAGCACATGGTGGTAAAATATGGGCAGAAAATAACGTTGATGAGGAGGGAGCGACATTTACATTTAGTTTGCCGGCCCGTCCAAGTTAGAAACTAAAAGAAAATTTAGCATTTTCCTCCTTGCTTAACTTCCTTTGTACATCTCTTAAATGATATGATGTAGGCAAACCACTGGAAATATATGAAAAAGATGCCACTGTCGGATAGACATACAAAGACTCCCGATAATCATCTAATAAAAATGAAGGGTATTAAAAATCAAATTCGAAGAAATATCCTAGATGATAAAAGAAGAAAAGAGAACTCGAATGAAGATCACAGACATATTTTTGATGTGGCTATAATAGGAGCTGGATTTGCCGGCCTATCTGCTGCATTGCTCCTTGGAAGATATCTGCTTCCTACAGTAATTTTCGACGGAGGAAAAACAAGGAATTTTATGACTAAACAAGTCCATGGTTATTTAGGTTTAGAAAACACTACACCCATACAGTTTATTCAGAAGGCATGGAGGGATGTATTACAGTATGAATAAATAAAAGTAATTAAAGCAAAGGTTGGGAGAGTTGAAAGAGAAGGCCGTCTTTTTTTGTTATCTACAAAAGAGGATACGAGGAGAACAAGAAGAAGGATATTAGTCAAAACGAAACACGTGATAATTGCTACAGGAATCAAGGATGTTAAACCCAAGATAAAAAATTTTGAAACGTTCGACGGAAATGGAGCGTGGCATTGCCCTCACTGGATGGCTTTCAAACTACAAATAAAAAGTTGGCAATTATTTCCAGCGGAAATAATGATAGCATCAAGTACGCAAAAGAGTTTTTAGGGTGGACTAGGAATATCCAGGTTTTTTTACAAGGAGACAATTACCAGTTAACATCTCATGAAATAAGTGAAGCCAAGAAATTGGGAATCAAGGTAGTAGAAAATGATGAAATCATCGAGATCATCGGTGACCGAAAAAAAGGTATCAAGGGGATGATATGTAGAAGTAAAAAGTTTCATAATGCAGATGTAATTTTTTATCACCTAGGGTATAACGTTCAAAACAAGCTAGCAGAACAGCTTGGATGTGAGCTTGACGACGGGTATATTAAGAGAGATAGTCAGCAACAAACTACTATTCCCAATGTGTATACTGCTGGTGATATAGACACTGATCGGCACTATATTGTATTGGCCGCGGCGAGCCAAGCACTTGCTGCAATATCTATATATGAAAAAATGTTAGGTGAGGCGATCACAACTGTCAAAGCAGCTCATTTTTAAGATACAATAATCGATCACCTACTCACCGTTGCATACAAAATATAGTAAGAAAAAGAATACCGCTTAAAATAAGTGATGTGAGAAAAAGGGCAATTAACATATTAAAATTCTGGAAACACTTTTCAGCTTAGCATGCATAATAACTTATGAGAAATATATCAGCTAGAATGTCTGAGCATTTATTGCTATATCATAATTTTTTAATACACATCCATTAAGATCAGATGCAATCTCTCTTTCATCTACCCATATGCCATTATCTGTGACTTTTACAGTAGAACCACTGTAATACATAACACCTCTAATAAAGACCTCTTGATATTCTATTCTTGCTTCAAATAATAATTCGTTCTGATTGTTTCGAATCACTAAATGCTTAGGCTTATAGTTTATCTCCCAAACTGACGTGGACGCTTGTTTTTCAGCAACCCAGCTATTTTCAGAGACAATCGCAACTAAATTGTTTAGCTTATCGAAGAAATTAATATCTAGGAGAATAAGCTTCCTTTCATTTTCTTGTTTAAGTGTAATAATATCAAAATCATTTACAGCCAAAACTCTAGGTGTATTGATATACTTCATCTTTCCTAAATTGATAACCATCTCACAGGATTCCAAAGAGAAGGCGTCTTTTTCTCTCATTCTATTGTGAGGATTCTTTTTAACATCCCTCAAATATGACTCCGAAAACTCATGTCTGTCAAACCTTGATTTACAATTAGGACAGATGGCAGCCATATTTTCGGGAAGAAATGCATTCTTATCAAAGGGAGGGATGATATGAATGTAATTTAACAGCGGACAACCACATATTGCACATCCAAAAACTGCTTCTTTTTTAAGCTGTTTTTGAATTGGTGCCGGAATACTTCCTTGTATATCGAGAGACATTCACAGACGTCTTTCTATGATCGAATATGTATTAAAATATATACAACTCCTAATTCTGATTTTAACCCTTCGCCAGTTGTTTCTTCTTTGTACAGTATTTGTTTCCCCGATTCATTATCTCGTATTGGAACCTGTTACATTAGAGTTTTGGGTATTAATGTATATGTTGAATTCTGGCAAACAAGATTTAGAAATTCAACAGAATCTGTAATGAGTTAAGAATGACAATCGGACTACATTTGCGGAAAGATAGGATCATACATTACTGCAGCATTAGTAATCTATATTCATTGAATTGCAACATTTATCTTAGGATGCCAGTTCAGCCAAGTTCGCTAAAAAAGTAATATTATTCCTGCTATCATGTAGACGCGCCTTTCTTTATAGACTGCATAAATAATAATAACTTGGCTTCCTCTCTATCCTTCCTTGCTTTTAACTTTGCTTTGTATTTCAAGTTACGTGGCCTTGTTCTTAATCTATATCCACAACAGGGACACCATAGACCATCCCATCTTATAAATAACTCACATACTTGACAGCGCTTCTGTCCAATAGCATAACGGCCAACACCCACGGGTTTTTGTGCTTTATGCCGTATACAAATACCTTTACAAGTCATTTCTTACCACTCTCTTCCTTACTTCGGTATTAAGTGGTTGGTAATATACTTTAATAAACATAGCTACAATCTTTTAATTCATGGTATTACAAATATTAGGTAATTTCTAGTCTAATTTTTTAATTTAACGCAAGAATTAGTAATTACCTTGGAACTTGATATAACTTACTTTTCAAATGATTAATAGTATATGCATTGACTGTCTTATTGCACCAAACTTCGGTAATTCTGACTGAATTGTCTCAATCAAGGATGGCGGCTTGTTGTTAGGATATTAGCTGAAAGAGCATTGTTGGCAAATGTAGAAAATTAGACAGAAAATCCTATCTTTTAGTGTCAGCATTTATCATAACTTTGATTTTGATATAGTCAAGAGGCCCTTTTAAATTAGATTCAAATTTGTTAACTTTCCCGCCATAGTGCTCTTGTTTTTGCTAGGGTGACAAAGCCTATCAGATATGCAATCTGTACTACTAGCCCGAGTGTGATAGACCATTCCTTAGGAGTATGAAGTCCCATAGTATATTGAAAAATTAGTGATGCGTGAGTAGTTGGTACAGCGTAGGCAAGGTATTGCAATTCCAGCGGTAAACGTCCTATTGAATAAAAAACAGGAGGTATAACAGCTAGTATTACATTAACAAATGAGATTAGCTGTGTGGCATTACGCATATGTGACATATGTGACGATAAAAAGAATCCCATCGCCGACATCGATCCCCAAATTAAGAGAATCGTGGATATTAGTAATGGAATATTAGTTATGGAAGTACCAAAACAGGCGGCAAGAGATGCTAGCACAGTCAAAGCAGGTAAACCAAACAGAAGTTCAGACAAAGCTAATCCAGTCATATAAGTAAGCGGGGAAACGGGGGAGGCAACAAAGACGTCTTGGATCTTGTATTCAGTCTTGTAAAATGATATATCTTGCCCAAGAGCAAGTCCATATCCTACCAATGCCATAACAAGACTACCCGCGACAGCAAATTGTACATATTGACCGTTACTAACTACGAACAAAACAAATAACAGCGAAAAAGGGCTAATGGCAGAAAAAATCATAGAAATAGGATTTCTACGAAGCCATAAAATCCCTGTTAGATAGGCTATAAGAAATATCTGCTTCACGATTAATGGTGTCATTAACTTTTTTTCCAATAATGATGATAATAGTGAAAAAGTCTTATTCTTAATCCTTTGTAATCACGCATAGTCATCGATTTATTATTCATAACTTTCGAAATAACTCCAATTTTTAACATCTCGATTCTTTGTATTCTTTCAAGAAAATTCGCGGACATATAGCAGCATTCAGTTACAATATCTAATACCTTCTTATCATGCTAGGCCAGATTGCATAATGATTATTTGGGTGAATATTTCAAAACTCAAAACACTACTGGGCACTATGATGATCCAGATAAAACTACTGGGCACTATGATGATCCAGATAAAATCTTGATACAAATAGATAATAAGGACTTTTCAAATCAAATCTTTTATTATGCGTAAAGTAGAACTTATTTTAATTATATGTCTGTGTATCTCTTTGTCAATCTATCTTTTTCAACAAATTGCAACGGCACAGATACCCAAAGCACCTTCGCAGAATAATACAAGTTCAGCACTAGCACCATTCACGACATACGATAATTCTACTTTTGGCATAAAAATCGACTATCCATCACACTGGAAAAAAGTTGAAAATGTGGGCAGGTTATTGGGACATACTATTGTTGTCGAATTCTATTCAGTAGATTTGAAAAATGCCTCAAAACTATTCTCAGAAAATCTCAATATTGTGGTTGGTAACTTAATACCTAAAAATATGTCTTTGGCAGAATACTCTAATATAAGTATTAATGAATTAAAAAAAATTTTTCCAGGTCTTATAATGGAGGAGCAAACTCCAATCACTCTTTCTGGGAATCCAGCTCTAAAGGTAGTATACTCATTTAAACAGGGACAATTTAAATTTAAACAAATGCAAATTTGGACTTTAAAGGATGGCAGTGATTATGTCATTACGTATTCTGCGCAACCGGCGGAATATTCAAACCTATCAATTGCACAAAAAATGATTAATTCATTCTCGACAAAAATTGTAAAATGAGTATTGTTTTGTTTATCATTTTACAACAATGATATACAATTCTATAGAATACAATGGCTTTAATATCATTTTATAACTAGTATTAGTATTTTTGGATGTGTCAATCGACTTTAAAGTAAATAAGATCTGAACTCAGTGCTAGTAGTGTTTCGTTCTTCAAAAAATAACAATCCTCAATTTTTTGCTTTTGAGATTCTTTATATACATACAACTGTAAAAAGAAGATTGATTTTAGTATTTTTTCCTCTAGTGAAGGCCCCGTACAATCTGCATACACTGACGAAAAACCCATTTCCTTAAGCCTATGATTTAATGACAGACTGTTCTTATTGTCATATTCATTGCTGCCTACTATTATAATTTTATCATCCTTTTTAATACTAAATATTGGGGCATGACAGAATTCATGAAGTGAGTAAGCAAAAGACTTTATTCCAAGCACTTCGTTTACCTTCAGCGCACCATACATTGCCAGGGGGAAGAAAATGCCATTACCTAGAAATATATATGAAGTCGGCTTTTCAGGGCCACTATGTGATTGAGTTTCAGCTTCATAAATTGAATGCTGGAAAATTTTGTTAAGGTTACCAAGTCCTCTTAGTGGCTTTACTAGAGCTAGACTGCTAATCAGGTGCGCCGTAAAGCTTATAGTACCTGAAGTAGGCATTCCTACATTTTTGTATTTTACATGGATTACTTCATCACAGGTCTTTGCAAGTTCACTATCTGGTCTTGACGTAATTGCGATCGTTTTTCCATAGTGTTCCTTTGCAACTTTTGCAGCAATGATGTTCGACATCGTCTTACCTGAGACTGACACAATGTATGTTTTACGATTCCTTGCAATTTGTGGGTTTAATAAGATGTCCATTGGATTACAGCTAATCGCTCTATAATTCGAAGCATGTTGTACGACTAAGGCGATAACATATGAATCTCCAGATCCTATGATAATGGAATCGTCTAGTTTAGCCTGTTTAGGCAGCTTTAATCTTGGCAGCTCTTCTATTTGATAACCCATCTCAATCTCCATTGCTTTAATGGAGTGCATATGTTCATGTACACTCAATATTATTTTAAGTATATTATTTGGCAGAGACGACCACCAACATGTAAATTAGAAAGCTGTAGTTATTCCTGAGATATGCACAATAATGATTATTTACCAGATTTTGCTAATACTAAAGGTGCTAAATTACTACGATATCTTGGGCGTAAGCAAATCTGCCTCTCATGATGAAATAAAACAATCCTTTCGCAATCTGGCTCTGAAATATCATCCTGATAAGAACAAGAATTCGGACCAATCTAAACAGAAATTTATGCAAGTAGTCGAAGCATACGAAGTACTTTCTGATCAGCAGGCTAGAAAGAACTATGATATTACCACCTCAAATGGGTTCTATGGTTATTCCTCAAGTAAGAAATGGACTCCGTCAGCTGATTTTGACAGTATATACAGCTATTCGGAGATAAAGAGACGGTACCATAAAAGCACGATTGTGGGAGGGATGTGGGATATTAGCGAAACGGCAAGTGAAGGATTATGGAAAGCTACTATGATTTTATTTGCAGGTCTTGGAGCTATTGTTATCTTTATAATGCTCATACATTAGGGGCTATCCAATCGAATATGATTCCCGTAACAATCAAGGCATAGCCTCAGGATCAAAGAATTAAGTTATACGGGGGATAATTGACTCAGCATTCTTTATTGCTAGATATCTCTAACTAGGCTGCTAACATTGAAACAGTCTATTTAAATGTAAAAGTTACTTCTCCACTCTTGCATTTCTCAAACTAATTATATTTATTAATGCATATATAATTCTGTTGAGAATAATTACTTATTCTATCTAATCTAAGAGTAACTTATAACATCCCTACCTAAAGCTAGCCCTAGCCTAAAGGTCCTCGAGCATTTGAAACCTATGTTATGATTACCCAGGGAATTGTAATGGTTAAGGTACTAAGGATAGCGAAATAAAAGATTCTATAGGCTGACTAAATACAAAAGATTCTATCAGACCTATCTAGATATTTTATGATTCTAAAAAATCGTTAGATTTCTATTTATTATTCCATCCATAACATCATATATATCCTAGATTTTTATTTGAAAGGTATAAATATTATTTTAGTGTTGTAAATGCAATGAGTATAATCGCCACTCAGGAACAGGAGCAGGAAGAGGAAATATTTAATGAAATAGCCATTTGTGATACAAGCCTATCAACTCCTGTGGTGGATAGATCAGCTTACATAAATGAAATCCA
>Ga0137365_10002256_pt1 | contig 15253 bp, 7 predicted proteins | sample SagtaG_9_FD_104799 | JGI IMG/M metagenome (GOLD analysis project Ga0137365, IMG submission 104799) | Vadose zone soil microbial communities from Sagehorn Ranch, Mendocino, California, USA - Sage1_L_40_16 metaG | ecosystem: Environmental > Terrestrial > Soil > Vadose zone | place: USA: California...
ATGGCGCCGGGTCCCCTCGAAAACCGAATATGCGGCCCGCGCGAGCGTGCCTGGCTCCGACTCCTAACGTCTGGGGATGGCGGCGGCCCGGCAAAAGCTGGAAAATTCACCTCAGCTCGCATGGCAACGGCCACCTGTCGCCATCGACGGCGATATTCCCGCCCGGCAGGGCCCAACCGGTGCCGAGAGCGGTCGGCGAGTGGAGATTAACGGAGGACCGAAGCAATCGCGACGCTGGAGGCGCTGAAGCTGGGCACCGCCATCAGGGGCATCGTCCCCGATGGAGTCGTAACCGTCGTCCAAGCTCAGTGGTTTGGGTCCGGCGCAATTGAGCTCACGACCACGTCTCCGCGGTTGATGCTTCGCATCTGTAGGACCCGTTGGGCTATCGGAGCCGGCCTTGGCGACTGATCTCCTGCCTTTCGTGGCCGACCAGGAAGAGGTGCTGTTCCGGAGCTTCCTGCAAGACCCTGGGGGGCGGTCCCCCAGGTTTGAGGATCCCGTTTACGCCCGGGTAGTCGACGCATTGGCAGACCTCAGGTGTTCTCGCGGGACCCCCCTCGATTTGGCGGTGCTTGTACGGCAAGTGCTTCGTCGTGCATCAGTTCGCGACCGGTCTGACTATCGCCTTGTTGTCACCAGCGCTCTTGGGGTGCGAGATGAGCTCTGGCAGCGGGCTGGCGTTACGGCGATCGAGACAGCCCACGGCGCGACGATGCTGCAGGCAGCCGCGTGGCAGCCTGGCTGGCTAGGCGGAGCCGAAGTCGACACGGCGGCGGCCGCCGGCACCGCGGCAGGAGTTCGGGGCGTGCACGACTACCTGCCAGCTGACCCATTGTTTGCCGACGCAACGACCTATGGCACGTATCTGACAGCGGGTCAGCGCGCCGCGGTCCGGGCGGCGGTATCGCTGCCCGAATCAGCGACGCTCATCGCTCTTCTCCCGACCGGCTCAGGAAAGACGGAAGTCGCAACCACACTCGCCCACCTCGCCCGGCGACAAACCACGATCATTGTTGTACCGACCGTTGCTCTCGCCTACGACTTTGAGCGACGCTTTCGGGAAACGTTTCTCGCCCGCGACCGCCGCCTCGATCCACAGGGACTGATCTTCGCGTGGACTGGTGAGACAGACTCGGGACAGCGCGACCACTTCCGATCGCTGCTCACGTCTGGACAGGTGCCCTTGCTGGTGACCTCCCCTGAGTCGCTCACCGGCGCACTCCTGCACTCCGTCCGCAACGCTGCGGAGGGCGGACGATTGCGCGCACTTGTGATCGATGAGGCACACCTCATCACGCAGTGGGGGCGCGACTTTCGCCCTGAGTTCCGCCACCTCGCCGGCCTACGCGCAGAACTACTGGAGCGGAGCCGGACCGCAGGACACCCCGGGTTCCGCACGGTCCTTCTCTCCGCGACGTTGGGCGGCGCTGAGATCGACGACCTCGCTCAACTCTTCGGCCAACCAGGTCCGTTGTGTCTGGTCGCCGCGAACGCCCTCCGGCCTGAACCGGAGTACTGGATCGCGACTGTGGCGGCCGAATCGGAGCGCGCGCAAAGAGTTCTAGAGGCAGTCTCACGACTTCCCCGACCGATGATCCTATATGTGACGCGTCCTGAAAAGGCCGACGCTTGGGTGCAACGCCTTCGGGCGAATGGGTTTGGACGTGTCGCGGTTGTGACGGGCGGCTCGGCTGGCGCGGACCGGCGAGAGGTCCTCGACGGTCTGCGATCGGGCATAGGTTCGAGTTCTCGATACGACGTTGTGGTGGCAACTTCTGCGTTCGGGCTCGGGATCGATAACGACCAGCTTCGAACTGTCATCCACGCTTGTCTCCCGGAAACGCTCGACCGCTGGTACCAGGAAGTTGGGCGGAGCGGACGAGACGGCCATGCTTCCGTCGCGGTGCTGGCCCCGGCCTACGGTGACGCCGAAGAGGCATTTGGCCTTGGTATCACGATGCTCAAGCCAGAGACGGCTTCCTCGCGATGGGGGTCACTGTGGCGTAACAGAGTTACGCGGGTCGACGGGAATTATGTCGACTTGCACCATGCCCCCACCGGTGTGGACATCGGCTCGTACAACCGGCGGTGGAACGCACAAGTTCTGCGTGGGCTCGAGGAACTTGGCCAGATTCGGCGGCGCCAGCTCTCTTTGAACGAAGCCGCGGAACTTGAGCTCCCTTTGGGCACCCTCGCAGGCACGCATGAGTGGGAGTCGGTCGAACTCGTGGCTCTGGACCTTCAATCTCAGGCTTTCTTCGATCAGGTCTGGGAACCATGGCGCGGTGGGCTGCTAAGCGAGAGCCGTGAAGCGCTCAACCAAATGAAGGTGCTGCTAAAGCCCGATGCATCGGTATGTGAGTTGCTTGCGACTGCCTACCGCGCGAGCCCGGCTTTCAGAGAGCGCCACGCTGTCGCTGCTCAGGGTGTCGAACCCGTGCCCGGATGTGGGAGGTGCCCCGGATGCCGCGTCCGAGGTGTGGTACCGCGCGTTGACCGGCCCCCACGGGGGACATACACGTGGATCCCTGAAGTCAGGGAGAGTCCTGCGCTCGACGCGCTCTTTGCCGCAGCGCCGACAGGAAGGCGCCTCGCGATTCTTCATGGTGCAGAGCCAACTGTGGCCGCCCCGACCCTGGCGGATGCCGCAGTGGTTGCCGGTGTACGCCTCTTCGCAGGTGTAACACCGTCCCGCCCCCCGGCCGATTGGTGGTGTACGGATCGGGGTGACGTCAACCCGGCGGACCTGCCTCCACTTCCGGCCTTGATCATTCCCCCGATCGACATCCCCGTAGATGAAGCGTGGCTCGTGACGGGATTACGTCCGACAGCCGAGGATGGTGTGCCATCGCCTCTCGTGATGCTCGTCCAGACTGGGACCCCGGTTGGGGCAGCGCGCGTTCCAGTTGAGCGCCTCAGGACCCTTCATGTAGACGTCGCTATCAAAGTACTTGAGGGGCCAATCGGGTGAAGTATCTTGCGCGCGCCACGCAAGCCAACGTGGGGATTCTGCTGGTCGTCATGCGATGGCTCCAGGCAAACGGCCCAGCCTCGTACGATGATCTCGCGGCGGGGGTGCGGCCCTCAGCTCTGGTATCGGAAGCCGACAACGCGCTGCGGGCGACCCTCGATGTCGCCGCACACATCGGGCTCCTCACAGCTGACAACTCCGGCGACAAATGGACGATCGTGGAGCAGGAACAACCCGCAGATGCCCTCGTGCGCCATGACTTGTTCCGAGCCGTGGTTCGCCGCGCGATTCTGCGGCGGGCTGTGCGCGACCGGGAAGCCGGCGTGGAGCCTAGCGATGTCGCGCTGGGACTTACCTGGCTCTGCAGCCTTGACCCCTCTCGACCACTTGTATGGGGTTGGGACGACGGCACAGAGCGCATCGTCCGTGACGTGGGGCTCTCCGAGGTCATTACCAACAGGACGCAGTGGGGAGCCTTTCGACGGTGGGCCACAGTACTAGGCTTTGCCACCGCCAGTAGGCCGGCATCGCCGCCCGCCGCGCCACTGCACCGACTCATCCCGGATCCCACGACTGCGATCGCCGAGTGCCTGCCTCAGATGCCACACTCGCTAACCGCTCGCGAATTTGTCGATGCCCTTTCCACCGAGTTGCCTACAGTCGATAGCGGCGTACTGGAACAGGCTCTCCGGGGGTCTGGCGTTCGATACACGGCGCGAGGTGAAGCGACCCTGGGCCCTGCTGTCGGTCATGCTCTCGAGCGGCTCCAACGTCGAGGGATGCTGACATTACGCAAGAGCGACGACGCCCGCCAACGAGTCAGTTACAGGCTCGCCAGCCAGACGCGCACCTTCGATCTCATCTCGATCGAGGCCACCGATGACTGAGTCGTTCGATCGATTCCGTTGCTGGACAGCCGCCCGCGTGCAGGAATCGGTGTTCGGAGACATTGCCCAACTGGGCATCGACGCCGATGCCGTGTTCTTGGCCGCGCACACCTCGCTCGAGATCCGCCATACGACGGGCGTCTACGTCGAGACCGACACTCCGGAGCAGGGGGTCCTACATTCCCTGACGTCCTCGTTTGGGCTGCCGTCGAAGAATACGGTGATCGCCGTCACCGGTGCTTCGGGATCAGGAAAGTCGCACCTGGTCCGCTGGCTCCGTGCCCACCTGTCCGATGCCGACCCTCGATATCACCTGATCTACGTGCCGCGGGAATTGGCGAACCTCCGCGATCTCATCGGCCGCGTGTTGGACGGAATGCCACCGAGCGTGGATACGGCGGCGGTACGTGATGAACTGGACAGGGCTGTCGCCAGAAAGTCGCCAGATCAGTTGGCGGAGGAGCTTCTCGATCGCCTCCGGTCGGTCGTCAGCTTCGAACTTCCCAACACCTCCGCCTCCAACACATCTAGGTTTCGCAAGGTGTTACTGGGTGCGCGCGGGGCCGACGCGAGCACCGGTCGACGGGAGAACGGGCTCGCCGACCTCCTACTCATGCGTGCGTTCCGCGACCAACTGCTTCGACCCGATGGAGGTATCCGCGGCATCGTCAACTCCTTGACAGGCCAGCGGTCAGGGCGTGACGAACACGTCCCGCAGTTCACAGCCGAGGACGTCAGTGTCGGGCAACGGGACGTCCGGAACCGGCTCGAAGACGGGTTGCGGAGCGTGTGGAGGGTGGTACAGGAAGCACCCGAGGCAGCATCCGATTTGCTGAACGAAGCGCTGCCACGCGCCGTCGCTGATACGCTCGGAATGCGGGCCGGGGTCAACCTAGGCGAAGTTTTCGGCAACGCACGTGCGCAGCTTCGAGAACAGGGCAAGGACCTTGTTCTCCTCTTCGAGGACTTGGCGCAGTTTGGTCTATTCGATGGCGAACTCTTCGACCAGTTCGTCCTGCAGCCGGGAGCGACCTTGGCGCCCATTCGTGCTGTATTCGCGATCACCGACGGCAGGTTCCAGGTGAATGTTCCCGATACGGTCCAAACGAGGCTCGCGCATCGATTCGAGATCGCCGGCATAAACGCAGCGAGCGAGGACTCCGCTCTCACCATGCTCCTCGCCCGATACCTGAACGTGGCTCGCGTTGGACGCCAGCGACTGGTCGACGCCTGGCGATCTGCGGACGCCGCAGACCGTCAAAGTGGAAGGTGGGTGCCGAACGCGTGCTGGAACTTCGAAGGAGGAGGTGAGTGCGCCCACCGCGAGACCTGTTGGCCCGCCTTCGGAGAGTCCGACGGGTTCGGTCTGTACCCCTATAACGCCACTGCGATCCGTAGAGCGGTGCGCGGATCCAGCGACCCAGTGACCCCCCGAGTCGTCGTCGATTCATTTGTCCACAATTTCCTTCTTGAGGCCGACGTCGAGATTCCCCGAAAGTTGTTCCCAAGTGCTGGCGTCCGCGAGCGCTTCGACTTCTCCGTTGCGCTATCCAAAGATGCGATCGTGCCGCCCTCGAACATGAGCGAAACCGAACGGAGCCGCCTCCATCGCGCTCGCGTCATATGGGCTGATGGGAGGGTTGAATCGCCCGGAATCACTGAGGCATTCTCCCTGCCGCTCGGCGGCGGAACCGTCCGCACGGAGGAGACACCTCCGTCCGAAAGCGTTCGCACACCGGGCACAGTACTGCGCCCCCAGCCCCTGACGCCGCTCTTCGACTGGGAGAATGGAACAACGCCCCTCCCCGGCCGCGATGCAGAGTTTTATCGGGGGGCCCTGTATGCGCTTGTGACACCGCGCGTGGACCTAAACGCTCTTCTGATAGATCTGAGCGCGGCCCCGGCGCGGCAGTTGTTCCGCGTTGTGACGCCGAACTCGTTTGAATTCACACCGGCAGACCCTGGTCGACCCGCTGGGCGGAACCAGCTCCGATTCCAGATCTTGCCAAACGGTCAAAGCGTCCGACTGCTGTCGGCAGTCCGATGGTTCTGGGATCACGGGCATTGGGACATCACTGATCCTTCGCGCAAGTGGGATTTCGTTGGCGATGCTGAAGCGGCTCAACTCGATCTTGAAGAATTCCTCGACACCTGCGCTCGTGCGATCGAAGGCGCGCTTGTCGCCTCTCTCCGCCGTGGACCCCTCGACCCCGCCGCCGCCGCTGTGGCACTTCGCGCATTGGCGCTCCGAGTTCTCGGTCGCGAGATTCCCTCAGGACCAAGCGCACTCGACTTCGTTCTCGGCGAAGCAGGTAGCGCCTCGCCTGCCCCCTCGACGCAATGGGCTGCAGCGTCCGCGGCGGCTGAGGTGGCACTCGCTCGGATCGACCGGTCTTGGGTGGAAGCCTTCGCCACAGCTCGCCAGGGCGACACTGGCGATCCACAGGCCGTCGACACCGCCCGCCTCGCGCCCGCGCTGGAGAGAGTCAGGCAGGACCTAGCTGCGCTGCTCGCGTTGGAACCCACCTTCGACGAGGCCTTCAACGATCTGCAGGAACAGTGGGATCACCTGCGCGCCGAGCTCCGTCGCGCCGCCGAGCCGGAGCTCGACAGCTTAGGGGAGATGGTCGACCTGGTAGTGGACAAACTTGCCGGCGTCGACCTCGCGGAGGCGCTGCCAAGGATCAAAAGCGCCGGCAAGATGGCAGCTGACAACGGGGTATTTCGACCCCAGAACCTCTACGCCTCGTTCGCAAGTGCGTGTGATCGGCTTGCGCCTGTGACGGCTAACGAACTTCACACCTGGACATGTGAGCGCCAGCAGTTCCGCGATGGTGCCGACGCTCTGGTCGCAGCAGTGTCCGCCCAGCGATGGGCGGGGCGCGTCGGAGCCGCAGCCCACGATCTCTCCGTCGTCGCCCAGTGCCTCCAGAAGACGAAAGACGAAGTCGATGCCCGCCTAGTCCACGAGATCGGAGAAACGCCACAACAGGTCGAGGCTCGAATCCGCACGAGACTCGGAGCACTCAGCGCAGTCGTTGCGACCCTGGGTGCCGACCAATGACCCTGTCGGAACTCGCAGACGCCATAACCACTGGGGTACAACAAACCGCGCAGCGAAACGTGCTTGCCGGACGCGTGGCCCACCTCAAGCGTATCGAGTGGACCCTTGATCAGTTGATGCCCGTAGTGGCGGAAGCCGTTAGTCTGGTTGGCGCTGCGACTGCCTCCGGACTCAGTATCGGCGCCGAGCGGCTAGCGTCGCTCCGGGGTCGTATTGGCGATGCGATCCTACGTGTGGACCAACTTGAGCTCGATGCCCGTGCGCTCGAGCAGTTGGCAATGGATATGCGATCGGAAGCGGAGTCGGTGAAGAGCGCGGCAACCAGTTCGTGGCGCGAGCTGGTCGATCGCAGGATTCCCCAACGCCAAGGCTTAACAGGGCTCGCGAACACGTATCTGCGGCTCGATCCGGGCGACATGCTTGCCCAGCAACTACGGCATGCGGTCGTCGCGGCGCAGCAACTCGCAGACACGCCACCGTCGACCGGAGCGCTGCAGCGGCTCGACCAATTGGCCACGCAGATTCCGCAGCTGTCCCGCGACCTCGTCGGCGACGCCCCGAGCGTTCGGTCATTCGTTGAAGGAGTTGCGCGCGGCGGCGCCGCGCTGGATTCACTAACGCCGGAAGTGGCCCGTTGGATAGACTCGAAGGGATTCGAGCGCGTCTTCAAGATCATCCTCGGCGAGCCGGAGTCATAAGTGGCACTCGAACGGACTCTGATCGCTGACACTCTGGGTCTAATCGAAGCCGCCGAGACCGACCTACTTACATGGGGCATCGTCGATGCCGAGCTCACAGAGGAAGAACTAGATTCTCTGTTGCGCAACGCCGTGGGCGAAGGTGGCGACTCTCGGGAGCTTCGCTCGACACTGCTCGACGAGGTCCTTGTGGTGCAGACCCCATCGGGAGGGTATCGCTCACGAATGGCGGAGACGCTTCGGATCCTTTCGCGCCTCCGTCAGATATTCCCAAGCCAGCATTGGTGGGAGGGCTCACCCCTCGTTCTCGACTATCGCTTCGCCCGCAGATCACGGCATCGCCCCCGCCGTGATGTTCCGGTAGCCGATCTCGCCACTTCGCTGTCGGGACGTCTGGGCACGGCCGGAGTCAGCGCCGCACTGGCAATGGCGCCAGCATTGTTGTCGGGGTTTCAGGTGCGTGGCAGCAATGCCATCGTCGACGGCCTTAATCGTGATCGCGACGCCGGGGTGATGATCAGCGCCGGCACCGGAAGCGGAAAGACGCTCGCCTTCTACATGCCTACGTTGGCGTGGATCGCCCAATCGATCGCGGAGGATGCTGCCGCAGCGGTGCGGCTGCTGGCGCTCTACCCGCGTGGGGAGCTTCTGAAAGACCAGCTTCGCGCGGTGCTCCAACTCTCCCGCCGCATCGGCGCAGCCAGTGGACGGCCCCTGCGGATCGGTACGTGGTTCGGCTTAACACCGCGGGCAGCATTCTGGCTGAAGCAGGGCTGGGCGAAGGGCTGGAAGGAGGTCCGCCACCGGGGCAGGGTGGAAGGGTGGGAGTGTCCGTTCCTCGCTTGTCCCGAGTGCGGGGAGCCACTCATATGGCGGCTATCCGATATCGACGCTGCTCGAGAGCGGGTCTGTTGCACCGGCTGTCGCGTTGTCATTGACGAGTCATACATCACGCTCACTCGAGACCGAGCATCGTCGAATCCGCCCGACGTCATGTTCACGACCACGGAATCATTGAACCGTCAGCTAGCCGCCCCGGACCAGCATCGCGCCTTCGGGATCGGCGATCGACGTGTTCGTGCTGTGTTACTCGACGAGATCCACACCTATGAGGGCACGTCGGGAGCGCAGAACGCGCTGCTTCTGCGGCGTCTTCGTCGCGCGCTCCGCGGCCCTGTACTCTGGGCGGGGCTGTCAGCGACCCTCGAGAATCCGGAGGAGTTTCTTGCCGAGTTCGCCACCTTGTATGGCGAACGGACCAGCCACGTCGCACCTGCGGCGGATGAACTGGAGGAGGCCGGTACTGAATACCTGGTAGCGCTCCGTCACGACCCGGGCTCTCAGACGGGGCCGCTCTCAACGACGATTCAGGCGACAATGGGGCTAGCCCGAGCGCTCGATGCTCCGGGGACGCCATATCAGCCGGCGCCGACCTCGCACGGTCTGTTCGGCCGCAAGGCGTTCGTGTTTACCGACAAGCTGGACGTGACGAACCGGCTTTACTGGGACCTATTGGATGCGGAGGGCTGGTGGCAGCGCAACCGCCCGAAGAATCGGCGCATCCTTACGCTCGCACATCTCAGAGCTGAGCAGCAGAGTCGACGAGATCCTGCCGCGCGTGAAGGCGGACCTGAGCGTGACCAGCCAGGTCAGTGGTGGTGGCTTGCGGAACGACTCGGGCGAGATCTCGACGGCGACGAGCAACTGGTGGTCGGCAGAACCAGTTCTCAAGACGCCGGCGTTGACGAAGACGCCGACGTGATCGTCGCAACTGCGACCCTGGAGGTAGGCTACGACGACCCTGCGGTTGGAGCTGTGCTCCAGCACAAAGCGCCACACGACCTCGCCCGCTTCGTTCAGCGGAGAGGACGCGCCGGCCGAGACCCTTCGATGAGACCCTGGACAGTGGTGGTCTTGTCAGACTGGGGCCGCGATCGAGTGCATTGGGAACTGTACGATCAACTCTTCGACCCGCAGTTACAGGCAAGCCACCTTCCGCTACGCAATCGGTACGTCCTAAGGATGCAGGGCGTGTACGCGACCCTAGACTGGCTTGGCTCTCGGCTGTCCTCGGTGGGGCAAGATCGATCGGCGTGGGCCGATCTTGCAGCACCCGCATCGATTCTTGAGTCCAGCCCTGAACGTATAAGGAACAGAAGCCAACGGCAGACCGCGGGGGCTGCACTCGTGCGTGAGGTTCTCGACGGCGGACCAGCGCGAGAACACCTGCGTTCTTATCTCCGTCGTTCGCTGGGCCTCAGCGATGACGACTTGGGGTGGGCAGAACTGGACGCTATCCTCTGGAGCCCGCCGCGGCCATTGATGTTGGCGGTTCTGCCAACAGCCCTGCGCCGACTTCGCACGTCTTGGGCGGGCGAGCAACCTTCCCGAGACGACGCTGCGGTGCGCACCCGGACGCCCCTCCGCGAGTTCATCGTCGGCAATCTTTTCGACGATCTGCTGCTGCCTGAAGTCGAGATTCTCGTGCCCACCGGGGCCGAGGTAGATGAGTTCGAGTCAGCCCTCTTGCCCGCGGTCAGAACTCTGCGCGAGCTCATGCCAGGCAACGTGACTCGACACTTCGGGGTGTCATCGTTCAGCCGGCGGCACTGGGTTGCGCTCCCCGAGCTTGGAGTTTCGCACGCCACGATAGACATCGCCAAGGCCTACGGGGCCGAGTACCTCGGCCCCGCCACCGCAACCCAGGCTGGCGTTTCCGTCGATCTGTACCGGCCTACCACTGTGCGGCTGACTATCCCACCTGACCAGGTCCGAGATGCCAGCACGGTGTCTCCGCGTTGGGATTACGAGATCGAGCCATTTGGAACTGGCCAATTGGTAGAACTCGCCCGCAACCGCTGGACGGCAGTGATCTCCCGTGCGTCGTTTCACATCCACGCTCTCGGGGGCGGTGTGCGCCTTCGGCGCTTTGCATTCGGTGCATCGGGAAGCATTGTCTCGGGCGCGGCGCCGCAACCCCTTGCCATTGACTTTGAGGTCGAGGAGGCGGCTCACCGTCAACCGGTGCTCGGCGTCGAGTTCGATGCCGACGCTTTGCGCCTCGAACTTCGGCTGCCCATCCCCTCCTGGCCCCCCACCCCCGAGGAACGCAGCGCACGCCTGGCGTCGGTCATAGCAGCTGACCCCGATCTCCCATCGGCATTGACGTGGTTTCAACGGTCCGCCATCGCATCCGCACTCGCAGTTGTCGCCGTCGAGGCAGGACGGGGCTTCGCCGAGGTGCTCGCAGCGTCATCAGATGACGTTCTCAGCGAAGCTCTAGTCTCGGCACTCGCCCGACTGGGACTCCTTGTGGCGGCCGACCCTCACGCTCTTGACGTGGGCGGCCAAGCCGATGCCGCCAGCAATGCTGCCCGTCATACACCCCAGCCGATGGAGCAATGGTGTTGTCACGGGGTCGTGTTGAGCGCGGCCCGGAGAGCCGTCAGTCATACAGCAGGCGCACGGGACTCCGAGTGGTCGACTTGGCTGCAGCGACGACTGGCTGCAACCGTTGCGACGACATTGATCGAAGCGGCCTGCCTGGCCTCGAGTGAGATGACATCCGACGACCTGGCCATCGATGTCGCTCCTGCCCAAGCGGAGAGCTTTGACGTTTGGATCTCCGAGACTTCTCCGGGCGGCAACGGACAGATCGAACACTTGCAGCGTGTCATCAGTGAGAACCCGCAACGCTTCGGACGCCTCCTTGACCGCTCGTTGGACCCGAGCGATCTTGAGACGCTTGATGAGGATATTCGCGGATTCATCGCTGGCACTCAGCGACACGACGAACTTCGCCAAGCAGGAGTCGAGTTACAGAACTCGTGGAGGCGTGGCAACCACGAAGTTACACGAACCTTTGCGGCCCTTCGCGAACGCACTCGTGACGCGGCGCTTCGCCCTAGCCGTGCGGCATGGACAGCGATAGTGAACCGCCTGCTCGGCCCTGGGTCTCACCCTCAGCTGACAGAGGTCGTGGCGTCACTGCTTGACCGGTGGGACGGGTACGAGCGCGAGGTCGGCTTGGCCATCAGTGGCCGGGAGTTTGGTGCGCTGTGCCATGCGGATGAAGCACTTGACGCGGCATTCCGGATCGACGCTCTCGGGGGAGTTAGCTCCAGAAGCCGCACGGTCGGCAACTTCTTCTGGCCGCGGACGGTCGCGGTCAAACTCGGCGTCGAGATCGGCGACCCCTTCGGACTGCTTCCCGACACCGACCGCGCGGCTCTACGGGCGTACCTTCCTGGGCGAATCGGAGCCGTCGTGGTAGTGACCTGGGACGAGGTCACGCGAACTGAAGTCCACGCTCGGCTTCGCGAATCCGGAACCATCGATCTATGCTTTGGCGCCGGCAACGCTGGGCTTGCTCGCCGGGTCGTTCTGCAGCTCCAGGACGATCCTGTTGATGCTGCTGCGCTATTACTCTACCCCGCGGTTGTCGGCACGAGTATCAAGCCCGATGGCACTATCGTCGTTTCGTTGGCCTTGCCGGAACTCGCATGACGAGGGTTATCCGCAAGTCGAAACAGCGCGCCAGCGGGGACGCGGCCGCACTGCTGTCGGCCGTCTTCGCAGCCGAACTTCTTGCACCAAGTCGCTGCATATGGGTGGTGTCTCCTTGGATTTCGGATGTCGCACTCATCGATAACACTGCTAACACATTCGACGCGCTCGAAGCCTTCGGCCCAAGGCATGTGCGGCTCAGTGAGTTGCTATGCACGCTCGGGGAAGCTGGCAGCGCTATTGTGGTCGGGACAACGGACGCAGACAGCAACGAGGCATTTCTTTCGCGTCTGAAGGGGTTGTTCGCGGACAGACGACTGGTCGACCTCCTGACGGTCGACGTCGACGCGTCGAACGAGTTGCACGAGAAAGCAATCACCACGGATGACGCTGTCATCGTTGGTTCGATGAACATCACCCGCAACGGTATCTTTGTACGAGAGGAATACCTTGAGCTTCGTACTGATGAGGAGTTCGTTGCCCGTGCGCGCATGGACGCCTTCGACCGCTTCGGTGGCCGCTTATGACATCACCGATTCAACAGTACCTCGCCGGCGACTTCAACTGGCTGCTCCCAGCTGTCGGTGACGTCGGGGACCGCGCCCTGACTGCGCTCGACCGCCAACGGCTGGTCGTCGCAGACGCTTCATCTAGATGGGCAGTAGTACCTACCGGCGCGCCGGGGCGCGGACTTCAGTGGTGGCTTGTCGCCGACGACAACGAAGCCGAGCGCCGCGGCCGTGAAGTAGTGAATGCGTTCTTCGGGCCGGCGATCACGAGGGTCGTTCCAGGTGACGCATCCGGCGAGGGCCGGCCATTGCGTTTCGGCAGAGTTCCAAACGCCCTCCGATTGAACCTTGAGGGCAACCTGACGAACTTTCTGGAAGCTCTGGAGCTAATGACGTCGGTGCGGGCGAGCACGCCATCGCTTCGCCGTGGAGCACCTGACCCGCTCGGATTCCTACTTCGCGACTTCTATCTGGCGCTTGATCGCGCAGATGCCGATGCGTCAGCTGAATTGCTCTCGCGGATCGAGGGCACTGGACTCGTTGCAAACGAGAATCTTCGGTTCCTTCGCGTCGATCGGCTTGCCCGCCTGGGACACTGGCGGGAACTTGGAGCCCTTCCGTGGTTCGCCGAGCTGACCCGCGCGCGCCGACCGATCCGGATCAGTGAGCACTTGCTTGAGGCGGTGTGGATCCTCAACTTCGACGATGCCGCTGTGGCCACCAATCCGGAGGCGGCTTCAAAGACTTATGAGAGAGCTGAGATCGCGACGAGGTTCGCGATTCTGCTTCGGTCCATAGACGTCCCTTCGAGTGCCGCGGGGAGACGTCTGGCAGTGCTCTTCGCAGCTCTATCGGGAGACCCCGCCCGCGTCGATCGGATTGTCAAGGTCGCGCCGGCAGAGGAGCGCGGGCTACTCGACCGCTTCACCGGCCGCGCCCGAGAGGCACCCCTGTCGCCGCCGCGGTCCACCCTCGACACGGCTCGCGACATGTTCGAAGACGGTGGCTACGAGAGCGTTATTGCTTTGGCTGAGGCCGAGCAAGCACCTTCCCTTGTGGCCATGGCTGTGCGGGCCGCCTTCGAGCAGAACGACCCCCGGCTGGCAGCGCGCGTCGTGCCGCTTATTGCCGCGACAGATCGTGCGGAGTTGCCGGACAGCTCAGGGTTCGTCCGCATCCTGGTAGCAGTACACCGACTCGCCGACAATACCTGCGGCAGCTGGTCCGAGTGGCTGAACCGTGTCGCCGCCGACGTGAAGTGGCTGGATGCAGCGGAGATCGCCCGGAATTTGGGTGGAACATGGGACATCACCGAACTCGCCCATTCGTCAACGGCGAAGTCCACGGCCGACCTCTTGCTCATCGGCATTGAAGGGGTAAATCGACGTGAGCTTCGTTCTGTGTTCGACCTGCTCTGCCAGGTCGCGCGGCAACTGGTGGCGAGACCAGCTGCCGATAGGTTCGTGGACGCCGTCCTCCTTGTGCTCGCGTCCGACGAGAATCCGTCCGTCTTGGTTAGGGCTGCGTTCTTCGATCTCTTAATGGACGTTCTCGCCACCGGGCCATCTACTGACCGCTACAAGGACATGCTGGCGACGACGGAGTCACTGTGGTCTCGGGTCCGCAGCCGCGAAGCGACGCCGTGGATCCTCGACGTGTTGGACGGCTTAGCGTCGCATCCGTCGCCGAACGAGGGCGAGCGGCGGGCTCTTGTATCGACGATAGTGGTGTCCTGTTACGACTTCGCCCCTCGTCTTACGCACGACGAGCGAGAGTTGTTCGAGGCCATTGGTCGTGATTGCGACGTGGTCGTCGTATTGCCGCCGATTGAGGCGCCAACTCCGACACAGGGCCCTGATGTGTGGCACAACCTGAACGGCAGGCTAATCGGCATATACTCGCTTGTCGATGGCATAGGGGCACGCCTTGCTAACCGATTGACTGCTCTCTGCGGCGAGGTTCGAGTCGAGCAGAACTCAGACACTGTTGCTACCGCTGCGCTCCGGGCCCTCGCACTTAATGCGGACTTCCTCATCGTGGACACCAAGCACGCCGCACACGCGGCAACAAGCGCCATCGACGCCGCGAGATCCCGCGATCGGCAATTGTTCCCAGCGGGGGGTGGCATGTCGAGCTTCATCGCCCGTCTCCGGGAAGAACTGGCGCAGCGAGTTCCCTGACGCGGAAGTAAGGTGACGCCGCTTTTGAGGGTTGGGAATGCCGCCGATGATCGGGTGGAGCGGCGTCGGCAGGAGCACCACAGCCTGCTCCGGCAGCAGGGGGAACGTCGTCTGCGGCTGGACCGAGCGACGGCGTTGGCATCCGAGGCACTCAGGCCATCCTTGTACTCAGGCCCAACCTGACTAGGACGCAGTTGTTTCGATGACTCGATTGCTGCGGCCGGCAAGAGGCAAGAAATCGCGCCTTAGCTTAGGTTGTCGACGGACACGCCATGTCAATGGACACGACGTTCTGGCTCTGGCACACATTCGGTGAAGCCGGGTGACGATCGTGTAGACCCCGCCGGTGATCTTGGAAGATGGTGCGGTTGAACTCCTCAACGTCCTGGTTCCGCACCTGGCCGGTATCCATGTCGAGCGCGTCGTGGCTTCGGG
>Ga0137365_10002287_pt1 | contig 15177 bp, 13 predicted proteins | sample SagtaG_9_FD_104799 | JGI IMG/M metagenome (GOLD analysis project Ga0137365, IMG submission 104799) | Vadose zone soil microbial communities from Sagehorn Ranch, Mendocino, California, USA - Sage1_L_40_16 metaG | ecosystem: Environmental > Terrestrial > Soil > Vadose zone | place: USA...
AAAGGAAGATCTTTTGACCGCCATCCGAGGGATGCACGAATCAAACCCGATGATGGGTATGCGCGGCGTGCGCTTGAGCATTTACATGCCTGAGATCGTGGAGATGCAGGTCCGTGCCATCTTCGAAGCCGCCGCAGACTGCACATTGCGCGGTGTCGTTGTCAAACCAGAAGTGATGATTCCGTTGACTGGCACAGTCAAAGAACTTGAATGGATCCAGCCGAGGCTCGAACGGATCGCGGCCGCCGTCATGGACGAAAAGAATGTCAAGTTTGAATACAAATTTGGCACGATGATCGAGATTCCACGTGCCGCAGTGACCGCCGCGGAAGTGGCAGGACATGCGCAGTTCTTCTCGTTCGGAACAAACGATCTAACCCAGATGACCTACGGTTACTCCCGTGACGATGCTGAACGTAATTTCCTGATTACCTATCAGGAACAGGGCATTCTCGAAACGAATCCCTTTCAGACAATTGATCGTGGTGGTGTGGGCAAACTGATGGAATGGGCAATTTCCGAAGGTCGCAAGACCCGCCCCAGTTTGGAAGTAGGGATCTGCGGTGAGCATGGTGGTGACCCGAATTCCATTGAGTGGTGTCACCTGATTGGCAACAACTATGTTTCCTGTTCACCGTTCCGCGTACCGATCGCACGTCTCGCTGCAGCACATTCTGCATTGAAACATCGTTCTAACGGGAAAGCAGCTCCAACAAAAAAGAAAATAACTGCAAAGCCCCAGGCGAAAAAGAGTACAAAGACAAAAGCTGCAAAGCGAAAATAACAAAAGCAGTAAATAAAACAGGGACGCACTTTGAAAGTGTGTCCCTGTGCTTTTGATTCAAGCTTGGCGTTATCGAACTCTGAGCACCTGTCCAACGTAGATCAAATTGGCATTGGTAATATTCGGATTGAGTGCCAGCAGCGTATCAAGAGTCGTTCCAAATTTGTTGGCGATAATTCGAAGCGTATCGCCTCTTTGGACCATATAGGTCGCTACATCGGCAGGGATCGTGATTGCCTGCCCAACGTAGATTACGTTCGGGTTAGTAATCTGTGGGTTGACCTTGAGGATCGCGTCCACTGTGGTGCTGAACTTCGCGGCGATTTTGCGTAAGGTATCACCTCTTACTGCATAGTATGTCTGTCCGCCGGTAGTAGGTGGTGGCACGGGCACGCCACGTCCAGAAGGCACAACCAAGCGCTGACCTTCGTAGATCAAGTTGACATTGGTAATACTCTTATTCAATGAGAGTATTACGTCAACTGATGTTCCAAAGCGAATTGCCAGTGACTTCAGCGTATTTCCGCGTGCTACGATATAAGTATCATAACCGTTATTACCAAACAGAATAGCGCCGGGCAACAAGAGAACTTGACCTGGATAAATCAAGTTGCCCAAGCCGATCTCAGGGTTTGCTAACCGCAGAGCTGAGACAGTCGTGCCGCAGCGATCAGCAATCTTGCGCAGAGTGTCGCCGCTAATCACAGTTACGCTGGTACCACACTGCCCCGCAAGGGCTGGCGCGGCGAACGCGGAACTGGTAGTTGCCAGCGACGCAAGCAGCACTGCTATAAGAACGAATAATTGTAAAAATTTTTTGGTGTTCATCGAAACCTCCATTTCGTTGGTACATCTTGAAATACGATGGAATCCAATATTGAAAAGTTCCCCAAAGTTCACATCATACTAAGTCACAGCATTGCATTTATATTGCAAAGCCCTCTGGCATCTCCGCATAAACACCGCGCGAGAGTCGTTGAGTCCATAAAATGCGGGTCAATGAAAGTGAGTTATACTTATAAAAGTTTTGCTTGAGGCTCGGGGACAGCGACGAGAGCAACAAGCATAATCATAATAAAACTCGGAGAACAAAATGGACACTATCATCGAAAGCATCTCTGCACTAGAAATCCTTGATTCGCGTGGCAACCCAACAGTTGAAGTAGAAGTCGCGCTCGCTGACGGTTCGTGGGGACGGGCGGCTGTGCCTTCGGGCGCATCGACAGGCGTACATGAAGCACTCGAATTGCGCGATGGGGACAAGAAACGCTTTCTGGGCAAAGGCGTGACAAAAGCAGTTGCCAATGTCAATGGCATGATCGCGAACGCACTCTTTGGCTGGGACGCTGCTGAACAAAAAGCCATCGACGCGGAACTGCTTTCACTCGATGGCACGCCAAACAAATCCAAACTCGGTGCAAATGCAATTCTGGGCGTGAGTCTTGCGGTTGCAAAAGCGGCGGCAAATTCATTTGGATTGCCGCTCTATCGTTATCTCGGCGGCGTTTACGCCCATGTGCTGCCTGTGCCAATGCTCAACATCTTAAACGGTGGTGTGCATACTGCTTGGCAATCCACTGATATGCAGGAATTCATGGTCATGCCCTTCGGCGCGCCATCCTTTGCGGAGGGTATTCGCTGGGGTGCGGAGGTTTATCACGCCTTGAAATCCGTCTTGAAGGAAAAAGGGTATGCAACTTTGGTTGGTGATGAGGGTGGATACGCACCCGCCTTGAAAGCCAACAACGAAGCAATTGAAGTCATTCTCGCTGCCATCGAAAAGGCCGGCTTCAAAGTTGGCCGCGGCGCGGATATTGCCATCGCCCTCGACCCTGCCGCTTCTGAACTTTATGAAGAAGATACCAAGATGTACAACCTTCGCAAGGAGGGGAAGAAATTAAATGGCGAGCAAATGGTTGAGTTCTGGATGAAGTGGATTACCGACTATCCTATTGTTTCTATTGAAGATGGTCTCGCGCAGGATGACTGGGCATCATGGCAATTGATGACAAAACAGTTGGGCGATAAGATACAGATCGTTGGCGATGATTTGCTCGTGACGAACCCTGAACGCGTGCGACGTGGAATCCAAGATAAGACGTGTAATGCATTGCTAGTCAAACTCAATCAGATTGGTTCACTCACTGAAACCATTGAAGCCGTGGAAACTTGTCATCGAGCAGGCTGGCGCGCAGTCACTTCCCATCGCTCTGGCGAAACCGAAGACTCAACCATCGCCGATCTCGCGGTAGCGCTGAACACAGGTCAGATCAAGACCGGCGCTCCCGCACGTTCTGACCGTGTGGCGAAATATAATCAATTGATCCGTATCGAAGCAGAACTCGGCGACACCGCTAAATATGCAGGTTGGGATGCGTTGAAATAACGACAATGTCATTGCGAGCCGCAAAGCGGCGAAGCAATCTCCTGATAAACAGGATTTAGTTATCAAATAGATTCATCTGTTTAATTTGAGATTGCTTCGTCGCGACAAACGCTCCTCGCAATGACAGATCTTAATGGAGGGATAAATGTCTAACACTGATGATATAAAACGATATTTCCAGAATCGACAAAAAGAAATTGATGGGGCAGCATTGTATTCCGTACTAGCTGAAACGGAAAAACAACCACAGATGGCAGAGATCTATCGCAGATTATCAGCCAGCGAAGAGAAACACGCCGCAGGTTGGGAAAAGAAACTGGAAGAATTCAAAGTTCTTATTCCTCCCCGCAAACCAACCTGGCGCGCCGCAGCGATGATCTGGCTGGCGAAACGATTTGGTCCACAATTCGTATTGCCAACCATTACTAGCAACGAAAAAGCAGATAGTCAGGCATATGATAATCAGCCGGATATTGAAGCGAGCGAATTCTCACGCGATGAAAAATCTCATGCACGTTTGCTTTCGATGGCTTCACATTCAACAGGCGGTCTCTCTGGTGGGTCTGTCGCACAATTGGAGGGACGTCACAAAGCAAGCGGTGGGAATGCACTTCGTGCCGCCGTGCTTGGTGCTAACGATGGATTGGTATCCATTCTCAGTCTCGTGATGGGTGTGGCAGGCGCGACCAATTCACGAACCGATGTTTTGATCGCCGGTCTAGCTGGTGTCCTTGCAGGCGCAGGATCGATGGCATTGGGCGAATGGCTTTCCGTGCAAAGTTCGCGCGAACTTTACGGACATCAGATCAAGATCGAAGCCGAAGAGATCGCCGCGAATCCAGAAGAAGAGCAAGAGGAGTTGGCCTTGATCTACCAATCCAAAGGCTTGCCTGAAGATCGCGCAAAGGAACTTGCCATGCACATGATGGCAGATAAGGATAGTATTCTCGATACGCTTGCCCGCGAAGAGCTAGGTATTGATCCGGAAGAATTGGGCGGCTCCGCCTATGTAGCTGCGATCACTTCTTTTTTTCTGTTCGCTTTCGGCGCGCTTTTCCCTATTCTTCCATTTCTGTTCTTGATAGGTACTACTGCAATCTATATGAGCCTTATCGTAAGCGGAATAGGCCTTTTTATCATTGGTGCAGCGATCACATTGATGACAGGACGAAGCGTTTGGTTTTCTGGGATGCGCCAAGTGTTGGTTGGACTTGCCGCCGCGGTGTTGACGTATGGCATTGGGAAATTGATCGGCATTTCAGTAGGTTAACAAAAGAGTGTGGAGAAAATGCTCCACACTCTTTTTCTTTTACAACAAGCCAGCGGAATATTTCTCAGCAAACAAGGCGGGTTGTCCGCCTGTGTGCCAGAACAAAACTGTCTCATCCTTCTTGAAAAATCCCTTGCGGATCAAATCGATCATCCCGGCTGCGGCGCGACCTGTGTAAACAGGATCAAGTAACAGCCCCTCCAATTTCGCAAATAACTTGACCGCTTCGCGCTCCGCATCGGTCAAGACGCCGTAGCCTGCTCGGCAATAATCAGCATTTGCCAACACCTCAGCGGGATCGAACTCGATTTGCTCACCCATCTTTTCACTCGCCTCTGACGCCAATGCAGAGACATGATTCTTCAGCCACTCTTCTGATTCATCAATACTGATTCCCAAAACTTTTCCTTTGTATCCAAACAGGCGTTGACCTAATACTAATCCCGCATGTGTTCCGCCTGAGGATGTACCGAACACGATCCAATCTGCGTGAACATTTTGCTCTATGAATTCTTTCATCGCGTAAGCGTATCCTAGTGCGCCAGTTGGACTCGATCCGCCATAGGGAACGAGATAAGGATTTCTTCCTTCTGCAACGGCTCTATCGTATGTTTCTTGCAAAGTCTGGTCACGATAAGCGCGATCGGTAACAGTGACAATCTCCGCGCCGAATATTTGGTCAAGCAATAAATTCGCAGAGGGCTGATCAGGCATTTCACCAGTCAGTACGAGTGTACACCCCAAGCCAAAGCGCGCCGCAGCCGCGGCAGTTTGACGACAATGATTCGATTGCAATGCGCCGCCAGAGATCAACATCCCTGCACCTTGCTCTAATGCCTCAGCGACAAGGAACTCCAATTTGCGAGTTTTGTTGCCACCGAATGCAAGTCCCGTTTGATCATCGCGTTTGACTAAAACCTTCGGTCCATTTAGATAGTCTGTCAACCGCGGAAGTTCTTCGATAGAGGTAGGAAGGTGAGCGAAATGTAGACGAGAAATTTCTTTCATGTTCGATCCTTTATTGTTTGAATACGAGGTGTAATTTGTAATTGGTAACTTGCCTTATCATGCACCCAGACTCTGTTTCGTTCGGGCTTTTCCTCTTGAACGCATCACATCCAATACACGCGGGATGAATTCTGAATACAACTTATACCAAAACGGGTTTGGCGCGAAATCCCATGCACCCATTGTGCGCGCAACTTTCCCGCCTAAGCCTTCTTTGAAGCGATATACACCCCACATCGAATCGCTTTCATCGAATACATCGGGCGCGCCCCATAGATCATATACACTGCAACCCTTTTCTTTCGCACGTTTCATCGCTTCCCATTGCAAAAGATAAGTTGGCATTTTTTCACGATGAGTACTGCGCGACATTCCATAAACATAATAAGCATGTCTTGCAAAATAAAAGACAAAGAGCGCCGCGACGGGTTCGTGGTTTACTTCGGCGATGAGAGGTTCTGCAAAAGGAGACTGGTAATTGGAGATAGAAGACTGTGTGTGTGCCATGAAAGTTTCCCAAACTGTTTGATAATAATCTTCATCACGAATTACAAATTCATCACGCACAGATGTTTCGGCGTACATTTTGTAAAGCACATCCAAATCCTTTGTATCCTTTGTTGTGCCTACGCGCACCACTACACCTTTCTTCTCAGCGAGACGGATGTTGTAGCGTGTTTTCTGCTTCATGCGCGCCAGCATTTCTTCTTTAGTTAGACTCAAATCGATCAGAACGGTATTCTTAAACTGAATTTGATCCGACGAATATCGCCATCCCCTCCGCTTCAGCTCAGACATGACAGCCTGGCCGCCGTTATCAATGACATTATCTTCGCTTGAAGGAATTCCTGTTCCCAACACAACATCAGGATCAATTTTCAAAAAGATCGCGCCTTCTTTTTTCGCGAAGGCTTGCAAATCATTCAACACTCGATTTCTCAAAGCTTCATTTGTCCAATCGAGCAATGGACCTTTCGGCGCGTAAAGGATAGATAGCTGCGCGGCAAATCCATTGCGAAGAATTTGGCGTTTCAAGATCAATGCCGCGGCAACTGGCAAGTGAAAAGCAGAAAGTAAGTTTGCATCACTTTCTACTTTCCAACTTCCATCGGCATCCCATACTGCATACAGCGGAGTCCATCCATACTTCGCCTTCACCTGTCCCCATTCATAGGTTTGGAGAAAATGGGGGTTTGGGAGATTAGAGATTAGAGTATTCCAAATATTACTTTCCAATTCTTATTCCCTATTTCCCATGAATCGCAAATATGCCCAATACAACAATGGCTGATAGACTCGATCCATTGCTTGAGCGGCGCGTTTGAGTTGACCACCAAAGCCGCGCTTGAAGCGATAAACGCCCCACAAGCCATCCTGTCGCTTTTCAAAATTAGATTCCAGAGTTTGCTCATCTTCGTCTGGCACACCCCAGAAATCATACTCCTCGCAGCCGAGTACTTTTGCCCATTTCATCACTTCCCATTGCAGGAGATAAGTTGGCATACGATTGCGTTCTTCGTCTGTGGACGCGCCGTAAAGATAGTAGGCACGATTTCCATTTCTGGCTACAAACAACGCGGCTAACTGTTTGCCATCATGTTCAGCAACAAGTAATTCGCCCATCTGTTTTGGATGGAGTAATTCATAAGCGCGCTGATAGTATTCAAGTGAGTGAACTCCAAATCCATCGCGGTTGCCTGTAAGAAGCATCATCTTATGAAAGGATTCGATATCATCCCAGGCGCGGACAGTAATATCTTTCTTTTCCGCAAGACGGATGTTATAACGCGTTTTTTGTTTCATCCGCGCGAGGATTTCATCTTCGGAATCTTTTATGTCAACAATGATGGTACGAGGAGGTTGAATGTTGTGACGAGAAGCAATTAACAATGGGTAATTACGAATCTGGGAAAAATTTCCACTTTCCCACGAGTCAGGTTCGAGTTTCAGAAGGATTGCATGATGACCTTTACAAATCGAATCTACCTCTTGCCAAAATGAATTACCAATTACGGATAACTGCTCACTGAACACCAGTTTCGGAATATAACCAATTGTGAATCCCATCGGCAATTTGCGAAACAAAATTTGTGCTCCCGCATTATCCTTAATAATCCGCACAGCCTCCCACTCGAAGGCAGATTTCAATTCTCCCCATTCCCCGGTTTGAAGTAGATGGGCATTTGGGTGACTCTCTAAATATTGATTCCATTCCGCGAGAGAAACGATGGGCATGGTCCACTCAGCGCATCGAGTCAATTGTTTCTTTCAAACCATCCACTAAGGAAACTTGGGCGCGAAAACGCATCACGTCCACGGCTTTTTGTGGACTTCCAACCGAGCGATAAATATCACCTGCACGTGGCGCGGCAAATTGATGTGAAGGCGCGTTGGGTAGTAGTTCATACATTACGTCAAGCAAATCCAATATACGGGTTTCAACGCCTGTGCAAATATTGAATATCTTTCCAGCTGCATTTCTATGTTCCGACGCGATCAAATTCGCGCGCACCACATCGCGCACATTGATCAAATCGCGCGTCTGACCGCCATCGCCGAACACGGTCACAGGCTTTCCATCCAATAACCAACGCGCAAAGATCGGCACTGCCGCGGCATACATGGAATCGGGTCGCTGACGCGGACCGTAGACATTGAAATATCGCAACGCGACCACTTCAAAGCCGAATGAGCTTGTGAACAATTCTGCGTACATTTCGTCCACACGCTTAGATACAGCATATGGAGATAATGGCTGGAGTGGCGTTTCTTCTCTAAGAGGTAACGCGTCAGACTCCCCGTACACTGCCGCGCTCGAAGCAACCACCGCGCGTCTGACACCGGCTGCACGCGCCGCGTCGAACAACCGCGACGTTCCAGTGATATTCACATCAAAACAGGTCTGAGGCTCGTCCATTGATTGTGGGACCGAGACAAAAGCCGCTTCATGGAAAATGATCTCGACGCCGCGCACAGCCTCTTCCACGCGGGAGGCGTCTCGTAAATCTCCTTCGAGAACCTCAAACTGATTCCCATTAAATTGCCGAGTCAAGGCTTCAAGGTTTTCGCGTTTCCCTGTGCTGAAATTATCTAGCACGCGCACAGATTCACCCTTCTCAAGCAAGGTGTGAACGATGTGAGAACCAATAAATCCAGCGCCACCTGTGACAAGATATTTCATGTCATCTCCCTGTATGTCTTAATACTGTGCCGATTGTTCGCAGAACGATCTGAAAATCCATTCCAAGCGTCCGATGTTTGATGTAGTAAAGGTCGTATTCGATTTTGACGGCTGTTTCCGTTACACTAGCCACGTATCCGTAATTAATCTGCGCCCAACCGGTCAGCCCAGGCTTGACAAGCAAACGCGCTCGATAAAAAGGAACCTGCTTTTGGTATTCAGCCACCAGTTCAGGTCTTTCTGCACGGGGTCCCACTAGACTCATTTCTCCGCGCAAGACATTCCAAAACTGTGGAAGCTCATCAAGGCGCGTCTTTCGTAAAAAGTTTCCGACACGTGTCACGCGTGGATCATTCTCCAAGGTTGTGCGCGCTTCGCCATCTGCTTCTGCATCCTGTCGCATAGTACGAAACTTGTAGATATTGAATCTCAAACCACCCCGGCCTAAGCGAGGTTGTGAATAAAAGATAGGCAAACCACTATCTATCAAAACCGCCAATGCAAGAAACGGACACGTAATAGCAAAGACCAGTAAACCGACAGCACCACCCAAAATATCCAGCAATCGCTTCATAAATTCATAAAAACCACTTACATGTAGTCCATCCACGAATGAGCGGATAATCCAATCAGATTCCAAGTGATGGACGGGCACACGACCTGTCATTTCCTCGTACAAAATGGGCATGCGCGTGACTTCTACGCCCTTCTCCTGGGCATCCAGAATCGTTTGAAATGTTGTTCCTTGTATTTCACCATTGATAGCAATCACAATATCTGAAATGCGATACGCATCAATGAGGTTTAGTAAATGTAAACTGGAGCCCATCACGCGGAGTCCGCAAATATTTTTTCCTACCTTAGCTGTATCATCATCTACATACCCTATTAAGTTGAAAGACCGCGTACTCGATGAGTGATAGAGTTCAGCCAATGTCTGGCCCGCCTTGCCCGCGCCGATCAGCAAGACACGCCGCCGTTGACCCGTTGACTTATAAAGGCGGATGAAGATAATGCGCCAAAGTAAAGTCAGGACTGAAGCGAATAACAGGAAAACACCCACACCCACACGTGGCAGGTTGGTATCCTGTTTTACGATAAAGACCAGAGAATAAGCAGCGAGTCCAATAAAGGCTGCCAGAGCAATCCCGCGCGTCGTTCTTCGTCCACTGCTCGCTACATGAGGCTCATATAACTCAACGAGCAGTAACATCCAAACAATTGGTAAAAGATAAAACCACAACTGTGGTTCGATGTTGTTGAATAACTTAGCCTGGAGCTCTGCTCTGCCAGTTGGAACACCCCTTGCAACCAATTCCCCAAGAAGTACATAGTAATTGTACTGTCTCCATGTATACAGTGCAGCAAGGACTGAGGTAACGGCCATCAATAAATCGCCGATCAATAGAATAGAACGATACTCGCTGGGACGCAAGCGTAACGGCGTAGTGCGAATGTTCTCAGCCATTTTTGTGAAAGCTCGATGAAAGGATACTCCACAACAATCCACTCCCCCATGATATATGCATAGCAGGTATTGCCAGTGGCAAGCCCAGAATTAAATAAACTTTTCGTTGTTGAAATGCAACGTATATACCTGCAAGGATCATTATGAAAAAGTATAGGATAAGTTCACCAGCCAACAGCATCCTTGTAAATGGAACAAAAATCGAAAGAATAGCTAGGCTGATCAAACTCAAAACAAACAACGGAGGCAAAGCCTGCCTCCAGCGCAGCGTATCAGGATAACGCCGCAGCATACGCCATTTCCAAAAACCATAACGCCAGTATTGACGAATCAGTTCCCATAAAGTCGAACGTGCAAAATAAACTGAGCGGATTGAGGGATCAAGCCAAACTTTCCCGCCAGACTTTCTCACACGAGCGTTGAACTCGTAATCTTCATTCGTGAGCAAAGATTCATCGAAGAAACCAACTTGCTCAATCAATGTGCGGCGAAAAGAGCCAAACGGAACGGTATCCACTTCTGCAGCATGTTTTGTGTGACGATATAACGCGTCACCCACGCCAAGCGGATGCGCAGCCGCAACCGCGATTGATTTTGCGATCCATGTCTCCGCACCTGGGCGAATCTCCCAGATGCCGCCAACGTTCTCACCACGTCCTTCTCTATGTGCGGAAACACAATTTGCCACGTAATCGGGATACGGCTTCGAATGCCCATCGATTCGAAGAATGAGCTCACCACACGCAGCCTCAATCGCGCGATTCAAAGCGGAGGGGATGGAATGCTTCGCATTATCCACGATGCGAATACTCAAGTCAGGGAAATCTTTTTGAAACGCGACAATGGCAGCCCGCGTTCCATCCGTTGAAAGCCCATCAGCAACGATCACCTCCATCTCAGCGCGCGAATACGTCTGCTCATATAAAGCATCCAATAGTACACGGATGGTGGATTGCTCGTTATAACAGGGAACGATGATGGAAACTTTTGGCGACATGGTACGAACAACGCGTTACAAACTACAATGATAATGCGTAATTTGTAATCCGTGAGATCATTTTCGCTCAAGCGGCAAGTGGCAGATGGATCACAAACGTTGTGCCGTGCCCCACCTCACTGCGGACGCTAATTCTACCATCATGTGCCTGGACAATCTCCTGCACGATTGCAAGACCGAGACCCGCGCCATGCCTCTCACCACCTGCACGGGAAAAATCAACTTGATAAAACCGATCAAAGAGACGCGGTAGCGCTTCATTCGGGATTCCTATACCTGTATCCGTTGTGGAGATTTCCATCTCAGTCCCAGTGTTGACTGCAGAAATAGTCACTTGTCCGCCCATAGGAGTGAACTTCAGCGCGTTATCCACTAAATTAGTAAAGACCTGCGCGAGCCTATCACCGTCACCAGTCAAGGCAGGCAAATTTTCAGGAATGTCTAACTGCAAAACAATTCCAGCTTTTAGTGCTTGTCGCATAAATTTTTCAACAATATTGCGCAGCAACGCGACCATATCAACTGAAGACATTCTCAAGTCGGCCGTTCCTGCTTCCAAGCGTGCTAAATCGAGCAAATCAAGTGCCATGCGATGCATACGTCCTGATTCATCATAGATAATCTGCGCGGCTTGTCTGCGCGCTTCGGGAGTATCGGCTGTGTCATCCAAGATGGCTTGAGCGAATCCTTGAATAGACGTCAGTGGAGTCTTCAACTCGTGCGAAACATTGGCGACAAAATCACGCTGCGATTTTTGGCTGTTATGTACGCGTACGATCATTGAATTGAAGGCACGCGTCAAATCTTGAACTTCATGTGGGCCATGTGGTGAGACAGGCTTCATCGCTTCTGATGGGTAATTTCGCGCCGCAAAGACGACTTGCTGTAACGGGTCCGCCACCCAGCGAGAAAGTGCAAATGCAAGGACCAATGAAAGCAAGAGCGCGATCAATCCACCTTCGACGATAGGGAGCAATAATTGATCCGTAAAAATGTTTAAGGCCGGCACATGTGGACGCGGCGCAGCAACAACCAGAATCCAATCCCTCGATAACCGATTAAATGTGTAGAGCCATAAAACACCTTTAGCATCTCTGGCTGTTTGAGAGAGGCGACCAAGAAAATTTCTGCGCGGAAATGGAAGCTTCGCTTCATTCGGGTTTGAATCAAAAATAACTTGACGAGCAGAATTAAACACCAAAACCCGGACATCGTATGCCTGTGTGATTTCTTGGAGTGCATTCGGGTTATTAATAAACTTCTGTGGGTTTGCAGTGACTAGACTTTGCGCGGTTCTTAACCGTTCCTGCACTTGACGGGAGAGCAGAGGATTACGAATCAAAAAGGCAAATAGCACAATCACAACAATGCTCAATGCAATTGTGATCACAAAAGCGTAACTTAACCAAAGGCGGGAGCGGAGGGAGGTGAACATGGTTTAGATTTGGAGTGTAGGAGCTTGCTCCTGCAATTTACAGCAGCAAGCTGCTGGACTCCAAAGTTACTTAGATTTCCTATAAACATTCAAGCCAGCACGCAATTTTGTCAGCAGATCATACAATTCATCAATTTCATTCTGGATCAGCACGGACCAGGGAGCATAGAAATACTCATTGGTCAAATGCTCAACCTGCTCACAAAGTTCCTTTCCTTGCTGTGTAGGGCGGAATATACTGGGCTGATCCACTCCTTCTACCCACCCCACTTCGACGGCCGCTTGGATGGCAATTTCGTAATCATCAACCTCATAGCCGCGGAAGGCCATTTTCTCTGCCATCTGCTCTGCGTTGATTGCTTCTCCTTTCCAAAGAGCACCAAGGACAATCCAAACAATCCCTGCCTCATTGAAGTGCGGGCGCGCAGCAGAAAGATGTGAATCATCGCGATAGGCGAACAAATCCATCAAGTATTCTCTGATCTGCATGATCGAAGGGCCATGTTCATCAGCCACACGAAACCGCTTGAGGATTGCCCATTTTTCGGGCGGCTCGCGCGTTATTTTACTTTCAGCAACAACTTGCTTCAATAAGATTACCAATCGGTCCAGTTTACGCTCAGGCATAGCGTTGAACCCTAATAGTTGCCTATCACCTGCTTGGATCATTTGGCGCAAAGCCTCACGTGCCGCGTCTATGACTCGAAATCGCCCATCTCCTATTGGCTCAATCCAGCCTTTTACATTGAGACGGACAAAGACTTTTTCAAATTGTTCGGGGTTTGTAAATGGATCTCTTTTTTGGAAATCTTTTGTGGAGAAAGTGTTTAATCCTAGTTCGCTATAAAGATATAACTCAATCGGAATATCGTCACGAAGAGCAGCCTCTTCAATGTATGGTTCGGTGATGCTCCAAAATTCCTGAATAATGGAATACATCAATGGCCAGAATTTGGTTAGAGATTCGAGGCTCATGTTCAAGTTAGGTTGCTCACTCCTCCGAGGACGGCGACTCGAGGCGAAACTTAAGGTGAGATGATCAGTTTATATCCAACGCCTGTCACAGTTTCAATCTTTACAGAACTCTCTTCAAGTTTTTTTCGTAAATGCGCAACATGGACATCCACTGTGCGGGTCTGACCGTAAAAGTCGAAGCCCCAAGCTTTTTGCAAAATTTGCTCACGGCTGAGGACGAGGCCGCGGTGTTCGGCTAAGGTGAGGAGAAGGTCAAATTCCTGCGCACGCAGGTCGAGGCTTTGAGAAGAGAGGCGGACTTCCCGTCTGGCAGGATCAATTGTCAAATCGCCGAGATAGATGGGCACAGAATCATTCGCTTTTCGTTCTCCACGTCGCAAAATTGCTTTGACGCGTGCCACAAGTTCGCGAGGATTAAATGGCTTTGTTAAGTAATCATCCGCACCAAGTTCAAGACCGAGAATTTTATCAATATCTTCATCACGGGCAGTGAGCATAAGAATGGCCGTTGAATTTTGCGAAGCGCTCAAGCGACGGCAAACCTCGAAGCCATCCAATTTTGGGAGCATGACGTCCAACACCACCAAAGCGGGATGTCCACGCGCCACCTTATCGAGTGCGGCTTCTCCATCGTTCGCGGACTCAACGCGAAAACCTTCGCGCTCTAGATACATGCGCGCCAGTTGTACGATGGATGGCTCGTCATCAACGAGGAGAATGAGTTCGTTCATGATTCGCGATGATTTAAACTTTTAAACACGAAGGACGCAAAGGAGCACAAAGGTTTTGTCCTTAGTGAACTTCGTGGTTAATTTCATCAATCGCCGCGGGTGGGATTCAGTAGCGCGACACATTCAATTTCAACCAATGCGCCTTTTGGCAGTGCTGCCACTTGGACGGTACTGCGCGCAGGAGGATTCTCTGGGAAGAACTCAGCATAGACCGAATTCATTTTGGCGAAATCTCCCATATCCTGCAAAAAGACAGTTGTCTTGACCACGAAGTTCAATCCCGAGTCGGCTGTTTCCAATACATTTTTGAGGTTGGTCAGCACTTGGCGAGTCTGCGCTTCGATGCCGCCTTCGACTAATTCCATCGTGGTAGGATCAAGCCCTATCTGCCCAGCAGTAAAAAGTAAATTCTCAGTCCGAATCGCCTGCGAGTATGGCCCGATGGCTTTCGGGGCTTTTTCTGTAGAAACAATTTTCTTGCCTTCAGTCGTGTACATTGGTCCTCGCGTTTTTGAGAGATGAATGATGAGACGATTCTACTTCTGATTGCAGGATTGTGGGGAGGCTGGGGCGGAAAAAACTAAACCACGGAGACACAGAGATTCTTTTTTTTCTTTGTGTCTCTGTGACTCCGTGGTGAGCATTTCAGAACTTATCCGCCTGTGGCTGTGGGTGTTGGTTGTGGACGGGGATTGGCTTCGTGAAAAGCTTGGATCGCCTCACGCAATGCTTTGCCTGTGCCATTCATGGCATCCTTGATCTCTTTCAGTTTTTCATGCATGGCTTTTACAGTCTCTTGCGCCTTTTGAGGATCGGTCACTTTGCCGTTACTGTCGAATCCTTGATGAGAATTGACGATGCCCTTGATGCTCTCGTAAATAGGATGCACGTCCTTAAGGGCAGTTTCAAACGCATCCAGCGCGGCTTGTACCGCAGAGACAT
>Ga0137365_10002302_pt1 | contig 15138 bp, 15 predicted proteins | sample SagtaG_9_FD_104799 | JGI IMG/M metagenome (GOLD analysis project Ga0137365, IMG submission 104799) | Vadose zone soil microbial communities from Sagehorn Ranch, Mendocino, California, USA - Sage1_L_40_16 metaG | ecosystem: Environmental > Terrestrial > Soil > Vadose zone | place: USA...
ATCGCCGTGGCTCAGGGCCACGGCGCGGACGATACGATGAGCCTGGAAGAGCGGCGAGCGTCTGCCGAGCGCATGATGGACGAGCGCATCGCTTCGGGCTCGCCGTATGCGTTTACCAAAATCCCGTCGGCGATAACCGGTCCGTACGACCCGGTTATCATTCCAGGGGACACCGCGCAGGCCGACTGGGAGATGGAACTCGCAGTGATCATCGGGCGGACGGGGCGGCACGTGGCCCTCCCGGAGGCGCTCACATATGTCGCTGGCTATACCGTCGTCAACGACCTCACCTGTCGCGACAAAGTCTATCGTGCCGATCTCAAAGCGATCGGCACCGACTGGCTGCTGAGCAAGAGCCCGCCCAGCTTTCTGCCGATGGGACCGTATCTGGTGCCTGCGACCTTTGTCCCAGACCCCCAGCAGCTCCATCTCACCCTCAAGCTCAACGGCCAGGTGATGCAGGACGAAGGCACCGACGACATGATCTTTGGCGTTGCTCGACTGATCGAGTACATCTCCCAGCACGTGCAGCTGTGGCCCGGCGACCTGATCTGCACAGGCTCACCCAGAGGCAATGGCATGCACTACAACCGCTTCCTACGCCCAGGCGATGTGCTGGAGGCAACCATTAGTGGACTTGGCACCCAGCGCAATACCTGCATAGCGGAATCCCAATAATACCTATCCGAGCGCCTGAACGAAGTGAAAAGCGGCAGCCTCGTTGGCGCTCAGAATAAGGATACAAGGAGATCCAAACATGGCTGCTTCAGATAATCCTCTCAAGGGCTGGCAGGTGGATCGCACGGCGATCCGCACGATTGGGCGCGACCTGCAACGACCGGAGTGTCTCCTGGCCGAGCGCGACGGCACGCTGTGGGCGGCCGATGCCCGAGGCGGCGTCATGCGCATCGCGCCCGACGGTTCGCAGCAGCTCGTCACACCCTACGTCGAGGAGCCAACGAGCGATGCTGCTTCGTTTGCAGATCGCTACGTGCAGGCACAGGGCTCGCTGCCCAATGGCCTGGCGATAGCCTCGAACGGGGACTTTCTCATCGCCAACTGGGGTACCGACGCCGTCGAGATCATGACCCGCGATGGGCGCGTGCGCACCCTCTACACCGAGATCGACGGGCAGCCGCTGGGCAAGGCCAATTATGTGCTGTGCGATTCCAAAAATCGGATCTGGCTTACGGTCACCACACGTGAACACCCCTGGACCGATCAACTCAACACCAAAACCGCCGATGGCTACGTGGCGCTGATGGATGAAAAGGGCATCCGTATCGTCGCGGAAGGCTTTTGCGGTACCAACGAAGTCCGGCTCGACCCCAAGGAAGAGTGGCTCTATGTGGTGGAAAGCACCGGCTGGCATATCTCGCGCCTGCGCGTGCAGCCTGATGGTGAGCTTGCCGACCGCGAAATCTACGGCCCGAGCCAGCTGGATGGCTTCCCGGACGGCTTTGCGTTCGATGCGTTCGGCAATCTGTGGGTGACCCTGATCTTTACCGATCAGTTGGTGGCGATTACCCCCGATGGGGAGGTGCTGACACTGCTCGACGACAGCAACCCAACGACCAAAGCGCGCTTGTTCGAGCACTTCAAGGCCAGCACGCTGACGCCAGAGATCCTGGGGACGACCCACGGAACGATCGCGCCGTGGATGGCGAGCCTGACCTTTGGCGGACCGGATCTGCACACGGTCTATTTGGGCAGCTTGCGCGGCACGACCATTCCCTATTTCCGCAGCCCGGTCGCGGGCCAACCCATGATTCATTGGCACTGAGGCATCTGGAGAAAACAAGGAGCAGGTATGGTAGCGCATTGGCAGTCTTCCCTTTTTGAGGGAGTGTTCCAGGTGGCGTATGTCGTCTACGATATCCAGGTGGCCCAGCGCTTCTTCAACGAGACGCTGGGCGGGCCCCGGTTCTTCGTGATCAAGGATATTGCCTTCAAAGAGTATACCTATCGCGGTCAACCGGTTGAGTGTCAGCAGCACGTCGCCTTCGGCTATGCAGGCACGATGCAGATCGAGCTGATCCAGCCGCTCTCGGGCGAGAATACGTCCGCCGAGTTCTTGCGTCAGCGGGGCCAGGGCGTCCATCATCTCGGGATTCAGGTGGAGGACCTCGACCGTGCCACGCGCGACATGGCGCAGCAGGGCTTTGTGCCCGTGGAGTGCGGCGTGGCTGGGCAGGCCACACGCTTCGCCTTTTTCGACACGTGTGCGGCTATCGGGACCTATCTCGAGTTGGTCTCTCTCGACGAAGCCAACCAGTCGCTGTTCGAGCGCATTCGCCGAGGTGACTTCTAGTCGAGGGCATGGCCACAGAAGTAGAAAAGAATTGGAATCTGTCTGAGGAGAAATATGGTTATTCGTTCCATCAATCCAGCCACCGAAGAGGTGTTCGCCGAATTCGAAGAGTTCAGCCCTGAGCAGGTCGATACCGTGCTCAAAGAGGCACACCAGGCCTTCGAGCAGTGGCGTAGGACAAGTTTCGAGGAGCGGGCGGCGCTGATGCGTAGCGCAGCCTCCTATCTCCGAGAGCACAAGGAGCGCCTGGCAGGGCTGACCACGGCAGAGATGGGCAAGCCCATCGTTGAGGCGGAGGCCGAGATCGAGAAGTGCGCCTGGACCGCCGACTTCTATGCTGAGCACGCCGCACGCTTCCTGGCAGATGAGCAGGTGACGACGAATGCCCGCGAAAGCTTCGTAGCCTTCGAGCCGCTGGGGACCGTTCTGGCGATTATGCCCTGGAACTTTCCCTATTGGCAAGTCTTCCGTTTCGCTCTTCCGGCCCTGATGGCTGGTAACACCGCTGTCCTCAAGCATGCGAGCAACGTGTCACAGTGCGCTCTGGCTATTGAAGAGGTATTCCGGGAAGCGGGCTTCCCGCAGGGGACTTTCCGCACGCTGCTGGTGGCTTCCTCGGCAGTCGAGGGCATCATCAAGGATAGGCGCATCGCCGCTGTGACCCTGACCGGGAGCGAAGCGGTTGGCAGCATTGTGGCCAGGACGGCCGGAGAAGCCCTCAAGAAGACGGTTCTGGAACTGGGCGGGTCTGATCCCTTCATCGTGCTGGCTGACGCTGATCTGGACGGGACCGTGGAGTTTGCGGTGCGGTCACGCTTCCAGGACTGTGGGCAGAGCTGCATCTCGGCCAAGCGCTTCATTGTGGTCGAGGAGGTGGCCGAGGCGTTCGAGCAGCGCTTTGCTGAGGCCACCAGTCGCTTACGGGTAGGAGACCCGAGGCGGCGAGAGACGCAGATTGGGCCCGTAGCTCGTGGTGACCTGCGCGATGACCTGGATCGGCAGGTGCGTGAAACCGTGCAGCAGGGTGCACAGCTCCTCCAGGGGGGAAGCGCCTTGGTGAGCGGGGCTACTTCTACGCGCCCACGGTGCTTACAAATGTGCAGCCGACCATGGTGGCCTTCCATGAGGAGACGTTCGGACCCATTGCAGCGGTCACACAAGTGCGTGATGCCGAGGAAGCCATCGCAGTCGCCAATGCTTCCATCTATGGTCTGGGCGGCAACCTCTGGACGAGCGATATCGAGCGTGGCAAGCAACTGGCACGCCGCATCGAGACGGGGAGCGTCTTCATCAATGGGATGACCGCCAGTGATCCCCGCCTCCCGTTCGGTGGAGTCAAGCGCAGTGGCTACGGGCGCGAATTGTCGTCGTACGGCATTCGTGAATTCGTCAACATTCAGACCATCTGGGTTGGTCCGGCAGAAGGAACGGCATCTGCGCCGCCTGTCGGCGAGTAAGGGCCTCTGAGGTAGAACGGGTCGAGATAACCGGCGAAAAGATACGACAGAACTCGCTAGGAGCTGATGATGCTCTACTCGTTTCAATGAGAGAATATCGAGGGTGGAATAATTTCTGTTGCAACGGTTTATGGACACTTTTTCGAAAGGAGAATGAAGCTATGCCACTCGACCCTCAAGCTCAGGCCATTTTGGCACAGATGGCTGCGGCTCCCCCAATCCATACCTTAACCCCAACACAAGCTCGTGAGATGATGAAAGCCATGTTTGTTTCGGGTCCAGAGGAACCGGTTGCCCACGTGGAAAATCGCGGGATTCCCGGGCCGCAGGGAGATATCCCGATCAGGATTTATACGCCGACAGGGCAGAGTCCTTTCCCGATTCTGGTCTTTTTCCACGGTGGCGGCTGGGTGCTCGGCGACCTGGATACGTGCGATGCTTTCTGCCGCAGCCTGGCGAATCAGGTGGGTTGTGTGGTGGTGTCAGTGGACTACCGGCTCGCCCCCGAACACCCCTTTCCGGCTGCACCGGAAGATTGTTACGCGGCCACCCGCTGGATGGCAGATCACGCCGCTGAGTTGAATGGAGACGCTTCGCGCATCGCGGTAGGGGGAGATAGTGCAGGTGGCAATCTGGCCGCTATTATTCCTCAAATGGCGCGGGATCGCGGTGGTCCGCCGCTGGTCTTCCAGCTCCTAATCTATCCTGCCACGGATTTGAGGATGAATACTCCTTCCATCACCGAGAATGGTGAGGGCTATGGCCTGACCAGGCAGGATATCATCTGGTTCCTGAACCATTATGTGAAGAGCGAGGAAGAGAAAACGAATCCGCTCGCGTCTCCGTTCCTCACCTCGGATCTGAGTGGGCTACCACCAGCACTGGTGATCACCGCCGAGTTTGATCCCTTACGGGATGAAGGTGAAGCATATGCCAAACGGCTGAAGGAGGCAGGTGGAATAGTCACGATTTCTCGCTACGACGGCATGATTCATGGGTTTGTGTCTATGGCAAGCTTCTTAGACCGGGGGAAGCAAGGTCTGCAAGAGTGTATTGCTGCCTTACGAGCGGCCTTCCAGCTTCCAGCGACTGCTGCCGAACAGCCACATACCGTTCCTGCCAACCCCATGTTCCCGTAGTAGAAATAGCCTCTGATGGCAGAGGGCAGAATGAACAAATCCTCTGTAGGAGTCTGTGGACCTTGCGGAGAAGCAAAGGAGGAAGAGTATATCATGAGCAGAAGATTTATCGATCTCTCGATTCCGATCCAAAACAACGACATCTCGGATTCACCACTGACTCGGCCCAAAATCACGTATACCAACCACGAGCAAGGCCTGCCAGAGATGCTCAACATTTTTCCGGGTTTGACTAGGGACGATCTGCCGGATGGAGCGGCCTGGGCTGTCGAACGCGTCGAATTGGTGACGCACAGCGGCACCCATCTCGATGCGCCCTATCACTACCATCCCACGATGGACAGGGGTCAGCCTGCCAGCACCATCGACCAGATCCCGCTGGAGTGGTGTTTTCAACCGGGGGTCAAACTGGATTTCCGGCACTTTCCCGATGGCTACGTCGTCAGGGCCGCCGATGTGCAGGCCGAACTCGACCGGATCCACCATATGCTCAAGCCACTGGAGATCGTACTGGTCAACACTCGCGCTGGCTCGCGCTATGGGTATGAGGACTACATCAACACGGGGTGTGGCATGGGCCGTGAGGCCACGCTGTATCTCCTAGAGCGAGGAGTGCGGGTGGTGGGGACAGACGCCTGGGGTTGGGATGTGCCTATGAAGTATATGGCCGAACGATACCGAGAGACCGGAGATGCCTCGATCATTTGGGAAGGACACAAGGCAGGCAGGGAGATTGGGTACTGCCAGTTGGAGAAGCTGCACAATCTCGAAGCGCTTCCCCCAGATGGCTTCACGGTCGTTTGCTTCCCCGCGAAGATTCGCGCTGCCTCGGCGGGCTGGACCCGTGCGGTTGCCATTCTTGAGGAGAGCGACTAGGGGTTTATGCCGCTGCTGTTCCAAGGTGATTGGGTACTTTGCTCACGAGGTCAGGGTTATCAGAAGGAGAAAGCATATGCGAACGATTGCGATTGAAGAACACTATCTGGCTGATAGTTTCAGAGAAGCAATGCAGGAAGAAGCTGCTAGCAAAAGAGGAGGCGCAGGATTGCCTGCTCCACTGCAGGCGAAGCTTGAAGATCTGGATACTACTCGCTTGCAGGATATGGATGCGGGCGGTATTGATCTGCAAGTGCTCTCTCATACCGTGACTGACATCGAAGCATTCTCTGCTGAGAAGGATGAGCGTTTGGCACGAGAGGCCAATGATCAAGTAGCTGCTGCTATTGCTGCTCATCCAACTCGCTTTGCTGGGTTTGCCACCTTGCCGCTCCTCAATCCTCACGTTGCTGCCGACGAGCTTGAGCGAGCGGTCCGTTCTCTTGGCTTGAAAGGGGCAATGATCAACGGGACGATCAAGGGGCGATTTCTCGATGATCCTTCCTTTCTCCCCATCTTTGAGCAAGCGGTTGCTCTGAATGTGCCGATCTATCTTCATCCTGGAATACCGCCTGCACCTGTAAGGGAGACCTACTATTCCGGCTTGGGTCCGGCGGTGAACTTTGCGTTGTCAACTGGAGGTTGGGGCTGGCACTCCGAAACGGGCATTCATGCTCTGCGTCTGATCCTGGCTGGGATATTTGACCGCTTCCCTGGCTTGCAGATCATCATTGGGCACATGGGAGAGATGATTCCTTTCATGCTCGAGCGAGTCAACAATGTGTTCTCGCCTCTGACAACGCAGTTGCAGCGCAGCATCCCCGAGTATTTTGCGCAGAACTTTTACATCACGACGAGCGGCTTCTTTAGCAGTCCGCCGCTGTTGCTTGCGATGCAGATCATGGGAACCGACCGTATCATGTTCTCAGTCGATTATCCTTTTAGTACGAATGAGCAGGGGCGAGTATTTCTGGAGAGCGTCTCTCTCAGTCCAGCGGACAAAGAAAAGATCAGCCATGCAAATGCTGAGAGACTCCTCCAGCTTTCCAAGGCAGAGCATTGACACGAATGACCGATACGTGAAGCAACTTTCTATGAAGAGGCAGGGCCAAAAAGTGGCACAACCGGCATCCAAAATCGGTATGCAAGGGAGGAATATCTCCTGGATTTTTTGTAAACTATTGGACGTAATACTGATGCATCTAGACGAGGAGGTGTTATATGACAGTCTCACAGGGACATCCATCTGATCCCTGTCTCCTGGAACGCCACGGAGCGGTTGCCCAAGTGCTCCTCAATCGCCCCGAGCGCCTCAATGCTCTGACGCGAGGGATGCTTGAGGCTCTTCTAGGTCATCTCGAAGCTCTGGCGAAGAACCCTGAAATTCGTGTGGTGGTGCTGAGCGGCGTAGGACGCGGCTTCTGTGCTGGCGGTGATCTAGCGGCTGGACTGGAGGAGATCGTTGGGCTAGGATCAGAGGCCGAGCAGAGTGGCGTGCTGCGGCGTTTGATGCAGGTCTCGGAACTCCTTCACACGATGCCACAGATCACGATAGCGGCAGTCAACGGACCGTGTGCAGGGGCTGGACTGAGTCTGGCCTGTGCCTGTGATCTGCGCCTTGCGGCGGCAAGCGCCATCTTCACGACCGGCTTCCTGACGGTTGGTCTGTCCGGCGACTTCGGCGGCAGTTGGACCCTGAGCCGCATCGTCGGTCCGGCAAGAGCACGCTGGCTCTACTTGACCGGAGAGCGCTTGACGGCCCACGTCGCCCAGCAGGTTGGTCTCGTTGGAAGCGTATCGGCAGATGAAGCACTTGGGACGGATGCGCTCTCTCTGGCTGAGCGCCTCGCTTCCTCCGCCCCGCTCGCGGTTGGAGCTATCAAACAGAACGTGAATGATGCTCTGCGCTGCGACTTGGGGTCGTTGCTGGATCTAGAAGCACGCCGCCATGTGGCCTGCATGCAGACGGAGGAGGCCCGCAGGGCAGCCGCCGCCTTCCGTGAGCGAGCAGCGGGAAAGGAGTGATGAATATGGCTGATCATCTCGCAACAATCCAGCGGTACTACCACGGCTGTAACACGGGCGATGTGGAGCTGATCATGAGCACCTGCACCCCAGATGTGGTGCATTATTTCTTCGTCCCCGGGACAGACCCGGTCGCCGGTCATGAACATCTCGCCAGATACTGGCGAAAGGTGCAGCGCATGCTCCAGGGGGCCTGGTTCGTGGATCACGCGCTTGTTCAGCAGGACGAGGCGGTCATCGAATGGACGCTGCTGTGGACCGCACAGGGGTCAGGCCAACGCCATGCGATCCATGGAACCGAGTGGTATCGTTTCCAGGATGGCCTCATCAGCGAGATTCGAGCGTATTACGACCAGCGACCAGATACCTCGACGGGACTGGTGGGTTTTCCGTATCGGGAGCGGGGATACACACTGCCAGAGAGCTCCTAGCGAACCCGAGTGGTACCTTTTTTGGGTATGGACGCGAGTTGTCCTCCTTCGGCATTCGCGAGTTCGTCAACATCCAGACCATCTGGCTCGGTCCGGCGCAAGCACCTGCACCCGCCCCGCCTGTCGGCAAGTAAGTGAAGAAAAAAGGAGAAGCACACATGGAAACGCCAGTCGGAGATGGAACACTCCTGTGGGAGCCTTCAGAGGAACTGAAACAGCAAGCAACGCTCACGCGCTACATGCAGTGGCTCGAACATGAAAAGGGACTGCGTTTCAGCGATCAGGAAGCGTTGTGGGAGTGGTCGGTGAACCATCTCGAAGACTTCTGGGCCTCGATCTGGAACTTTTTTGCGGTCAAGGCGTCCAAGCCGTATACAAGGGTTCTCGCGGACAGGAACATGCCTGGTGCCCGCTGGTTCCCAGGAACTGAACTCAATTATGCCGAACAGGTCTTCCGAAACGTTTCTCCCAGTCGTCGGGCCTTGCTCTTCCAATCCGAGCAGCACCCGCTTCAGGAGGTTTCATGGGAGGAGCTAGCGCGTCAGGTCGGATCAGTCGCCAATGCGCTCCGCACCGTAGGCGTCAAGCTGGGAGATCGGCTTGTGGCCTACATGCCCAACATTCCAGAAACGGTGATCGCATTTCTGGCCTGTGCGAGCATCGGCGCGATCTGGTCGAGCTGTCCCCCAGACTTCGGCATGAGCAGTGTGATCGAGCGCTTCAAACAGATCGAGCCGAAAGTCCTCTTTGCCGTGGATGGGTATCAATATAACGGCAAAACGTTCGACCGGCGCTCGGTGCTCTCCGAACTGCAAGAGGCCTTGCCCACGCTGCAAAAAACGGTTCTGCTTCCCTCGCTGTCCACGGGAACTGAGACAGAGGGCCTGTCAAAGACGGTGCTCTGGCACGACTTCCTGTCGAGCAGCACCACGCTTACCTTCGAGCAGGTGCCCTTTGATCATCCTCTGTGGGTGCTCTACTCCTCTGGAACCACGGGCTTACCCAAGGCGATCGTCCAGGGACACGGCGGTATTGTGCTCGAACATCTCAAAACGGTGGGGCTGAGCCTGGATCTGAAACCAGGGGACATCTTCTTCTGGTACACCACGACCGGGTGGATGATGTGGAATCTGCTGGTGGGAGGACTCCTGGTGGGCACCACGATCCTGCTCTACGATGGGAGCCCCGGTTACCCTTCTCTGAGCATGCTCTGGGAGTTGGCCCAGGTATCTGGCATGACCTTCTTGGGTACCAGTGCGGGCTATCTCACCGCCTGCATGAAAGCAGGCCTCTCACCGGGCGAGACCTATGATCTGAGTCGGCTGCGGGCCATAGGCTCAACCGGTTCCCCACTGCCACCGGAAGGCTTCGAGTGGGTCTACGAGCATGTCAAGCGGGATATCTGGCTGGCTTCGATCAGTGGGGGCACCGATGTCTGCTCGGCCTTTGTGGTCGGCTCGGTGCTGCTGCCGGTCTACGCGGGAGAACTGCAGTGCCGGGCCCTTGGGGCGAAGGTGGAAGCCTTTGACGAGCAGGGCCATCCCGTCATCGATGAGGTGGGAGAACTGGTGCTCACTGAGCCACTGCCTTCCATGCCCCTGTACTTCTGGAATGATCCAGAGGGCAAACGCTATCGGGAAAGCTACTTCGATGTGTATCCTGGCATCTGGCGGCATGGTGATTGGATCAAGATTACCCCGAGGGGCAGTGCTATCATCTACGGGCGGTCGGACTCCACCATCAACCGCCAGGGCATTCGCATGGGCAGTAGTGAGATCTATCGTGTGGTCGAGGGGTTGCCAGAGGTGCTCGATAGCCTGATTGTGGGCGTTGAGCAGCCGGGTGGGAAATACTACCTGCCGCTCTTTGTCGTCCTGCGTGAGGGAGTAGTGTTGGATGATGGCCTGAAGGTGAAGATCAAGCAGCAGCTGCGTACCACCGTCTCGCCCCACCATGTGCCCGATGAGATCATCGTGATTGAGGAGGTGCCGCGCACCCTGAGTGGCAAAAAGCTCGAGGTTCCCATAAAGAAGCTCTTCATGGGTGTGCCCGTGGAGAAAGCGGTCAGCATGGATGCGCTGAGCAATCCGCAGTCCATCCAGTATTTCATCGCATTCGCCAGCAAGATCAGTAGTAAGGGAAGGTGAGTACATCACTTGGAAGGCCACTACGAAACATTGGCAGCCATGTGTTCTCCTTCCAGAAGCATCACCTTCCGACCAACAAGTGTACGTCCAACGGCCAATGAGACAGGAGTATATGCTATGAATCAATTCAACCCGGGTTTCGATCAGAACCCCAACCAGAACCTGAACAGAGGGCATTCCAAACTGGGTGCTAGACGACCGGTTTGCAATGGTCTCCGCTTTCGGCACACTTTAGCCTGCCTGTGAGGGAAAATCTTCCTATCTTCCGCCCCAGATCATTGTGGTGGCGGGCTTTTTCTAGTAGCATACCTACAGGATAGTCGTCAGGCAAAGAAGCTCCCCTGGTCTGCTCTCCTTTGCCTGTATCCAGGAGCACGGAGATGCCAAAAGCCAAGCGAGAACGCAGAGAGCGAACCGATAACTATCATCGGCTCCTCGAGTGGTGTCGGACGCCAGAACAGCGCCTGTATGAAGGGATTCGCCCGATCACCTTGTTTGGGGTGCCCCCAGCAGAACGGGCGCAAGAAACCGGTCTGGCTGAAAGTAGCCTGCGTCGAGCCGCCGACGCTTTTGATACGCAAGGCATGATCAGCCTCTTTCGTCCAAGCAAAGCCCAACGGGAGGATCACCACCGCTCTTTACCAGTCCTGATGCGTCAACTGATCGTTGATCTCAAAGCGGAATATCCAGACTTTACGCTGGGAGAGATCGCTGCCATTTGCGCCATCCAGTTCGCTGGGCGCCGTCCTACTGCTGCGTTCCTTAAAAGGTGATAGAATAAGAAAGGAGGTTGTTCAGAAAAGAAGGGAGTAAACAGATGCCCAAGATTCTGCGAGTTCGAGCAGCACAAGATGAAAAAGAAGAACGTTGGGTGCGGAAACTGGCAGCAAGCCGGCATGGGCCAGCCGACTGGATCTTGCATGCGCGCATGGTGGCGCGCAGCTGGGACGGAGAGCGGGTGGAAGCGATTGCCACCGAGCTGGACTGTAGCCCACAAACCGTGCGCCGTCGACTCCACCGTTTCGAGACAGAAGGGATCGAGGGGCTGGGAGACCGACCGAAGTCCGGTCGCCCCCGCCGACTGACAGTGGCTGATGATAGTAAGATCATTGCACTGGTGCGCCAAGCCCCTCCTGGGCGGTTGGAGAGGCAAGCCGATGAGCTGGTCGCCCGTGATGAGGAGGGATCAGCTCAGTGGAGCCTGGATGCTCTCGTTCAGGCTGCCAAAGAGGCGGGCCTCGCGGTCAAACGCAGCCAGATCCGCCGCATTCTGCTGCGTGAAGGGGTACGCTTGCGATACACGCACAGTTGGGGAACTCCTCACGATAAAGACTTTGCCCCAAAAGAACGGCGGTCGTCACCCACTACACGGCTCCGCCCCAGGGATCGACGACCATCTGCACCGACGAACTAGGGCCAGTCGTTCCCCGAACCTTCGCCCCAGCTCCTGGTTGGTCTCCCACGGGTCACCGTATCAAGGCGCCGCTGGACTATAGTCGTGGCCCTGAGAAGACCTGGGTGTACGGAGCGCTGCGTGTGCGCGATGGCAAGGAACTAACTCGCTGCGCCGCCTCGCGCAATTCGAAGAACTATATCGCCTTACTTACCGATATTGAAATGGATAATCCGACAGGCGACATCTATATCATCACCGATAATCTGAGCAGCCATAACAGTGTGGAGACGTGTACCTGGCTAGAAGCGCATCCACGTCTCCATCAGGTCTTCATTCCGACAGGGGCATGCTGGCTCAACCTACAAGAGGGGTGGTGGCGGCTCTTCCGCCGTGATGCGTTCGCTGGACAGAGTTTTGCCAACCACAATGAAATTGAACAGGCCACTCGCGTGGCGACGGCTCAACTCAACCATCGAGCCAAACCCTGGGTCTGGGGACGCCCTGCCAAGGCTCACCGCCATCGTCGCCGACTCTTTTGTTACCGCATTTAAGGAATGGAGCACTAGGGAGGAAGATAAGTGTGATAGAAGGTTCAATACCAAAATCTAGATCAATAAGAATACCTCACACAATGGAACTAATCAATTCGGATGAGGTACTGTCTGAAACGAACATACCTGATGACAGTAAAGCCAATACGCAAGACTCGAACCAGGCAACTCTGGAGACGGATGAGAATCATCCGTCTTCAATAATCTCATCCTCTGAAACTTCATTACTACCAACTCATCTCCAACCACCATATCAATTATCATTATGGCCGGAGTGATCATTTTAATTTCTCTTAACCTCTTCCTCAAGGGATAATTGTCACAAAACCCAACCTCCTATATAATAATTCGACTGGTAGACTGTCTAATGAGTACAGAGGGTTGATTTTCGTGCAAGTAGACATTTTCATTTGTTACGCCCGCAAAGACCGCGCATTTCTCGAGGAATTACAGAGCCATCTCACGTTATTGCAACGCCAGGGTCATATTCTGCTCTGGCATGATGGAGATATCAGTGCAGGAAAAGAATGGGAACGCGAGATTAAAAAATACCTCGATACCGCCCAGATCATTTTACTCCTGATAAGTCCTGATTTTCTCGCATCAGACTATTGCTATCGCAAGGAGATGATACAGGCCATGCAGAGACATGACCAGGGTGAGGCACGAGTCATCCCCGTTCTCTTGCGTCCAGTGCATTGGGAAGATGCACCGTTTGGGAAACTGCAAGCACTTCCAATTAACGGTAAACCTGTTACTGATGGATATTGGCATTCACGAGACGAAGCGTTTTATGAGATAACCACAGGCATTCAGAGAGTGGTTGAAGAATTAAGCTCTATGTCTGATAAAAAAGTACTCAGACAAAAATTTCTCCAGTATAAAGAGGCTCTTGAAGAAATCACCCACACAGGGTTTGATTTCTGTCCTGAATGTGGAAGTACGGAATTTACGATAGAGACCCAGATAGATTATTCTCTCGATGAACTCTATGAGTTCAAACGTTGCAGCGAATGTGATAATCTCTGGGAATGAGCCATAGTCCGGCTAGGAAAACTTCTGAAAATAAATTGTCCTATAGCATGGCTTCTCATTTCCTAAGAATGGGTATTGCCCGACTCCACATACCTTGACTACAGCACAAGTTCCGACACGAACTCATACAAAACGCCCACCATTTGAGGCTAGACCACCTTCCGACCTTCACACTACAGAATGGGGAAATGTGAGCATTATAGGATAAAATTGGCAAACCGATACAACCAGTGGTTAGTAGCAGGGAACTTGCTTAGCGTATATTTTCGGACGAATCTTGTTGATACTCTTATCTGATTAGACAGTCAGACGCCAGGTAAAAAACTTTCTGAGGGATTGTATTTTGTCTTTGTCCAATGTTGGAACTGTGATAATATCAATCTGTGTTTCTCCCTTTATGCGTGCCAATCGCGTCTTTTTCACCTCTTCCAAGAGTACCTGCATCATATACAAATTGAGAAAGCTTTCTTCTGGGTTAAAATGCTTATTTACTTCTACAACAGTTAAGCCGCCTTCTCCTTTGTCCTCTAGCTCTAAAAAGGAAAAGGCATCTGAGGATGCCCCCAGGACATAGGCAGGCCCACGAGGAACACCATTCGCATCGTTGAGGCGTATGGAAAATTGCGAGGGGCCAGTGAGGACACGTAACCCATGCTTGTATGCGTTGTATTCAACTGCCTCAAGATACCGTTCTGCCAGGCGTTCTAAGAACCACTGGATATTTTCAAGCGTTGGCTCTCGATTTTCATCGCTGAGAGGAAACCCCGCATACACAGCGTGAATAATAAAATCCTTCTTGTTACCTACTTTATCATTAGTGATAGTCTTGATATGCCCATCAAGAAAATTCTGAACAGCCTTTTTAATCTCTCCTGTTTTGTAGGTTGTAAGATACAGCCAGTGGGGAAGCTCCTGGAATATAGCAAGCAGCAGGGCAAAGAAGCCCTCAAACTGGTGCATCTCTGTAAAGTATACTTCTGCTTTTAGCCCTTCAAAGTACTTATCGTCAATGTCTTCACTGCTCAGGTATTCGCTCCCTGGTTCTTCTGTCTGCTCATCCACTTTTTTTATCAGTTCTTTGAACTGTTCTTTTCGGTCGAAGAGATGCATAAGAGTTTGAGCCTTCCTAAACAGAAATTTGTGGTCAAACCCATCATAAAAGCGCAGATCAAGTTGTCCAGGATTGCGCAGAATATACGGAGGAGCATTTTTAGCCATAGTATGTCACCATCACTTTCTACGTGACGCCCCACGGTGCGTGCAACACAGATACGTATGGCTACTATAGCGAGGGTACCCTATTGAGTCAATCTCTCAGGACATTTGTCCTAGATCATTGTGTGTCGCTTCGTACCATCCTCTACTTGCATCCCAGAACTAACTTTGTTATAAGCGACCAGACAACGAAGAAACGACGACTTCCCTTCACGGGTGAGTCTGTCAATAAATTTGGCTCTTGCGCATTTCCCATGCTCAGCAATAGAGAAGAAAGATGAGAAACTGGCTCGACAGGAAGGCCGCATTGCCTCAGGAAAATCTTCCTTTGTCCGCTTCAAGCATTTCTTTTCCTCCAATGCTGTTCTGGTCTCTCCTTCTGGGCTGCTGCTACGCTGATCAGCTCTCAAGCAGGAGAAGCATCTGGCATTCGTGAGAGAGAAAGATGAAGATTCTTCATGAGGCAAACAAGGGGAGGAGTCTGTCGTCTTCACAAACTGATCGCCCGCTCTGCTTCTCCAGAGGAGAGAAGAATGGAAGAGCCGTTGAGGTATC
>Ga0137365_10002307_pt1 | contig 15128 bp, 18 predicted proteins | sample SagtaG_9_FD_104799 | JGI IMG/M metagenome (GOLD analysis project Ga0137365, IMG submission 104799) | Vadose zone soil microbial communities from Sagehorn Ranch, Mendocino, California, USA - Sage1_L_40_16 metaG | ecosystem: Environmental > Terrestrial > Soil > Vadose zone | place: USA...
CTGTTGTTTCGAATGATTCATCAAGAATCTCGCGGTTCCTGTCGGTCGCGCTGGTACGAGGCGACGTGGATAGATCTACCCTCACTTTACCCATAAAATCTCCTTTAGAGAAATTCAGTTGATAAATTGATTACGAACTGTGCATGACGCGCGCAATGACGGGTTCACTAATTCCTTTTAGCTCCAAGCTGCGCGACTCCAATTCACTGCCATCCATGCCCGCTGCTTTGAGAGCTTGTTCGCTGACAATGATCTCACCTACGGCTGCCTTCGAAGCAAGACGAGCTGCTGTGTTGACTTCCTCGCCTTTAGCGGATATATCAGTTAAGCCTTCAGCCGTCCCCATTGACCCAAAATAGCCGATCCCTGAATGGACACCAATACCAACGGGAATCTTTTGCCGCTCCATGACACGCAACAAATTTTGTGCGACTTTAATTGTTCGCTCCACATAATTCGGACCTGCGAATCCAGCGCCCCAAAAAGCTGCCACTTCATCACCTGCCAGCTTTTCAACAAGCCCATCTTCTTCGATAATCACTTTCGTTGCGGCTGCATAAAACCGATTGATCAGTTGACTGAATTCCGTAGGACTCATTTTCTCAGAAAGCGCTGTTGAGCCGCGTATATCTATGAAGAGCATGGACATCTCAACTTCAGCTCCCCCGGGAAATTCTCTCGAAGCGACATCACATAAATTACAGTAGCGAGGATTCAAAGCAGAACGTTCTTTGTTGAACAGTAAGCGAACAAGCATTCCACCAAGTCCCTGAAAGGGTGCATTGCAGAATTTACAGCGAGGGTCGTGTGGAAGGACTCGAAATATTCGGCGCAGACTCTTATCAACGGCAAACGCATTGGTTGAAAACCAGAACCACCATACATTGCCGACATCCACAGATTTTTTACCATACATATCTAATTCCAATCTGTACGCTTCATATAGTCACCGGCGTCCGATGATCCGGATGGCCGGCCGGATCAAGTATCCAGTGTTCTAACGTCGTTGCACGATAGAGGCGATAAATAGCCGACGCCTGCACATCCTCTTGCTTCCATTCGTGCCCTCCATGTCCAAGAGACGTACGGGAGTAGGTCTCGATTCCCCGCTCAAGATTGGCACCCGTAAGCTCTTCGGCGATTGCTGACATATACACGCCCCGACCTGTGCCGATGGGCGCTTGAGAATTAAAGATCACAATGATGACTTGCGGACGTATTACAATGTTGCGCGAGTGCCTCACCTCGGGAGACGAGACCCAGTAAAACTCCTTATATCCAGCAGAAGCAAAGTACACAGGCGATGCCCAAGGTTGCCCAGACTCATCGGCTGTTCCAAGCACCATATACATATTAGAGTCGATAATATTCTTAGCTATGTCTCCAAAATCTTGTTGTTGATTCATTTTTCTTCCATAATCTTTTCTAAGCGGAATCTAGTCCACAATCGCACCGCAGGAAATGTTGATTTCTGTAGCGGTCATGGTGCGGGCTTGATCAGAGGCGACGAAAGCTGCCACATTTCCCACATCAGCTAAGGTTGCCGCTCTCTTGAGCAAGGTGGATGGTAGAAGGTTGTTAATGATGTTGTCTTTTTCTGGATTGGTATCAGGGATAGACTCAGGTATCCCTCCAGTTTTCAACGTGAGCACGCGGATGCCATGCTGCCCAAGCTCGATTGCCCACTGGCGGCGAAGGCTCTCAAGAGCGTCAAGCGCGACTTTGAAGCCTCCCATTCCCGGAGTAGTCTGAGGTCCTCCACCACCAAAATATAAGATCACGCCCGACCCGCGTTTAATCATGTGCCGCGCGGCGGCCCGAGTGGTCAGGAATTGAGTCCGCATTGCGTTCGTAATTGGTTGAAGGAAATCTTCAATCGATATCTCGATCAATGGCACCTGAACATCTCCGTACGAGATGAGATCGAACGAGATATCAATATGCCCAGCCTGCTTGACCACCGCATCGGTATACTCGTCAACAGCGTGTTCATCAAGTGCATCGACAATAGCAGTATCTACCTCACCACCATTCGAACGGATTTCGTCAACGACCTTGTCGAGTTTTGTTTTCGTGCGACCGGAGAGGAAGACCTTAGCCCCCTCGCGCGCAAAGGCACGAGCCACTCCTCCACCGATGGGACCACCCGCGCCATAAATGACGGCAACCTTTTTCTCCAACAACATTATCAATCTCCTTTTGATTCTGGCATAGGGGCGTCGAGAAATGATGTGATCATGGGAACCAGCAATTCGGTCCGGCTCGCAAGCATTGTATGTGAAGTGCCTGGCAGGATCGCAAGTTGTGAATTCGGCAACCCAGCGGGGGTATCGCCGAAGACGCCACCTCCGAGCAAGCGAAACATTTCCACCGCGTGCTCAGGGCGGACAAGATCAGAATCACCGATAATGAGTAGAGTAGGCGCCTTAATCGCTCGTATGCTCTCAGCCGGCACATCCTGGAGTTGGCGATCCATCTGCGTTTTTTTGGCGAACAATCTTGCAAAATCTTCCGGATGGGGTGCTATCTTGAGGTATTCCTCATGCCATGGCGACCCATGCATCATTTCGGGTGTCATATTCCCCAATCCCTCCATGAGGCCGGGATGAATACCGCTCATTGTGTATGTGATTGAGGCGAGTACAAGTTTACGAATCACATCTGGATGCCGGATGGCGACTTGCAGAGCAACACCGGCTCCCATGCTGTAGCCGAAGATATCAGCACGTTCCATCCTAAGCTGTTTAATGGCAGTAGCCGTGTCATCTGCCATTCCTTCCAGGGATAAGGGACGATCAATGTCCGCGGTGTGTCCATGTGCCTGTAACTCGAAGGCAATGACTTGTCGTGTCTCAGAAAGCCGGGGCAGTAGTTCTCCGAATGAGGTACCAATCGCTGAAAAAGCGCCATGTAATAATACGAGTGGTTGACCTCTACCGTGTATTTCATAATACATATTGAGACCATTCACTGAAACATAGCCATCCTTGAAGTTAGTTCTTGCCATTTTTACTCCTAACAACAATTCAGAAGCATCTCACTTGCTAAACAAATCGAAACGCCAGTCGTTGACCGTCATAAAGTTTCCAGGGGGATATTCAAATTGGCATTCCTCGATCAATGAAAAACCAAGCTTTCGGCAGATCGCATTTGAAGCAGGGTTATCTACGGAAGGAAACGCGTGCATATACTGGTGTCTTTGTTCAAGGCGTGCCTGCTCAAGTACTGCCTCACCCGCTTTGGTTGCGATCCCTCGACCTTGATAGGCAGGCAGGATTGACCAACCTGTTTCGCAGACGAGTTGATCCCGCCAGGTCTTCTCCCAGTAACCAATGCTGCCAACCCTTTCCAATTCGCGGCCCCAAACAATCTTAAACATATGATCCGTTTCCGGAAGTCGAAGATAACGCTGATGACGTTGGAGGATCTGTTCCGGGGTCTCAGGCCCACCGAGGTGCGCCATCATATTCGGGTCGCCCAGAAGCTTCTGAAGCAGCGGCAGGTCATCCTCTGACCAGGGCTGAAGGGTCACGTCAACCATCTCTTTGTTCCTGCCTACCTGACTTTGGTATAGGTCAGATCAAAATCGTGCTCCCACTTTAAGCCATCACTCAACTTTTCCCACCGGGCGGTGATGGTTTTGCCATCTTCGTTGAATGTGCCGGTGAAGCGCTGCGAGAAGCCTGGGAAATCCCTCCAAATCTTCCAGGTGCTATCGTCTAGACTCATTTGGTATATCCTTGAAACGCCGCGCGAGTCATAATGGAGTACGCAATACGTCCCGGCTGCGTCATCGGGACCAATGATCCATGTGCCGCGGGGAACTTCAGGACTAAGGCCTTCCTCACGCTGGATCATGAAAATTCCGCCTTCCAACCACTCGAAGGAGATGTGCCAGTGTACTACAGCCGATGGATCTGGATGGAATGACATTGATGACATCTCAACATTCCACTCGCCTGCCAAAACGCCAAGGCGTTCAAGCGCGGCATTACTTTTGAACTGAATTTCCGGCATTGATGATTGATGTTTTTTGGTCATAAGATTTCTCCAAGCATCGCTATTTATCTTTTATTGCCGTGTAGGTCGGATTGTCCCACGGGATGCTTCGCGACCAATCCGACCTACACCTATTGCTAATTGGGCCTACGCCTGTGGTGGGATGTTCTGATTGAGATGAAAGAGATTGGTTGGATCATAACGGGCTTTTATTTCTTGGAGTCGCTTCCACGTTGACTCTGGATATGCCGCGCGTACACGCGCCTCGCCTTCATCACCGAGGAAGTTGACATACGCACCACTGTCGCTTTGTAGAAGTGCTGCTGCGAACTTGGTAACCCAAGCCTCATGAGTCGGTTTCTCTTCGGGCCGTTCGTAAAGCGCGGCGACGTTCACCATGATGCGCGACTTCCGGTGAGCAAACGCAGTGGCGTCAGCGGGCACACGAGCCATTGCCCCGCCCAGTACTCGGAGTTGCGCGACAGCCATTGATCCAGTTGAAGCTTGGAGGTAGTCAAGAATCATCTCAGCGACAGCACGATCAATAGAATCAACGAACATGGTGCGCGCTGCCGCGACAGGATGGTAACCTTCCGGTTCAGGTGGGTATATTTCCGGGTATTTCATTGGCTTGACCATATCTGCAATGGGAGTAGCAAGCGCCCGGAAGGGCGCGATGACGCGTTCACCAGCATCCACATCACCTGCATAAACCAGCATGCCCATAATGACCGGCTTGCCAATATATTCTGGAGGTAGAAATGGCATGGGTGGCGCAGTTGCAACGTTCGCGATGGTCGAGAGCTCTTCTGACGCGGCCTCGGCAAGAGCAATGAATGAAGCGATGGTATCAGGGGTCGCGGGTAGGAAGAGCATGCCTCCAAAAACCGAGTCAACCTCATGCAGCCGGAACTTGAAGCGGGTCACGACACCGAAATTGCCTCCACCACCGCGGAGCGCCCAGAAGAGATCCGGGTGTGTCTCGGAATCCACATGAAGGAGTTGACCATCGGCTGTCACAACCTCAGCAGCTAGCAGATCATCAATTGTGAGGCCGTACTTGCGCACAAGATAGCCAACGCCACCACCGAGTGTGAGTCCTCCAATCCCAACAGAACCGGTATCGCCAAATCCGATTGCGAGACCATGGGCATTTGCCGCATTCGTGAAATCGGCAGCAGTCAGACCTGCCTCTGCCCAGGCAGTGCGACCTTCAACATCGATTTGTAAGTCTCGCATGTCTGAAAGATCTAGTACGATGCCTCCGTTGGAGATACTATGACCAGCCACACTGTGGCCTCCGCTGCGGACAGCCAGATCCAAGCCTGTATCACGGGCGAGTACTATCACACGGGAAACATCGGCCGTGTCTTTGACGCGAATGATGACCGCCGGGCGGCGGTCAATCCCGCCATAGAAAACAGTACGCGCTTCATCGTAGCCGAGATCGCCTGGTGCGATCACTCTGCCATTGAAGGTGGCGCGAAGCTCTGGGATTGAGATGGTGGGGGTTAAATTTCCCCGTTTTGCTTTCGTCCTATTTACCATTACTACTCTCCTCTATACTTATATTATTCAAATTGATTTTGTTCTCTGTTCATCACATCACTTTCAGTCTTCAAGCCAGTAGGTGATGAACTGCTTGCTAACATGAATATCAACCTGCCTCAGTTGTTTATCACTCAAATTCATAAATTTATGTGGTACTTCCGCAGAGACAATGATGACTTGTCCTGCATGTGCTTCAAGCGTAGTAGAGCCAACAGTGAAGGTAGAGACACCTTCCTGTATGATAAAAATTTCTTTGTAAGGATGCTTATGTAACTTTACAGAGCCTCCTGGGGCCATATCAACCCAAATAAAAGAGACTTCAGTATCTTGATACTGAATCCCTTCGAACTCATAGGTGTTCTCGTCACGCGGTAATTCATCCCGGTTAAGAATCGTGTAATTCACAGCTGTCTCTATTCGGAAGAATTCTTCAAGAAGTACATCTTGATTATTTAGATTATTTCTTGTCCGGCTGGTACGAAAGCATAACCATGCCTGAATTGAACGGTTTTGCTTCTACAAGTTTCAAAGTCTTTGTATCCAATCCTTCCATAAAGAGACGCTTCCCAATACCCAGAACCACAGGACAGACTAAAAGTTGAATTTCATCGATGAGGTCATGTTGTAGCAGTGATTGAACGAGCGTGCCGCTGCCAGTGATGTTGATGTTCTGACCGGACTGCTGCTTCAGCTTGGCTATTTCTTCTGTGACATTCCCTTTAATCAATTTGGAATTGTTCCACTCAGTCTTATCCAATGTTGTTGAAACAGCGAACTTAGCATGACCATTCATTCTCTTCCCAAAAGGATCTTCATCGGGGATCGCTGGCCAGAAAGCCGCAAAATCCTGATAGGTCTTTCGTCCCAGCAAAAGAGCGTCGCTCAAGTCCATTTGATCGACTATAAATTTCGCAATTTCATCGCTCATGAAAGGTTCGGACCAACCCCGTTTATCGGGGAGGGTCGTATCCGCGCTACCAGGCGCTTCCACAACACCGTCCAAAGTCATAAACTCTGCTGCAACTATTTTTCTCACATTCATTTCTCCTACTATTGTTATTTAAATATTGGCTAGCGCAGACTCTTGGCAAGTTTGTCGAAGGATTCATTCCAGCCGGCCCCGGTCTGTTCGCTCATTTCTCCAGCCGGTAGATTGGTGTGCTTCAGAGTCATTTTTGTCTTGCCTTCATACTCTTCGAACGTTACAGTTACTAGCATTTCAAGCGGGAAATCTGGGCTCATGCCGTAATAAGTAGCCGAAACCACATTCCCATCCTTATCTGCAAAACTATCGGTATAGACGATTCGTTCCAGTGGGACGATTTCGCGATAAACGCCTGTGCTCCAATAGTCCTGTCCTTCAGGCGACCTCATACAGTTAAGATACTTGCCTCCCACACGAAGGTCGATTTCACAGAAAGGTGAGGTATAGTCTTTTGGTCCCCACCACTGCTTGAAATACTCAGGATCCGTCCATGCCTTCCAAACAAGTTCACGAGGCGCATTGAATACGCGTATAATCACCAGCTCTTGTTTTTTTCGTTCACCAATTACATTATTTTTTGCCATGCTTCTTCTCCGTTTTTTGTAATTCGTTCAGATATTCATCAAGGCGATCAAATCGCTGTTCCCATAGATTTTGGTATTTCTCGACCCAATCTGAAACCTCGCTCAGTTTCTCTAATCGAGCTTCGCAATACTTTTCGCGACCTTGTCGATGGACAACGACTAGTCCGCATTCAGTGAGAATTTTGATGTGCTTGGAGATGGCTGGTCGGCTGATAGAAAAATGCTTAGCCAGAGCGTGAACAGGAAGTTCTTGATTTGCTAGTAAACCTATTATGGCTCTTCGGTTAGGGTCGGCTATTGCTCGGAAAACATCTCTTCTCATAACTATAAAGGTAACCAAATGGTTACAGAATCTTTCCTAATTATAGAATATACGTTCTATTTCGTCAAGGTGAGGTATTAAATTAATTTCTGAACTGGCTAAGGCCGCTTTTTTAAGAACGAACAAATAACTACTATTGTTATAGTATGGCGCGGCGAGTTTCACTGTTCAATATGCCAATTACCACCCAAGGGACCAGCTTTAAAGGTCTGACTCGCGACAAAGCTTTTGTCAATTTTCTGTTGTAAAATCCCCTCTTTCCCTTTATCTCGTTTGAGAGCAGCGATCTAGGAAGATAGGCTGCCCTCTCATTAATAATGTACAAAAATTTATTTGCGACGCTTAATGATCGCGCGTTTTGGTAAAGGCTTTGTGCTCTTTGATCGTGAAGCAGATTTTGCTGCTGGTTTACTTCCTTTGAAAATGCTGAGTGGCAGATAAGCTGAGACAATCCAATTCGGGGCATCTACAATTTCGCTGATTTTCAAATCCACGGTTGCACCACACAGACAGTATGCCTGTTCGCGGGTCATGTTGTACTCAGAGGCAAGATAGTTTATCATATAGCGGATTGCCCGCTGGGCATCCTGGAACAGGTCAGGCCCATGGGCTGTGGTGACGAAATAGCCTTTCTCATCTGTAACGGTTAGTTTCTTACCGGGAGGCGTAATAAATCGCAGTTCCGGTGTGTTTGCGCCCTTCATTACGTGGAAGCGCAACCTGACTGTCATCGGGGTTTCGATGCCAGTTCCATTGACTTCTCCATCTCCCTGCGCTGAATGACAATCACCACATGAGAACAACGCTCCGGGAACTAGAACCGGGAATGTTACACGTGTGCCGGGTGTGAGGTGACGAATATCAATGTTGCCAGCGTTCTCGCGCGGCGGAATTGTATTGAGCCGCCCAGGTTCGCGAGGCGCGACACCCATCACACCACAAAACGGCTCATAAGGGATGAGAATGTCCTTGCGGAACTCGCAGTGTGTGCGTCCCAGTTTGTAGTGGTGGAGGTAAGGGTTTGGAAAATCCTCCCCCAACAAGCCAAAGCCAGGAATGACAGCGTTCCAACCCCAATTCTTATGCTTAATACTAATCACTTCAACTTCCAACCCATCACCAGGCTCAGCGCCTTCCACGTATACTGGACCTGTCAGTGGATGGATAAGACCAAAATCCAAGTGAGCGACCGCCTCATCCTGTGAGGCAGGCGTTATCTGACAAGCAGATGCCTCCAGTGTTTCGAAGACGACAGTATCGCCAGATTTCGCATGAATACGTGCTGGATAAGAATTATCCCAAAACGCATGAGGCTGTGTATCGTCGAGATAATGAGTGGTCATTCTATTCTCCTTTTGGATATCTGAAGATGAAATGAAATTGGCAATTCCTTTATTGCCTGCCATTCCGGATGCGCGGGTCTGCGAGTGCCTGCGCCAGATCGATCACGATTCCGCTAATCACAACAACGCCTGCCGTAAAGATGACAGTTCCGAGGATAAGTGGAACATCTACTGTTTCGATTGCTTCCACTGCAAGGCGACCTACGCCGGGCCAATCAAACACGCGCTCGACTAGTACAACTCCGCCGATAAACCAGGGGATGTCCAGCCCGGCCATCGTGATAATGGGATTTAGTGCGTTGGGCAGAACGTGTCGTAAGATGACAAATATATTCCGCAACCCTTTTGCACGCGCAGTACGAACATAATCGGTGGATAAAATATCAAGCGTGCTTGAACGCATCATGCGTGCATACCAAGCCGCCCCGCCCAAACCTGCGGTCAGAGAAGGAAGCACTAGATGCGCCAAACTACCTGCCCCACCCAGTGGAAAGATTGGGATGAGGTAACCAAGCCAATAGAGAAGGAGGAGACCCAACCAGAAAGGGGGAGCGGAAACTCCGATGAGGGCGATAAACATTCCGACGCGATCCATCCATTGTCCGCGCGCAACTGCCGAGGCGACTCCCACAGGTAAGCCAATTGCCAGCTCCACGAAGATGCCTCCGAAGATCAGCGCCAAAGTATAGGGAATCCGACTCAGAAGCAGGGTAGTGACAGAGATTTGCTTGCGATATGAAAATCCCAAATCCCCGCTTAAAACCCTTTGCAGGTAACGCACATATTGCTCTCCGATGGGCAAGTCCAAGCCAAGTTGGTGACGGATACGAGTAACAGTCTCGACACTGGCACTTGGACCTGCGTACATTCGGGCGGGATCGGCAGGCAGGTAGTAGATTAATAAAAAGGTGATGACGGAAATGCCAAACAGGACTGGTATAGCTTGAATGATTCGGCGAGTAAGGAGAGTAACTAGATTCATAGTCTAACTACGCCCGCGCTGAGTTGGGTCAAGCGCATCGCGCAAGCCATCACCAAACAAGTTAAAAGCAAAGACCGTCAACATGATCGCCAGGCCTGGAAAGATCACAAGCCATGGCGCAGTCCGGTAAAAAGACTGACCTTGTTCAATCATGCCTCCCCAGCTCGGCGTTGGAGGTTGAACACCGATCCCTAAATAACTGAGGCTGGCTTCAAGCATCACATTGGTAGCGATACCGAGCGTACCCCAAACAATAATGGTGGGGAAAAGTTGGGGCAGGATATGGCGAATAAGAATGAAGATGCGCCCCGCCCCCAATGCACGCGTAGCAACGATGAAGTCGAGATCGCGCAAGGCTAATACCTGACCATAGATCACCCGCGCAATCCACGTCCAATATACTGCACCGATCACAAGGATAATGATCCAAACACTGGGTTTCAGGATGGCAACGAGCGTCATCGCCAGCAAGAGCGTAGGAAAAGCCATCATCATATCCGTGAAGCGCATCAATAAAGTTTCAACCCAGCCGCCGAAGTATGCCGCGACTGAACCAACCAGAGTGCCAATGGCAACCGCCATCAAATTTGCCAAAACACCAACCAATAGGCTGATGCGCGCGCCATACAAAATGCGGCTGAGCAGGTCACGACCATTGGCATCTGTCCCTATTGGGAAGCGCGCACCACCAGTGGTGAGGAGTGTGCTTGGCATTGGTTGTCCGTCGAGAGTTAATCCATCGCGGAATTGTTCGGTGGGGTCATGTGGTGAAAGCACCGGAGCAAGAATTGCTACTAAAACAATGCCAATCATCAGAGCTGCGCCAAACATTGCCATTCGATCACGACGTACCCGCCGCCAAGCCATTCCCAGATAACTAGATTGATTCGGCACAGCCTGAACCACCGATCGGACAGCTTCCTTTTCGGCGCTCAATTCAGCGGTAAACGGACGTTGTGAATCAATCTTCATTTTGGCTTTCAATGAACGTAGAGTCATTCCAATGGAATGACTCTACGCTTTGTTGGTAAATACGTTTCTATTGTGACATCCACATCGTTTCGTAGATAAAGAGATGCTCAGGGTGAATCAGAGTTGGCTGACCGTGAAGATTCTCAGCATGTGCTACATCATATTCGCCGTTGATCACTGGCACCCAAACCGCATCGTCCATGAGCGATTTGAATAACGGCTTATACGCCTCCAAGCGCGCGTTGCGATCTGTCATGGAGAGCAATTCAACGCTTTTGGCATGTAAATCCTTGTTACAGTAGCGCGACCAGTTCCAGCCACCTGCTATATTGGAATCGCACCCAAGGATGGGAGCGTAAAAGTCATCTGGGTCTGGATAATCCTGAGTCCACGCCAAACCGCCGGACCAGACGAGTGGCGTCTTGCCATTGCCTGCGTCATCAATCACATTCGGCGCCGCAAGATTGTTGATGGTTAGCTTGATTCCAACCTTCGCCAGATCCTGCTGGAACGATTCGCATAATTTGGGCTGAGGGTCAACGGAAATGCATTCGATGCTCGTTTCAAAACCATTTGGGAAGCCAGCCTCGCTGAGCAAAGCTTTGGCTTTGTCCGGGTCATAGTTGTAACCAGTATATGCCGAATCATAACCAGGCATGAGGGGTGGGAGAATCTGGTTTGCAACCGTGGCGCGTCCATTAAGCAGTTGAACAATGCGTTGTTTATCAATCGCGTAATTGAGGGCTTGTCGCACTTTCAAATTATCAAAGGGTGGCATGGTTGTGTTGATCGCGATGTAGGTGGTGTTGACTTGGGGCTGTTTCTCGATACGTTTTGCCCAGGCCGCGTCGGACGTGATGCGCGCCCAATCCGCTCCAGGCGGCGGATCGCCCATCATTTGAATCTCACCCTTTTCGAGGCGAAGCAGGGCTACATCAGGCGCAACCCCCACTTGAATGGTGATTGAGTCCAGATAGGGCAAGCCTTCGAAAAAGTAGTTCGGATTGCGCACAAAGGTAAGGGATTCGCCAGACTTCCATTCCTTGAGCGTGAAAGGTCCTGTACCGATTGGCGCGTGACCGAAGTTCTCCCCGGCCTTCTCCACTTCTTCTTTCGGAACGATGAATGAGAAGTTAATCGCCATCTTGTTGAGGAAGGTCACATCCGGCGCAGAAAGTGTGAATTCGACCGTATTCGCATCGAGAGCTTTGATGCCTTCCACACTTGTGGCTTTGCCATCTATGAAGTCCTGCGCGCCTTTGATACCAACAAAGAAACCCGCGCCAGGACTGCCCGTTTTAGGGTCTAGGACACGGGTAATCGTATACACCACGTCATCGGCAGTGAGCTCGCGCCCGTTGCTGAATTTCACACCCTTGCGCAGTTTGAAGGTATAAACTGTGCCATCCTCGCTGACCGTGGGCATAGCTTCCGCAATCCTGGGCTTGAGAGTAGTGCCACTGTCATAATCCAACAAGCCATCAAATACCATCTTGATCGCAGGCCAATTGGTCCAATCGTAGCCAATCGCCGGGTCAAGCGTAGCCAGATCATCCTTATAAGCGATAATCAGCGAGCCGCCCTTTTGCGGAGCCCCGGCTGCTCCCGCGTTCTCGGTGGTTGGAGCGGCTGGAATCCCTCCGCAGGCGGCTAGTAGCGTCATCAAAATGATGAGCCCACAGCAGAATAAGGTTTTCTTTTTCATCGGCTTCTCCTTTGCAACAGACATGATTAAGTAGAGAACTTGTCCCTACGGAAACCAAATTCCAAATTGCTGTAATGTTTGATGAGTATGTTGGAGAGTTTGTTAGGGCTGATTATACTCCCACAAATTCGAGCAATGTTCTCCCCAATAGGTGAACAAACCAATAAACCCGGCCAACGCGTCGGCACCAGAAGTGTGACCCACAGCAAGGATATTTTCTATCGTTTCTTGAATACGCAGAGGATTAGCAGAAATCAAAGCATCAAAAAATTTATGCCACGAAATTCCTGCTTCCCCCTTTCCTGCAGACCTCAACCACGCCGCCGAAAGTGATGTAGTCAATGGTGCGGCAGTGTTCGAGATTTCCTTGGCAAGGACTCTTGCAATTTCAGGCGGATGGATAATCCATACCGCAAGCACAGCGCCAAGGATAAAATCATCGCCTGCAGGAGTGAGTCCGATGCCTAAACCTGCGAGTTGTTTGGCGGAATTAATACAGTTTGGAAGATCAGCGTTTGCGAGAGAGGAGATTAGAGAATTAAAGAATTGGTACTTGGTAATCGGTAATGTCGTTGCGAGGGTGGTGGTTGAGACGCTTTGCGTCGAAACCCCGCCCGAAGCAATCTCCTCGCGGTGGTGGGGATTGCTTCGTCGCTGTGCTCCTCGCAACGACATAATTTGGCGGAGAATATCGTCTCTTTGAGCGTGCAACAATTCCCAATCAGGACGTGGCGACCAGAGTTTCGCGTTGGCCGTATCGATGATCAAATTTCCAAGATTAAGTTGGTTGGCAGAGTTAGAGATTGGAGACTGGAGACTAAGTCTCTGGGAAAATAAAACATTATCCTCAACAACTAGATTGAACGGTCCATCTCCAATTTGCGGCGTGACGACGGATAAAACTTCCCTGCGCTCGTTGATCAAATTATAGGCACAGTCGAAGATATGCAAAATGCGCGGATGACGCGAATTTGCTAGCCAATCGTTTACATGAGGAGCAAGGGAAAGGACGTTAAAGGATTGCATTCCTTGCACTATAGCTCATCAGCGGTTACCGACATCTCCATGAACTGCCAGTCTGGATAGCAGTCGCGGAGATATGGAAGGTGTGACTCCCAGTCAGACCCGCTGAGTAATGTAATCGGGTCTAGTGTTACATCCCCATTGTCAGCCACATGGAATCCCCAACTGAAACCAAGTAGTGGCGTCACGATTCGATGATCCCCGCGTAGAGGGGACACAGCGAGGAAACTGTGAACGACCCAGTCGAGGTGGACTCGCTCATCGCGTGAGGGTGCATCAAAGAGCGTTGGCAATATGCCATACCAGCAATATGGAGATGGCGCGCGCTCATATAATTCGAAAGGATCAAAAGGATCCATTTCAAACTTCCGACCCTGAAACGCATTGTCCGTTGAACGCACAAGCTGAACCCACCCGAATAGTTGCAGATAACCTTGACCAGCATACTCAATCGTCGCTGTGCAGTTGGCAAGATTAATCGCACCCTCGTGCGCCCCTAACATCGCTGGTGACAGAGTCTTCTCCACGGTTACCATGACGCGTCCATCGTAATTTTGATAACTAAAGTGAATTTTCATCAGAACTTCCTTGACTGACTATAAAAAATGCTTAATGGATATTATCATGTTCTTTCATAGTCCTTTCAATAAACGATTCTAATGAATTTGGTTCGCGTTTCAAAACCCACCTCAGCACATTAGGATTCCCCGCTAATCCCCACTGGTCGTAATACTCGAACATCTTAACCAACGTCTCCACCGCATACTCGCTCATTTCTGGCGCGCGGTGCTTCGACTGCGTTCCTTCAGAACTCCGCTCACTATAGTCTCGATGCTTTTCGGGAGCGCGAAGTCTCCAGTCGCTAATCTCTTCTTTTTCAGCACGAACATCACGATTCAAAACATGGCTAAATATTTCCGCAACCTCTACATGTGAGGTTGGCAACGTACCCGCGAGTTCATAAACCGCGTTTTTATGGTTTGGTTCAGTCAACACAATTTTGGCGGCTTCGGCGATATCCTCGAGGTCAATGAAACTGAATTTGGAGTTGACAGAATATGGAACACGCAACGCTCCATCTTCGACGATGCTCTTCCAGCCTGCTAGCAGATTTTGCATATATGGCGCAGGTTGTAGGATGGTGAAGGATAGTCCTGACTCGAATATCAATTCTTCGACACGTAATTTCTGCCAATGATGCTTCATCTTCTCCGTTTGCGGATGCAGGACAGAATGATAGATGAAATGCTTCACTTCTGCCTTGCGAGCCTCTTCAATTACCAAATTACCAATTACTATTTCATCAGGACTCATGTTGGGACAGACATGATAGACTGCCCTCACATCCTGCATGGCAGATCGAATTGCATCTTCATCGCGCATGTCGCCGACGATGACTTTCTCCACGCCCAAAGATTTCGCAACCGAAACATGCTCCTCACGATGAACGAATGCGCAAACGCTCTCGACTTTCGAGAGCACCTTAATTAGAGTCCTGCCTGTTTTGCCGCCAGTGCCTGTGACGAGGATCATGTGTTTCACTAAAACCTGTTCATCATTAGGATATCTGTCCTATAAGAGCGTATAATTTTGGATATATTCTATTATACAGATTCGAGTCAAAGAAGGAGCCTCTTAATGACCGAGAATTTTCTTGTGAAG
>Ga0137365_10002310_pt1 | contig 15093 bp, 16 predicted proteins | sample SagtaG_9_FD_104799 | JGI IMG/M metagenome (GOLD analysis project Ga0137365, IMG submission 104799) | Vadose zone soil microbial communities from Sagehorn Ranch, Mendocino, California, USA - Sage1_L_40_16 metaG | ecosystem: Environmental > Terrestrial > Soil > Vadose zone | place: USA...
CCGGCTGGCGCCGCAGGCTCGCCGCCCTGCCGTGACCGGGCTGGCCGGCGGCAGGCACTGTCACGGCTGCCCGGCCTCAATGCGGTGCCGCGGATCGCGGGCTTGGCGGGCGCGCGGCGCCGCACGTTCGGCACTTGCATGGTCATCAGACCTGGTGCCGTTGTCCGCATGCACATATGCGCGACTCACGTGACCCCCTCGGCTGGCAGCTCCTGCCACTGCCGGGGTCTAGAGCAGCGCCCGCGCGTCCCACTTGGCACTATCGCACCGCGGTCCTGAACTCTAACTCAACAATGGCTGAACATGAGCTTAACGATGCCGTCAAACGACTTGAGGTCATATTACTTATAGTTAATTGTCAGCTACGTACGGTACGTATTGCCTGGCATAGGCTGACGCGGACATTTTTCGTTCACGTGGAGATGTCGGGGTAGGGCAGGCTGATGTGGCTCAGCTTCCGCGCATACTCGCGCTGGAAGCCCAGCGGCTCGTCGTAGTCGCGCTCGAAAAGGGCGATGAATAGCGTCAGGGTCAGGAACGGGTGCGCCCCGAACTCGAACAGCTTCACGTAATCATGAGTCGCAAGAGCCTCGCGTTCGGTATCGGTGAAGGTTAGCCAGGTGCTGCGCTCGCCTGCTGGCAGGTTGAGGACCTGGTTGGCACGTTCGGCTTCCCACCAGGTCACCGTGGCGCGCGGATCGGCGCGGTAGCGCTCGACAAGTTCCGGGTCGCGGTCGATGGTGTAGAGGAATTTGTTGAGCAGGTATGTGCTCATCGCGCGGCCTCCGGGTACCAGGTGAAATAGGCCTCCATCGTGTGGAACAGGTCGAGCGAATCGCTGTAATCGGCTTTCACGCTCTCGCCGGCCACGCCCATCATCAGCATGAAATCCATGAAGCCGTGCGTGGCGTTGCCCGGCAGCCAGAGGCTGTCCAGGCTCACCTCCGCGAGCGCTGATCCGAGGTCACCGGAAGCAATCCAGCCGATCGCCTTGCGGTCGAACTCGGGATCGGGGCCGTGCGGGCCGAACTGGCGCGGCCCGCCCAGTTCCAGCGACAGATGACCGGTCCCGATGATGGCCACCCGCGCCTCGCATGGCCAGGATTCGACCAGCTCGCGGATGGCCTTGCCCAGCTCAACGAACCGTTTCGGCTGCGGCAGCGGCGGCGCGAAGATATTGGTGTAAATGGGAACGATCGGCAGATCCGCTTCCGGTCGCAGCGTTATCAGCGGGCAGGTGATGCTGTGGTCGAGCCGCAGTTCGTTACTGAACGCAAGATCGAAGCCGGCGTCCAGCCCCTGGCGCAGCAAGTACGCCGACAATTCCTCGTCGCCGCGCAGGAACATCCTGGGCAGGCCGAACTCCCGCTCCTCGTTAGAGAAGTTCGCGTCGTAGAACGGCGCCTTGCCGATGAGGAACTGCGGCATGTTGTCCAGCCATAGCTGGTGGAAATGGTCGGAGCCGACCATCACAAGGACGTCGGGCCGGGCCCGGGTCAGGGTTTCGCGGAACGCCTCGATCTTGGCGACCCATTCGTCGGCGAACGGCGGCCGGTCCACGCCGGTGGCGGTGCTAGCGCGGTAATAGAACGGGTGATGGGTGGATGCGATGACCGCGGCGACAGTGGCCATGGCGCCTCCTTGAGGTGTCAGGCGGAGTCGGGGGGCAGGTAGTCGGCGTGCTGCTCGACCGTGAGGTACACATCCATGCCGACCGGGCGGCGCTGCTCCTCGGCAAGCTGGCCGAGCAGCCCGGCGGCGCGGGCCAGCAGCGCGAACCCGCGCAGCAGGCTGGGCGGCAGCCCCAGATCGGCCAGAGCCGCACCGCAGGTGCCGGCGCCGTTGAGCGGCAGGGTCCGGCCGAGCGCCCGCGGATGGACCCGGCCGATTGCCTCGAACAGGCGCAGGTGCGGGCCGCGCAGCCCTTCCTCGTCCGCGATCGCCATGAGGGCAGGGGTGCGCGGGTCGGTGACCTTGTGCACGGGATGTCCCAGGCCGGGGATGAGCCGGCCGGCGGCGCGTGCCTCGGTCACCGCCGCCAGCGCCAGGGCGTCCCAGCCCGCGTCGTCGGCCGGGAGCGGTTCTCCCGCCATGGCCAGGACGCCGGCCAGAAGCTGTCCGGTGTCCTCGGTCACGCCCAGGAATCTCGAGCCGCCGCCCAGCAGGCCCGCCGCGAGCGCCCCCTGGACCGAATCGGGCGCGCTCAGGTAGGTGAGCCGCGCTGCGATCGCGGTCGGGGTGAAACCGTGGTCGGCGAGCGCGACAAGCACCGCCTCGAACACCCGGACTTGCGAGGGGGTCGGCCGCCGCTGGGTCACCAGCCAGAGCGCCAGCTCGCCAAATCCGACTTTGCCCATCAGGTCGGCGGCGAGGTCCTGGCCGAGCACGGTGATGGTGTCCGGGTCGGAGGCGCCCAGCGAGGTCGGGAAGCGGGGCACGGCGTCGGTCATCTGCTCGTTCCCCTCTGCTGCGGCCCGGCCGGAGCGGGCGGCGGGCCCGCGGGCGGGAGCGGGCCCGCGGGCCCGGCGAGCCAGGCGCGGATGTGCCCGCCGTGCTCGTCGAGTGCGGGCGGAGGCAGCGGGTAGCTGGCCGGGGTCGACGAGTAGCTGACCGGGTGCCGGATCGTGGGCACGCCCGACTCTCCCTCGCCCGCGGTGACGACCGGTTCCAGCCCGATGTCGCGGGCGAAGCCGATGCCGGCGTCCACCGTGTTGATCGGCCCGCACGGGACGCCCACCGCGATCAGTTCGGCGAACCAGTCCCCCGACGGGCGGGTGGCCAGCCGGTGTGCCAGCAGTGGCCGCAGCTCGTCCCGGCTGGCCGTCCGCCCGGAGTTGGTGGCGAACCGGCCATCGTCGGCGAGTTCGGGGACCCCGAGCACCTCGCACAGCTTGCGGAACTGGACGTCGTTGCCCGCGGTGATGATGAGTTCCCCGTCGGCGGTGGGCAGCGGCTCGTAGGGGAACAGGCTGGGGTGTGAGTTGCCCATCCGGAACGGGACCACTCCCCCGGCAGCGTACGCGCTGGTCTGGTTCACCATCCCGGACAGAGCCGAGGCCAGCAGGCTGGCCTCGACATGCTGCCCCTCGCCGCTGGCGGTGCGGTGATGGAGCGCGGCCAGGACGGCGATCGCGGTGTGCAGGCCGGCGATCACATCGAACACCGAGATGCCCGCCCGGTACGGCGGGCCGTCGGGGTCCCCGGTCAGGCTCATCAGGCCGGACATGGCCTGGATCATGAGGTCATAACCGGGCAGGTCTTTCCCGTCACCGGCGCCGAACCCGCTGATCGAGGCGTAGATGATCCCCGGGTTGACAGCCCTGACCGATGGGTAGTCGAGGCCAAACCGGGCGAGCCCGCCAGGCTTGAAGTTCTGCACGAACACGTCGGCCCGGCGGGCGAGTTCGCGGGCGGCCGCCAGATCGCCTTGCTCGCGCAGGTCCAGCGCTACCGACCGCTTGTTGCGGTTGATGGCCAGGAAGTACGTGGAAACGCCATCGCTGGTGGTCGGCGGCACCCAGCGGCGGGTGTCATCCCCGGCCGGGCTTTCCACTTTGATCACATCCGCGCCAAGGTCGGCCAGCAGCATCGTGCAGTAAGGGCCAGCCAGGACCCGCGAGAAGTCGGCCACCACCAGGCCCGCCAGCGGGCCATGGCGGCGATCGCCGTCCGCCGCTGGCTGGCCCGGCCCAGGATGCCCTCGCCGAGATCGATCCGGCCCAGGCTGACCAGCGAGCCCGGGCCGGGCGGGCCGGCTGCCGGGCGACGGGGCGTCGGGACTTGGGGCATCTGGATCCGGTGTGCTGAGCCGACTCATGTCGTGGAAGGCATCCTTTTGTCCGCTGGCCGGACAGTTGTCCGGCGTTGTGCAGTGTGAGTTCTGGCGCTGGCCGCTGTCAAGGTTCGTCCATCGGCGTCATGAGCTCGCGGCCCTGGGTAGCCGGAATCCGGCCAGCGCAGCCGGAGTCATGGTGACCTGCGGTGCCGCATGACAGGCCGCCCAGTCGGCGCTGATCGCCCCGGCGGTCTGCAGCAGCAACGGCAGATATTCGCCGGTCAGCAGCTCTACCGGAGTCTCGGCAGCGTGCGTATTCACGTTCAGCGAGGCGATCACACGGCCGTCCCCATCCCGGAGCGGCGCGGCCACCGAGCGGATCCCTGCCGCCAGTTCCTCGTCGGTGAGCGCCCAGCCGCGCGCGCGGACCTCCCGCAGGATCGCCGCGCGCTCCTCGCTGCCAGGGACGAAGCGCGGCGCGATCCCGGACCGGCTCGGCTCGGCCAGCACGCGTCCGGCCTCCTCCGGCGGCAGCGCGGCGAGCAGCACCTTGCCCAGCGATGTCTGCATCGCCGGGAACCTGGTGCCGATGGTCACCGCCAGCGCCACGATCTTCGGCACCGCGATCCTGGCCACGTAGACGATGTCGGACCCGTCCAGCTGGGCTATGGACGACGACTCGTGGGTGCGCGCCACCAGCCGCTCCATGTGCGGCCTGGCCACCTCCCACAGGTTGCGCGACAGGACATAGGACATGCCAAGCTCAAGCACGCGCGGGGTGAGCTCGAAGCCGCCTGCCACAGCGCGGACATACCCCATCTGCTCCAGCGTGAGCAGGATGCGCCGGGCGGTGGGACGGGCCAGCCCGGTCGCGGCAGCCACCGCGGCCAGCGACATGACCGGCTGGCGCGGCTGGAACGCCCGGATCACGTCGAGGCCACGGGCAAGAGCCTCGATGAAGTCCGGGCTGGTGTCACGGCGTGCCATCGCGCCTCTTCCGCTCGTGCATGGTGTGCCCGGCTGGCACTGGTCAGGTCCGGTGGGCGGGTCCTGCGCAGCGCGCCCGGTTGTGAGTGACGACTGTAGCGCGGTCGAGCCTTGTTGTCCGCAGGGCGGACGTGGCTAGTATGCCCCACGGGACAACAGAGGAAATTGCCACTTGACAGGCGCCCACGAGTCGGCCAATCTTCCGGTCAAGCTTCACATGGCCGTTCTACGGACATCTGTCCGCACTACGTTGAGACACGCTCCCTCGGAGGTGCTTCATGACAGGCGCACCCAGCCCGGCCACCGCTGATCTGACCCCCGGCCGGCCGATCGTGTTCCGCGGCGCGACCGTGCTGACGATGGACGACGCCCACCACATCCTGCGTGGTGCCGACGTGCTCATCACCGGCGACCGGATCACGGCGGTCGGCCCCGGCCTGCAGGTGCCCGAGGGCACCGCAGAGATCGACGCGACCGGCGGCATCGTCATGCCGGGCATGATCGACACCCACCGGCACATGTGGCAGACGGCCATGCGCGGGTACGGCGCCGACTGGACGCTCACCCAGTACTTCGTCTGGAACTACCTCCAGTGGGGCAAGTCGTTCCGGCCGGCCGACATCTATGCGGGCAACCTGCTGAGCGCCATCGAGGCGATCGACGCCGGGGTGACGACCACCGTGGACTGGTCACACAACCTCCAGACGGTCGAGCACGCGGAAGCGGCGGCGGACGCTCTGCAGGAAGTACCCGGACGGTTCGTCCTCGCCTACGGCAACATCCAGCAAGGCCCCTGGGAGTGGTCGGCCGCACCGGAGTTCCGCGACTTCGTCGGCAGGCGCTTCGGCGGCGGTAATGACATGCTCGGCTTCCAGATGGCCTTCGACGTCCCCGGGAGCCCGGAGTTCCCGGAACGAGCCGCGTTCGAGGTGGCCCGCGACCTGGGCGTGCCGGTGACCACTCACGCCGGGGTATGGAAGGTGACCACCGACGACGGGATCCGGCTCATGCACGAGCACGGCTTCATGACTCCGTCCACGATCTACGTGCACGCCGCCAGCCTGTCGGCCGACTCCTACCACCGGATCGCGGCGACCGGCGGGTCCGCGTCGCTGTCCACCGAGAGCGAGCAGAGCGCTGGCCAGGGCTACCCGCCCACCTGGAAGCTACGCCAGCACGGCATCGGCGTCTCGCTGTCCATGGACACCAGCGTCTGGTGGAGCGCCGACCTGTTCTCTGCCATGCGGGCCACGCTGAGCGCGGACCGCGCCCGTGAGCACCTGGAGGCCCACAGCAAGGACGAGACCGTGACCCATCATCACCTTCGCGCCGAGCAGGTCGTTGACTGGGCCACCCGTGGCGGGGCCAAGGCCCTTGGCATGGACTCGCTGACCGGAAGCCTGGAGCCGGGCAAGAAAGCGGACGTCGTGCTCATCAAGAACGACGAATCGCCGGTCATGTTCCCGCTGCTCAACCCCTACGGGCACGTCGTCTTCCAGGCGCAGCGCGGCGACGTGCACACGGTGGTCGTCAACGGCCGGGTCGTGAAGTACGACCACCACCTGGTCGGCGCTGACCTCGGCCGGGCACGGCAGGTGATCGAGCAGACGGTTGACTATCTGAGGGGCGAGCTCGGGCCCGGGGCCTGGGCCGAGAGCATGCACCCGGAGATCCCGGAGATCAGGGTCCTCGACAACCCTTACACTTACACCTATACCGAGGACCCGGGCCCGGCGTCGTGATTTTCGCCGTCGAGAACAGCTACGACGCCCCGTTGCTGGCCGTCGGCGGGTCCTTTACAGTAACGCAGACCCGAGAGGCCACACCGCCAAGCAAGCGGGTTCCTCGTCCAAGGGATTACTGGTAACTCTCGAGGCCGGCGGTGACGTCCTCGGGCGTCCGGGCCGCGCCGTCCTGGTAGGCGGCGTCGAAGGCGTCCCCGCCGAGCGCCGCGCGGGTGTCCGTCGTGATGCGGTCGATCTCCGTCCGTTCGGACGGGGCGCCCGCGAGTAGTCGCACTGTTGCACCGCGATCCAGCCCAGCCAGGCCAGCCGTACCGAAACCTCTGGCCACAAGCCGAACTCCTCGGCCATGCGCAGTCCCTCGCGATGCAGCCTGGTCGCCTTAACGTGGTCGCCGACCATCTCGGCCAGCCCGCCCAGCCACGCCGTGGCCTGCAGCGCGGCGGGCGACCGTCCCTTGGCGGTCAAGGCCGCACGAAGCAGCGCCGGGCCTCGGTCAGCCGGCCGCGCAGGAACCAGTACCAGGTCAGGGCGCCGACGAGCCGCAGCGCCCGCTCGGCGCCCCCGAGCCGTACCGCATGGTCCAGGGCGCTGCGCAGGTTGGCGGTCTCGGTGTGTCGAGCCACCGCAGCCACCGCCGCTGGTCATGCCCGTACAGCCGCTCCCGGCCCGTACGGCCAGCGCCGTGTAGTACCGGCCGTGCCGGTCCCGCACCCGTTCGGCCTCGCCGGCCGCGGCCAGCCGGTCGCCGCAGTAGGCGGCCACCGACTCCAACAAGCGGTAGCGCGGACCGTCGGGGCTGTGCGCGACCGTGACAAGGGAGCGGTCGCAGCAGCCGCCCCGCCAGCGCGGCGGCCTCCTCGACGAGCTCCGGATCTGGCTGCACCCGCTCCTGGTCGGCGGCCACGCCCCTGACGCTCTCCTTGCCCGAGTCGGCGCGGACGTCAGGTTCCGCCTCGCCGACCTCAAAGCCTACGACTCTGGTCTGGTCATCCTCAGCTACCAGCCCCAACCCAGAGCGTAGTCATCCGGTCGTGGCCTCGGCGTCCTCGAGTAGGACGGAGAGCTTTGCTAGTCGGGCCGCTACGGGATGGCCACCTTGGCGGTGAAGAGATCTAGCTGGTGCAAGGTGCCGTCGGGGTTCTCGCCGGTGCTATTGGAGTTGTCGGACCAGGCGGGGTAGAACAGGTTCGATTGGAAGGCGGCGTGGGTGTAGTCGCCGTAATCGAAGAAGCTCTGCGCGTCAGGGGCGCTGAACGTGCCCGCGCTCACCTGGAAGTTTGGCGCGAAGGTCACGCCCCCATTGGTGGAGTACGTGGCCCATATCTGGGCGTCATCGTTGGGGATTCCGTCAGTGTCGCCCGGGCCGCCTGAGCCGAGATCGTTCCGGGAGTCGTACCAGGAAATGGCCAGGTCTCCGGTGGTCTGGTCGACTGCGATGGCCGGCATGAACTGACTGGTGGCCGTGTGGTCGTCGTTCAGCCGGGCCGGTGCGGTCCAGGTAGCCCCGTTGTCGCCGGAGTACTGGAACATGATGTCGGTGTTGTCGCTCTCGTTCGGCGACTCCTGCGTCCAGATGACGTAGACGCGGCCGTTATGGGGGCCTCCGCTGCGGTCCCACGCGAGGTTGGCCTCGGCATCGACCGAGCGATCCGGCTGCGCGGGAATGTAGTCGAACCCGCCGACCGCGCTGTGGGCCAGCAGCCGTGGATCGGAGAATCCGCCCTGCTGCAGCCCGTTGGCGTCGACAGCCGTGTAGATGTGCGAGCCGCCCTGGCCGTTGGTCTGGTCCTGGTAGGTCACCATGACCTGCCCGTCCGGGCCGACGGAGGTATCACCATAGTCCCCCCGGCCAGCGGAGGTGGGGACACTCTCCGGCGCGCTGAACGATCCGAACGTGCCGAGACCAGTGACGCTGGCACCGAAGGCCTGCACCACGGTGGACGGGAAGCTGGTATAGCTCACCCACACGCTGTTCGGTCCCACCGAGATAGACGGCTGATCGCCCGAAATATTGGGGTTGTTCGACGGCGGCCTCAGCCGCTTGGGTGTGGCACCGGAGGGAGCTCTGCTCCCGGTCGGCGTGGTCGGCACGATCTCCGCGACCTTGCTGAAGGTGAGCCCGCCGTTGGTCGACACCGCGACAAAGACGTTGCCGTTGGTGTTGACCAGGTAGGTCATCCACAAGTTGCCGAACCGATCCCATGCCAGCTGCTCGTCGCAGCAGATTTCGCCCAGTGGGGCGGCGGTACCGATGACCTGGCGGGTCCAGGTCTTCCCGCCGTTGAATGACACTCCCTCGAACAGGCCGCTGACCACGTCAGGGAGGGTGGCCATGGTGACGATGTTCGACGGGTTGGCCGGGTTGATGGCAATCGCATCCTCGGCCTCGTTGCCGTGCATCACGCTGGAGTCAAAGTTCGGAATCGGCGGGACCGCCGCAGCCGCCGGCGCGGTCATCGATGCCAGCAGCGCCATGGCCGCAAAAGCCGGCGTGGAAACGGTCAGGATCCGAAGCATTCGCCGGTTCATATCGGCCTCCCTGCACTGGGCGCCTCACTCAAGACGGGACCACGTTACGGCGTAGCCCAAATGATCGGCAAGAGGCGCTCCCGTTCCGCTCAGTTGGCCCGCCTTGATTCTCTCCAAGGCCTGTCACTGAAAAGGAGCGCCACGCCCCCGAACAGATACGCCCCCGAACAGATACGCCCCCCGAACAGATACGCCCCCGAACAGATACACCAACGTATGTGTCAACGACGCTCGAAGGCGTCCACGGCGATGGACAGGTATCCAGGGCGGTGGCTTGTGGGGATGTGTGCGGGTGCGCCGTTGGCCACGGCCTGCGTGATCGCGGTCAGCGGAGGCGAAGCGGGAGCGTGCGTGGTCCGCGGATCTGGCCCGCTGCCCAGGTCACCGCCGAGGGGTCTTGGAGGGTGAAGTCCGGGATCCGCTCGAGCCAGATCTCGAGGGCGACCCGAAGCTCCATACGCGCGAGGTGCGAGCCCACGCAGCGGTGGATGCCGAGGCCGAAGGCGGCGTGCCGGTTGACCTCGCGGTCGATGATGACCTCACCGGCCCGGTCGAATTGCGCCGGGTCGCGGTTGGCCGCCGGGAACGACAGCAGGATCCAGTCATCGGCTTTCATGTCGACGCCGTGCCAGTGCATGTCGTCCTTCACAAGCCGTGCCATGGTGACCGGCGCGTAGGCCCGGAGGAACTCCTCCAGCGCGGTCGGCAGCAGCCGGGGATCGGCGACGAGCCGGTTGCGATCCTGCGGGGTCTTTGCCAGGTGCCACAAGGACGCGCCGATCGCGCTCCACGTTGTGTCGATGCCGGCGATAAGCAGCAGGGCCATCGTGCCGACGACGTGCGAGGGGTCGAGCCTGTGACCGTGGAGTTCCGCGTTGATCAGATAGGCCGTGAGGTCCTCGCGCGGGTTCTCGAGGTGGTCGTGGACCTGCGCAAGCAGGTAGTCGAACAGCTTCGAGACCCGTGCGATGCGCTCCTCCGGCGGCAGGTTGACGCCTTCGAGCACGTTCTCGACGAACTCGCGGAACCGCGGTCCGTCCTCTGGCGGGAAGCCGAGCATGTCGGCGATGACCCGCATGGGGATGTGCTGCGCGTAGTCGCGGGCGGCGTCGACGACGTCCCGCCCTTCGAACGCGTCGATGAGTGAGTGGCAGATCGCCCTCGTCGCCGGCTCCTGCCTGGTGACCGCGGTCTTGGTGAACGCAGGGAGCAGCAGCTTGCGTGCGTCGTGGTGGAACGGCGGGTCGGAGGAGATCGGCGGCGAGCCGCCGACCGGCGCCAGCTCGCGGGGTGGCCGGAAGTTGCTCATGATGATCGCCCGCGAGGAGAAGCGCTCGGTGTCGTAGGCGATCGCCGCGACGTCCTCGTAGCGCGTCGGCAGCCATCCGCCGCCGAACCGCTCGGTGTGCGCGATCGGGCAGCGCTGCCGCAGGTCGTCCTGGATCGGGTAGGGGTCGGCGGACCACTCTGGCTCGACATGGGAGAAGTCGGTCGCCCAGTCTGAGATCGGGCCCGTGACGACCTCGCTGCGGGTGCCGAGGAGCTCGTCTTCGCGTGTCTCCCGGAAATCCTCGGTGAACCGGCCATCGACGGCCATGTCACGCCTCCTCGAGCAGCTCGATCGCGCGTTCGGGACAGTTAAGAGCCGCCAGGCGTGCGTCGTGCTCTTTGCCCGGCGGCACGGTGCCGTCGCCGAGAACCGTCCCATAGCCCTCGTCATCGTCGCTGAACAGGCCGGGGGCGAGGTCGTAGCAGCGGCCGTGCCCTTGACAGCTCTCGGGGTTGATCTGCACTTTCACTGCGTTGTTCCTGTCTTTGTCGTGATGCCGGCTGGGGCGAGGGCGGTGACCACGCGGGTGAGCAAGGCGGCCCATTCCTGGTCGCCGACCGTATGCAGGTCCGGCGTAATGAGAGCGCTACCCATCGCGAGCAGGAGGCAGAAATGGGCGAGCGCATCCGGTGACAGCGCGGGGTCAAGCTCGCCGTCGGCTTGGGCGACGCGCATGAGGCCGGCCATCCAGTCAGCACGCTCGCCCACGTAGTCGCGCATCGGCCGGGCGACGTCCTGGTAGCGGCGGGCCGCTACCAGCGCCTCGACGATGAGGTAACCGCGGGCGTCGCACCGGCGGGGCAGCCACCGGCCGACGACGAGCAGCAGATCCGTAATCGACTGGCTGGGATCGGCGGCGAACACATCGGCGAGCAGCCGCCGCCCGTGCGCACGCAGTGCGCCTACAAGCAGTTCTGCCTTGGAGGCGAAGTGCGCGTACATCGCGCCGTTGCTGAGACCCGCGGCCGCGGCGATGTCGGCCACACGCGTGCCGTCGTACCCGCGCTCGGCGAACATGTCAGCGGCCGCGCGCAGCAACCGCTCACGAGTCTCGGCAGCGGTGACGCCCGCGATGCGGCCCATGAGCAAAATTAAAAGAACGTTCATCTGATTCGTCAAGGGCAGACATGAATGCCAGCGAGAAAGCGCGATCGGCACAACGCAAAACGCCGCCCCGGCGCGGCGCGAGAAGACCTCGATGAGCGCCCGTGCGCTGCGGCAGTGTGATCCATCCAGTGAGTTGTCGCACATCACGGCGGGTACCGGCCAATAAGCAGGCCACAGGAAGCCGGTGCTGCTCGGCACACTGGCGGACGCCAGCCACCACCCTGACCGGTACGGCTGGACGTCTGCAGTACCCGCGGGTAGACGCCGGCGGCGGGACGAGTTCCTCCGCCACGGCGGGCGCACCTCGTGCGTCGCCGTTGCCCATGACCGGGACGAGATGACGACGCTCGTCCTCGACGCCGGGACGGAACTGCGCGCGGTTCTTGGCTCGCGTCACTGCGGCTAGGGTCTTCTCTTGGCTCGGCGCGATTACCGCGCGCCTGGTGGTCGTGTTCAACGCCGTCCCATCCGTTCCAGATAAATCTGACTGCCCGCGGCAGCGTGTGGGGGGTGCCACGCGACGTCGAGGGGTAGGTGGTGCGTGTCTCATGCGGCTGGGCGGCCGAGGAGCTGGTCATGCATGGTGAGGGTCGTCGCGGATGGCCCAGTGCTCGGCGATCTTGCCCTCGACCAGGCGGAAGCGTGCGCGTGCTCGACATCGAAGGTGCGCCCGGTGGGTTCGATGTCGGCGAAGCCGATGAAGTCAAACCCTGCCTGGAAGGTGCCAGTCCGCTATGCCGGCGACCGAGCGTTCGGGGCCAGCTGACCAACCGGGCTCGGGTCGCCGGCGAGGCGCCTGCCGATGAGTTCGCCGGGCCGGTCCCGGTCTTACGGTTAGAGCCATGTAGTGGCGGCTCGCGGAAGGGACGACTCACCATGCCTGACTCCGATCTGATGACTCATACCCTGGACGTGCCTGGCGCACGGCTGTACTACGAGCGGCGGGGCGACGGCCCGCTGCTGCTCATGATCGGCTCGCCGATGGACAGCACCGGCTTCGCCGGGCTCGCCAGCGCGCTGGCCGGCGACTACGCCGTCGTGACGTATGACCCGCGCGGCATCGGCAACAGCAGCCGCGAGGACACCACCCAAGATGTGACGCCCGGGCAGCAGGCCGACGACGTACACCGCCTGCTGTCGGCTCTGGGCGGCGAGCCGGCGCACGTCTTCGGCAGCAGCGGCGGAGCTGTCGTCGGGCTCGCGCTGGTCACCGCCCATCCCGCCCAGGTGCGTACGCTGGTCGCCCACGAGCCCCCGGTGATCGAGCTGCTGCCCGACAGCGCGCAGGTGCGCGCCCAGATCCAGGACATCTACGACACCTACCGGGCTGACGGGGCGGAGAAGGCGATGCAGAAGTTCATGGCCCAGGCCGGCCTGGGCGACGCGCCCGGGCAGGACGCAGACGCACCGCGCTGGGAACCTTCCCCGGAGCAGATGGCCCGGATGCGCGCCACCACCGGGGAGTTCCTCGCGCACCTGATCCGCCCGACCACCCGCTACCGGCCCGACATCGAGGCGCTGCGGGCGGCGCCGACGCGCATCGTGGTCGCCGGCGGGGCAACGTCGAAGGGGCAGCTGGCCAACCGTACGGCCGTGGCACTCGCCGGCCAGCTCGGTACGACCGTGGTCGACTTCCCCAGTGACCACGGCGGATTCGTGGCCCTCCCGGAGCAGTTCGGCCGCGTACTGGACCAGGTGCTCACCGAAACGACCTGAGCCGGCAGATACGCTGCCACTCAATCTGCCACTCACTTTGATCTTGAGCTGAGCAGCGGATGCGCGGCGATCACCATCGCGGCACGACCGGGCGTAAGTGATCGCTCAGAATTAGCCGGCATATCGCAGCGCTCCCCCCGACGACGGCCTGTCCTGGCAAACATGTCTGGCTGCGGCGAAGCGAGTTGCTGCGGCGCGCCGCAACGCCGCTTTCATCCATGATCATGTAGGCGCAAACGGTTGCGGCGTATCACAGAAAGTTAATTAACCTTACTGGGCGGATTTAGCAGTACAGGAGCCTGGACCTGCGAGGTAACGGAATGTTAACGTCAAAAACTCGGGGAGGGGGAACCGGCGAGCTGGTCTCATGCGCGCCAGCCGGGATGGCAGATAGGGCGACGGCAGCTCCACCGAAGTTCAACTCCGTGGAGGTCGGGACCATGCGCCGACACTGGTCCGGCAAGTAAGCGCCCACACCCAGCGAAGAACGGGGCGGCGTTGCTGGCGCCCGCGACAGCGGAGCCCTCCCGTGCGCGCGTCTGTGATCTCACGAAGCGCCACTTCATGATGCCCATATCCGCCCGCACGGGAGGTCAGCTAAAGCCTACCCGCATGCAGGGAAGCGGATACAAACTCCGAAGACCCTTAGGGGGAATTGAGCATGCGAAAAGGCATACTCTTCATCTTCGCGCTGCCGATGATGCTCGCGGGATTCGTCATGGCCGCCCCTGCGGCCCTCGCTGTCAGCCCGCACTTCATCAGCGCGAGCGGGACGCTGAACGCAGACGGGTCACTGACCGTCAAATTCAAGGAGGCAGGGCTCGGCACCAACCAGAACATCAACTACCTGCTCACCGCGAACGCCACGGCCACCTACGTCTGCGTCAACAAGGGCGGCGCCAACCCCAGCGCCCAGAACAAGACCACTGTCAGTGGCCCGGTGAGCGCGACCGGGACATTCAGCTCGGGCAAGAACGGGAAGGTCACCGCGTCGCTGACGGTCAGCCCGCCACCCTCGGACATCACCTGTCCGCCCGGGCAGTCCCTGCAGCTCACGTCGGTGTCGTACACCGGCGTGACGCTTACCGATACGACCAACAACGTCAGCATCCCAGTGGGCGACTTCTCCTCGGGATGCCTGCTCCCTAATGTCCGCGGGGCGTGCTAGCTAACGCCCGCCACAACGAAGGGGCACCCCCGCGGGGGTGCCCCTCCCGTCCGGCGAGGTTCCCAGCCCGGCTCGGAGCTGCGCACCCGGGCCGTTGCCGGCACCGGGTCCAGCCGGTCGAAATAGGCAGCCAGGGTCGCGAGCGGGTGCCGGCGCCGCCGGGCGCCACCAGCACGTCCAGCGGCGGATGGTCATCCCGTGTGTGACCGGGCAGGACCCGCATGCCCTTGCGGCAGGAGATGGCGTCCGGGCGTTCGGCGATGAGCACGGCGTTATCAGCGTGGTCCCGGAGCATGCGGGAGGCAGTGAACACCTCCCGCGGGCCGGTGAAATCCAGTTCCCCGGCGCCGTCGAAGATCAGCAGTCCGTAAGTCGTCATGTGCACTCCCTGGTGGACCGGAACCGGTTCCGGTAATCCGATGGCGCGACGCTGGCGTTTGCAGGCCGATGTGACCCGCCGGCACCGGCGCCGGCGGCGGCGATCCAGCTGACCAGCGCCGGATCATGGCGGCCCGATCGACTCCGGCGCCGCCCGTCACCACCAGCGTGCCGATCGCGCCAGGGTCCAGATCAGCCACGCCGTACGCGGCGTGCACCGGCAAGCCGCTGCCTGACCGAACCGGCCCCGCGCAGCGAGCCGCGACCTGACAGCAGCAACCGCCCGACAGCCTCCCCGCGTACCGGAACACCTCGTGCGGGCCGACCAGGTCCAGTGGCTGGAAACCATCGAAGATCA
>Ga0137365_10002318_pt1 | contig 15055 bp, 9 predicted proteins | sample SagtaG_9_FD_104799 | JGI IMG/M metagenome (GOLD analysis project Ga0137365, IMG submission 104799) | Vadose zone soil microbial communities from Sagehorn Ranch, Mendocino, California, USA - Sage1_L_40_16 metaG | ecosystem: Environmental > Terrestrial > Soil > Vadose zone | place: USA: California...
CGAATAAATCGTGGTGTGCATTTCCGCCGACGAATTGTCCACCGTGACGCCGCCCGATTGCTCTTGCTTCTGCTTTTGCGGATCGTTGGCGGTCAGATCGGGCGAGATGCGTTCCCAGGTCTGGCCGTGATCGCGCGAACGGAAAAGAAACTGAGCGCCGATATAAATAGTCCCCTTCGCATTCGGCGAGAGCGCAATTGGCGTGTTCCAGTTAAACCGAAGTTTTTCCTTGTAATTCGGTCTTGGCTTAATGTTGCGAGCTTCATGCGTGTGGCGATTTACCCGACCGATCTCGCCGCCTTGATATTCGGCATAGATATAATCGGGATCAGCCGGATCTTGAAACATCCAAAAGCCATCGCCACCGTACATATTTTCCCACTGCGCGTTGGTGATACCACCAGGGTACTGCGAGTCGCCCACCCATGAACTATTGTCCTGCAAACCACCGTAAACGTGGTACGGATCGTTATCGTCGAGGCTGACATGGTAAAACTGGGAGACCGGCAGGTTTTCGCCCTTCCACCATTTGCTGCCACCGTTGTAGGAGTACCACATTCCGCCGTCGTCTCCCACGAACACGACTTGCGTGTTAGTTGGATCGATCCACACGACGTGCGCGTCGCCGTGAGCCCCTTGAAAACCGCCGACCACCGCGAAGCTTTTCCCGCCATCCTCGCTGACAATGAGCCCTGCGTCGGGCTTGAACAAGCGGTCTGGATTTTTTGGATCGACGATCAGATTCGCGAAGTAGAACGGACGCCATACCATCCACTGGCTCTTGTCACGCTTCTCCCATGTCATCCCGCCGTCATCGGAAACGAACAACGCGCTCTCTGGCGATTCGACAAAAGCATAAACGCGTTTGGCGTTCGAAGGCGCTATCGCTACTGCGATGCGGCCATACGGTTTCTTTGGGAAACCTTTATTGGCCTCAAGCGTGATTTCCGTCCAGGTATTGCCGCCGTCCGTAGAACGAAACAATCCGCTCGCCGAGGGCGCGCTAGGACTGTCGCCGCCCGAGCGGTACTCCCAGCCTTTGCGTCGGAAATCCCACATGGCGGCGAACATGATGTCGGGATTGGTCGGGTCGATTGCTATGTCCGTGCAACCGGTCGAAAGATTCGGTCCTTTGAGAACTTGCTGCCACGTTTTGCCGCCATCGGTTGTTTTATAGAGACCTCGGTCGGGTGAATCGCTCCATAACGCCCCGGGAATCGCGGCGAAGATCGTATCGCTACTTCTCGGACTTACTGCGATCTTTGCAATACGCTCGGATTTTTCCAAACCGACGCGCGTCCAGGTTTCGCCGCCATCGGTCGATTTGTAAATTCCATCGCCGATGGAGACAGAGTTGCGCGTCCACGATTCACCGGTTCCGACCCAGACATTTTTCGAGTTTTTTGGATCGAGCGCGACCGCGCCGATCGATTGCGCGGGTTGTTCGTCGAATACGGCTCGATATCGCGTCCCGCTATCATCGGACTTCCAGACACCGCCACTGGCTGCGCCGACAAATAGCGTAAGCTTGCCAGATGGCTCGCGTGTCCCCGCAAGCGCCGAGATGCGTCCGCTCATCGTTGCGGAGCCTATGTTGCGCGCGCCGAGGCCAGAGATGGTTGCCGATTTGAATGGCACTTCCTCGGCCCAACAAGAAATTATGCAGAGAAGCAGGAATGAAAGCGATGCGAGGACGCCTCGCACTCCAAAAGCACTGCGTGCGAACTGTAAGGAGACGTTTGTTCCTTTTTGCGAAAGCTTTCGGAGTGCGCACGCGCCCTCGCGTCGCACTTGGTGATTCAACGTCCTCATCTATTGATCAGCGCTTTGGTTTCGGGAGACTTATTTGGTAGCCGGGAAGTGAAATATCGTGTCATCCACCGGTACGTTGGCTTCGACTTTATCGATGATGATCCTTTGCTTGTCAGGCGCTCCCTTGCGCCCGAACTCGATTGATGTCGGCACGAAAACGCCGGCGGCTTTTTCGTAATCGCCCAGGTCGGTTTCTACTTCTTCGTATGCGCCGTGTCTCGTCCGTTGCGTTAACACCCGAATCTCCAGAAAATGGTCGGGATCCAGATAGACAAAACTTACGTCCCCGTTCTTCCGCGTCACTTTCAACTTGTGCGCGGGAGTTCCATCGACGTCTTCCGTTCCGAGATATTCGACCGCGTTTCCTTTCGCCTGCCAATCGACCAATGGCCCGTCCATCTCCGCGTCTTCTACGAGCGCTTTGACATCATCGGCCGACATTCGTTCGGGATCTCTGCGTCCAAAGAATGGTGAGACTCTCCATCCTTCCTTGCCGTCGTACGCCTCGATTTGAGTCATTCCCTGAAGAGACGCTTCAGTGCGCACATCGTCGGGCCGCTTCTTGACCTGCATGAAGGCCAATTGAATTTGGCCTTCTTGCACGAGCAGCTTGCCACTAAGCCGCAGGGTTGCCAGATCGCGCAGGGCGCTCGCGCCACCCTTCGCCTCGATGTTCTTCGCCACCAACTCGTCGACCGTCGGCTGACTCTTATCTTGCGCGAAAACTTCCGACACAACGAGTGCGGCGCAAATGAAAGCGATTAGAAGACGCAAAAGCATATTAAGATTAAGGACGAATAGGAGACACCGCAGCGGCACCGATGTTCAAAGCAGATGGAAAAGCAAGCTGTTCTCAAAGAAAATCATTGTGAACGCAATAAGGCAATTTTCGTGTCGAGAATTGCCAAAGCCGATTAAGTTCACGCCGAAAATAAATCGTGCCTTCAATCAAAAAAAAAATCCGATCTGCGCCGAATGCAAACGCGACTTCACGGCGTTCTGCCGCAAAGAAACGGCAACATAAAGCCGGCAAAAGAAAATCGGACCCTCCTTACTTCTCTGTCGTGCTCGGCTCATGGCAACTCAATAGTGGCATTGTCCTTCTGTGCATCGTCGCGACCACCGTGCTTTACGCGGGCGATCTTCATCTGGGCTTTTTCAGAGTCGATGACCAGCAGTATGTCGTCAGCAATCCGTGGATACAGGGAATAACTTGGAAGCATCTCACGCAGATTTTATTTAATCCTTACTCCCTCAACTATTCCCCTCTTCATTTGTTATTTTACGCGCTTGATTACGCGGTTGGCGCTTGAACGCGCACGTATTCCATCTATCAAGCAATCTCTGGGCCGGAGTTGTTGCGGGTTTCGTGTATCTCGTTGCGCTTGCCATAACACAGGAACGCAGAACTGCTATCGTTACTGCCTTGTTGTTTGTTGTTCATCCAGCGCATCTGGAGGCGGTCGCGTGGATTTCAAGCCGCAAGGATTTGGTGGCTGCCGCATTTGTGCTGCCGTGTTTCTTACATACCTAAAATACAGACAGCGTGGTGATGGGCTGGTACATCGCTTCACTTGTGCTGTTTCTCTTCGCATTGCTGGGAAAACTATCCGTTGCCGCTTTCCCCGCGGTACTAGTGGTTCTCGACCTGGTGCTTGAAAAGCGGTCATTAAGCCGATCAATCATTGACAAGATTGCATTCCTTGTTCTGGCGGCTTTGGTGGCAGTAGCAGTCAAGCACGTACAACCGAGCACCGGATTGCAGTCTGACCTAGCCATGCATAAGGCTTTTGTCCAGAGTTTGTAGCTGCTTACCGGGCTGGGAAATTATGTTATTTATCGTGTACCTCCTGCGCCGGGAGATACTTTATCCCAATTGGTTGAACTAGGCATCCTACTCGGCTTGTTCGTGTTGCCGTTGCTCCTACGTAAACGCTATCCTGTGGCGAGTGTTTCGATCTACTGGATCTTATTTACTTATCTCCCAACACAGGTTCTGCCATTCAGTTATCCAGTAACTGACCGCTACCTTCTTTTGCCATCAGTAGGCGTTGTTATTCTCATTACATGGCTGTTGATTAAAGCAACAGATCATTTGCACAGGTGGAAGGTCGCCGCTGCAACAACGCTGGTTATAGCAGTTAGTTTCATTTAGCTCACGAAAACCGTTAATTACTTATCCGAATGGCGGGATCCGCGATCAGTTTGGTTCGCTGCAACACCGAAATCAGATGACGTCCATTTGTATTACGAGCTCGGATGGGAATACCGCGAGAGAGCGGCAAGCTTTGGAATGCGCCCAAGAATTGCTCCGCTTCCTCCAGAAGAAGCTAAACGTTATGCTTCCGTTGTTTGGAAAGATGATCCCCGACTTCCGAAATTGCTGACTGAATTGGCAGAGAACCAGCATAGCGGACCGGTTGAGAAAGCGTTCAAAGAATATTTGCTGGCCAAAGCAGGAGAAAATTTTGACGAAGCCGTCACAAGAAAGGGAACGCACATTATGCCGGACCTTTTTCTTAGCCGCGGAGTCTATTTCCTCGACAAAGGCGATATGCACTCTGCAAAAAAAGAATTCCTGACGGAGCTCGATGAAGCCTCCGGGTTGCCATATTCTGAAGGCCAGCAGGAGGCCTTAATCGCCTGTCATTACAACCTCGCAGTTGCGGAACAGCGGCTTGGCCATTCCAAAGAAGCGTTGTCCTGGATCACACTTGCGGAAGAAGAGCAAGATAAACTTGGTAGAACTGTGCTTCCCGAAATCACTGCTGCTCGTCAGAAGCTTGAGTCGCTCGCAACCAGCTTTCACTAGCCGGCTCCTCGCGTCAGCCGTCGGATCGGGTTCGTCAGAATTTTCCATGGATTACTTCTCTGTTAAATCGCAAGGAATCTTCCACTCGCATACGCTGCACTGCACTCAATTCTCCAAGCGCGAAATATCGGAAGGCGGTGTGCTCGGCACTGAGCAGAATTTGCGTGGAACTAAGCTCAGCGCGGAAGATAAAGGCGTGTGAATTGTGAACCTGATGGTAGTAAATGCCTGTCAACGGGCCCACGCTGATACTTTGTCCCAATTCTTCCCGGCATTCGCGTTCTACGCAATCGCGAGCAGTCTCGCCGGGCTCAAGCGCACCTCCTGGCAATTCCCATCCAAACGAGCCGTAAGCTGATTTAATCAGCAAGACCCGACCTTCGTGATCAATGATGGCAGCGTGAGCGCTTAATCGGTATAAGTCTTCGTACGCCACGGCGATCTAACGAGAGTCAAGATCAGCGAACCGCGAGCCCTGTAAAGGGTACCACGCAGCCAAGGCGTGGATGGCAAACACACAAAAAGTGGATCGCAGGCTGACTCGCGGATTCGCTTGCATCGCCTGGTTAGGCTTGGTTCCGCCATCGGAGGAAGCGTTAGCGAAAAGAATCCTGGGACATGAGACAGGCCCTCACCAATGTGAACCAATGAATCATCCCGAAGCGTATTCACCTGCCTACTCTTCCCGCAGGAGTTTGGATGGGTCGACAGCAATCGCTCGCAGGGCTGGAATGGCGGACGCTGCAATGCCAAGCAGCGCCATGGTCAGCACTGCGCCGCAGATAACGACGGGATCTCGTGGATTCGCCTGATACACAATGTGCTCGAGTAACCGGCTAGCGAAAACGCCTAACAGCAGTCCCACCAACGATCCGAGTCCAAGCAGTACGATGGGTCGCCCAACCGCCGCGCTCATCACATGTTTCGTGCGCGCGCCCAATGCCACGCGAATGCCGAGCTCCTTCATCCGGCGGCTTACGTTGTAGGCCGCCATGCCGAAGATGCCTGTCACCGCCAGCATCGTCGCCAGCAAACCCATGACGCCTAGTGCTACTGTCGCCGCCCGAGCCGGAAACAGCGCATTCAGCCCTCCTAGCGCTTCGCTCCAGCTCTGCACCTTAATTTGCGCATTCGGCTCGAGTCCGCTCAAGGTGCGTTCGAGCGCGGCCGCCATCTCGCTTTGTGCCCGCTGCGATCGCGCGACGAAAATTATGTAGCTTTGGTCATTTTGGGCCAATGACAAATACGCCACTGGCTGCGGCGACTCTTGCATGTTGTGGTATTTGCCGTCCTCCACCACGCCCACCACCTCGGTCAAGTGGCCCCGCACGATGAAGCGTTGCCCGATCGCCGGCGTGTCGCCCCAAATCTTGCGTGCGAAGGTCTCGTTGACGATCGCCACATAGGGCGTCTGGGTGGTTTCTTGCCATGAGAAATCCCGCCCATCCAGCAGCCGGGTGCCGGCAGCCTCCAGGTATCCCGGCGATATGGTAAACACGTAGGGCGCCAGGACAGAATTGTTCAGGGTGAACTCAGTCGTCCCTGGCTCGAAAACCGGCACGCCGCGCAGACCCCCGGTAAAAGGCACTCGGTTGACCGTGCCTGCCGCCACCACCCCGGGGATGTTCCGCACCGCTTCAATCATCGCTTTCTTTTTCTCGAGCGGCACGTCGCCTCCGGGTCGCGCCAAGCTCAGGTCCATTTCGGCCAGCATCACGCCTTGCGGGTGGAAGCCCAGAGGAGCGTGCAGCATGCGCACCATGCCGCGCACGGCGACGAGCGAGGCCGTCACCAGCAGCATGCAGATTGCAATTTGTGCGCCGAGCAACAGGTCCCGTGGGGAAAACCGCCGCAGCGGCATCGCATCCACCGGTCCGATCTTCATCGCCTGCAACGGACTGCTCTGCCATGCCTGCAGCGCCGGAACTATTCCAAAAAACAACGCGCTGATCAGAGTAAGGGTCAGTGCCACGAAGTAGACACGCGCATCAGCATTGACCGCGAGATGACCATAGGGCGAATCCCATCGGTTCATCACACCCAGCAGCAGTCGGGCGATCAGCAGTCCCGCTGTTCCGCCCAGCAGCGACACTACCATCGACTCGGTCATTATTTGCCGCACCAGCCGCCAACGGCTCGCACCGAGGGCAACGCGGAGCGCCAGTTCCCAGCTGCGATCTGCCGCGCGCGCAGCAAACAGGTTAGCCAGATTGGCGCACGCGGCCACCAGCACCAGCAGAGCCAGCCCGGTCACGCTGTAGAGAAATCCGCGAATGACATCACCGTCGTCCGCGTAGAGTCCAGGCCGGACCAGCCGCAGCGGCATTCCAGTCTCTGTTTGTGGATACTCCTTCGCCAACTGAGCTGCGATCGCACTCAGATTCTCCGCCGCCTGTGGGGGCGTCACGCCTGGCTTAAGTCGGCCAAGTACTGTCACCGTGATGGATGTCCGGCTCTGCAAGAATTGCTGCCCCCAGTTCACGAAGGGTATCCAGTAGTCCGGCCAGACAAATTGCTCCGTGCCGTGGAAATGCGCCGGGGCCACGCCGATTACCGTGTAGGGATCTTTATCGAGCAGCACGGTGGTTCCGACTACGCCAGGATCAGCGTTAAATGCGCTTCGCCATAAATTATCACTCAACACCACATAGGGCGCTGAATTCGGCCCCTGCCCGTCCGCTTCGTGGATGAACCGTCCAACTTCCGGTTGCACCCCCAGCAGATCGAAATAATTGCCGGTGACCGCATAGCCAGTGACACTTTTAACCGTATTACCCGACCTCAACGTCGCCTGAGCAAATCCATCAAAGCCAGCCATCCCGCTGAAGGTGGTGTTCCGCCGCCTTAAGTCTTCAAACGCAGGATAGGACGTGGTCAGTAGTTTGAAACTCGTCCACGGCTTGAGGCGAAGCTGGTAGAGATTCTGAGGATCGCTCACATCCAGCGGATGTAGCAGGACCGCATTGAGTACTCCGAAGACGACGACATTCGCTCCAATGCCGAGCATCAGAGTGACTAAAGCTACGAGCGTGAACGCAGGAGACTTCCATAGCATTCGCAATGCAAATCTTAAATCCGCTATCACCGTTCCCCCTTCACAATCGCGCCCAATCACTCGGAGCGCAGGACCTGTATCGGATCGACGCGCATGGCGCGACGCGCAGGAATATAGCAGGCGCAAAGTGCAATCGTTGCCAGGGTCACAGTTGCGATGAACATCGTCCGGAGATCAGTTGCGCCGACGCCGAAAAGGAGGCTTTGCAAGAGACGAGAGGATGCGAACACGCCAATTAATCCGACCAGCACGCCGATGCCAACAAAGCGCATACCCTGGCCAATGATGAGACGCAGCACATCGTAACGTTGCGCGCCGAGTGCGAGGCGAATTCCGATCTCCTGCGTCCGCTGAGTGACCGAGTAGCTCATCACTCCAAAGATTCCTGCCGCTGCAAGAAGTAGTGCAATTAACGCGAACAAACTGACCAGCATTGCGTTCAACCGCGGCTGTGCGATCGACTGGGACCGGTAATCGGCAAGCAAGCGGGGCCGATAAACCGGCACGTCCTTATCGATCTCGGCAACGGCACGATGCAGAGCCGTGGTCACCGGGCCCGGGTCAACCTGCGTCAGCATAAAGATCGACAGCGACTGAATGGCGAATTGCGGATATGGAACATAAATCTGTGGCTTGGGCGGAACGTTAAGACTGACCAGGTGCATATCCTCCACCACAGCGATGATTTCGCGGACGGGCGGTTTACCAGGCTCGACCGAGCCATCTACAATGATCCGCTTGCCGATCGGATCTCCGCCGGGAAAAAACTGCTTCGCAAAAGCCTCCGTCACAATTGCGACTGCGGGTGCATTTTTGTCGTCCCGCTCGGTGAACCAGCGACCTTTGCGCAAGGGAACGCGCATGGTTTTGAAATAATCAGCGGTGACAGCATTAAATTGTGCCACTGGCTGCTGACCTTGCGCCACTGGATGGGCATCGAAGTTGAAAGTAAAACCGATTTCACTGCCGCTTAACGGAATCCACCATGCCGCCGCTACTGACTGCATTCCGGGCTGGCTGGAAAGGCGTTCCAGCAACTTTTTGTAAAAAGCGGCTGCCTGTTCCGGCTTACCATAATTTGTTTGGGTAAGCGCTACCCGTGCCGTCATGACATTCGTTACATCGAACCCGCCAGGGACTCTTTGCAGACGAATAAAACTTTCGACCAGCAATCCGGCGCTCGCGAGCAAGATCAGCGCGAGGACGATCTCGACTACGACGAGCGCAGCCCGAGTGCGATGCGCGCTCGCGCTTTCGCCTGCACCGCGGGGAGCTTCATTGAGCGACACGGCAAGATTCGAACGCGATGCACGCCACGCCGGAAACAAACCGGAAAGGATTCCGACTCCAAGACTCGCGACGGCCGTAACGACAAGAATCAGAGGGTCCGGTAAAATTTCGTCAATGCGCGGAATGCTCGGCAGAAATGCTTTCAGCGAATCAATGCCCCAGATCGCAACCACCAATCCGGCAAGACCGCCCAGAGCGCCGAGCAAAGTACTTTCGGCGAGCAATTGTTTAATAATGCGCCAGCGGCCGGCGCCGAGCGCGGCGCGGATGCTTATTTCCCGATTGCGCGAAAGCGAACGCGCCAGCAAAAGATTCGCGACGTTGACACAAGCGACAAGCAGCACGCAACCGGCCATCGCACACAACATCAGTAACGCGGAATGCGTGCTACCGATCATGGCGCTGATCTCTGGAATGACTTTGGCACCAGTGTGCAGCTTTGAGTCCGGGTATTGTTGACGCCAGCTTGCGGTAATGCTGTCAATCTTCGCCTGCGCCTGCTGGATCGAGACGTTCGGTTTCAATCGCGCGATGCACTGGAAAAAATCGTTGTCCCGCTGCTCCGTCATCGGCGGCGAGCCATCCTTCGATTCGCGCAAGCTCGACATCGAGACCCAAAGTTCCGCCGAAACCGCAGCAATCGGAAAAGTAAACCGCGTGGGCATCACTCCGATTACTCGAACTGTTGACCGTCGAGCGTAACGGTTTTGCCGACAACGTTGCGATCCGCTCCAAACCGGCGCTGCCACAACGCATGGCTCAAAATGACCACATGATTTCCCGGATTATCTTCGTTAGGCAAAAACGTACGGCCAAGAAGCGGTTGAACTCCGAGCAACGGAAACAAATCGGCCGATACTGATTCGCCTTGAACATGCAGCGCTCCGTTTCCATCTGTGAGCGTGCTCACGCCTTGGTTGGTATAAACCGCGATCCGCTCGAAAACCTTGTTCTGGTTACGCCAGTCGACGTAATCGAGGTACGAGATCGACTCGATATTCGTTCCCGGATCGGCTTTTTCGCGGGTATCATATTCGCCGATCGCGACGAGGTTTTGCGGTTGGTGGAACGGCAGCGGCCGCAATAACACTGCGTTAAGTACGCTGAACACGGCGGTGTTGGCACCAATCCCGAGCGCAAGCGTTAGCACCACGACACAAGTAAATCCCGGAGATTTGCCGAGTTGGCGCAGCGCGAACTTCAAATCAGCGATCATTATTCTCCTTTCACAATCCAGCCGTCGCGAAGTTGAATGACGCGTTTGCCGTAGGAGGCGTTCTTCTCGGAGTGCGTCACCTGCACGATCGTCATGCCTTCGTCATTCAGCTTGCGGAATAGCTCCATGATCTCTTCGCCCTGGCTGGAGTGCAGGTTTCCTGTCGGTTCATCGGCGAGGAGAAGTTTTGGTCCGGCGATGATCGCTCGCGCAACGCCGACCAACTGCTGTTGTCCGCCGGAAAGCTGACTCGGATACAAATCCTTTTTGCCGACGATTTGGAAACGATCGAGCATGTCCGCGACTAGCGCGGCGCGTTCGCTCTTTTTGTAGTGGCGATACGACAGGGGGATATCGAGGTTTTCGTAAACCGTGAGGTCATCGAGCAAGTGATACTGCTGGAACACGAATCCGATCTGTTCGTTCCGCAACGTGGCGCGTTCCTTCGGCTTCAAATGATGCATGGCGGCTCCATCCAAAAAATATTCACCGAGCCAGCCGTGATCGTGCATGCCCAGGATGTGCAACAGCGTCGATTTACCCGCGCCGGAAGGACCCATCATGGAGACAAAGTCGCCTTCCTGAACCTCCAGGTTGATGTCGCGCAAGACGTAAAAAAACTTCTCCTTCGCCAGGGGATAAGAGCGTTCGAGATTGTTAAGTTTGATCATGGCAATTCAACCGTTGTGACCCATTGCGATCATCGGGTCAGCGCGACTGGCGCGCAGAGCGGGGGCATAGCTCGCCAGCAACGCGATCGTAGCGAGTACGGCTGTGACAAGAACGAATGTCGCCAGATCGAATGCGCCGATGCCATAAAGCAAGGCTGAGAGAGAGCGCGTGGAGATGAGAGCGAGAAGAAGCCCGATTCCGGTACCGATGCCGACAAGTTTCAGCGCATGGCCAATGACCAGAGCGAGCACATCGCGCGCTTGTGCGCCGAGCGCCATACGCACTCCGATCTCGTGCGTCCGTTGAACGACCAGATACGACATCACGCCATAAATTCCAACAGAGGCGAGCAATAGCGCAACGCCGGCGAACACTCCCAACAACACAACCGAGATGCGGCGCGGTCCAATCGAATCGGAGATAACTTGTTCGAGTGAGCGCACGTTGGCGACGGGCTGATCAGGATCAATCGATAATAACTCGCGGCGGATTGCCTGTGTTAAGGTGCGCGGATCTTGTGAACTACGCACGGCCAACACCATGAACCGTGATGGCAACTGCGTGTGCGGCAGGTAGAACTCCGGTTTTGCATCCAAATCGAGGGCGCGATGTTTGATGTCATCGACAATTCCAACAACCGTCATCCATTGGGGATTCTGATCGTTAATGGAAATCCGTTTGCCCAAGGCATCTTCGTTAGGCCAGTACTTCCGCGCAAAGGCGCGATTAATGATAATAACTTTCGAGGAGTCGACCGTGTCGGAATCAGAAAAAAAGCGGCCTTGGAGTAGCGGCGTCTGCAGTACCCGAAAATAATCGGGTGTTATTACGCGAATTTCTTCGTCTGGTGAAACCTTTTCCTGCCTTGAATTGCGGCCTTCGATCACGAATGAATAATCGTTGTTCGATCCGCTTAGCGGAAGCGCCGAGACAAATGCCGCGTGTTCGACTCCTGGCAAATTCGCGATGCGTTGCCTCGCGTCGACAAAGAAGTTGATCGTTGCGGTCCCACCAAGGTACTCGTCGTTCGCCGGCGGCGGATATTTTAGTTGCGGCAACGCGAGCTCCATCGTCAGGACGTTGTGTGAATCGAATCCTGGATTAACTGCCTGGAGACGCGAAAAGCTCTTCATAAGCAACCCCGCGCCCACCAGCAGAACCAATGCCAGCGCGATTTCTGCGATGACCAGTCCGTTGCGAACCCGATTTGACCGCGCGCCGCTGGTTGATCCGCGACCGCCTTCTTTCAAAGCCTCCGTCAATTCCGGCCTGGCGCTCGCTAGCGCCGGAATCAATCCGAACAGAATTCCGCTTCCAATAGCGACTGAAGCGGTTGCGAACAATACCGTCCAATCAAGCGTCACTTCATTCAGGCGCGGAATGGTGCGCGCACCGAGGTGCTTTAGAACGTCCAAACCCCACAGCGTCAATAATACGCCGACCGTCCCGCCTATCAGAGCTAGCACCACACTTTCGGTTAACATTTGGCGCAATAGCCGAGATGGGCTTGCGCCGACTGCGACGCGAATAGCGAGTTCCCGCTCACGCGCACTCGCTCGAGCAAGCAGCATCGTCGCAAGGTTTGCGCATGTGACGAGCAAGACCAGCGCGACGGCTCCAAGCAAAATAAAAAGGCCGTCGCGCATTCCGCCAGCAACCTGTTGCTGTAACGGATAAATTCTCGCGCCGAAACTGCTGAAATCCCCGTAGTTGTTTGGGTGCTGCCGCTTCCAATCAGCGGTAATCGTACTGACTTCGGCCTGGGCGCTCGAAACGCTCCCACCGGCGCGCAGTCGAGCGATCATGCCGTAGCTGCGCGAGCCGCGCGATTCCAATTCGCCCTTTGTAAACGCGATCAGCTTCCAGATGTCGGCTCGCTCGGTAAACTGCATCCCTTGAATATTGAAAAGAGGAAGCGGGAACTCGAAACGCGCCGGCATGATTCCGATCACTGTATAACTGCGGCCATTCAAATAGAGTTTGTTTCCGATTAACGCGGGATCGGAATTGAATCGCCGTTTCCATAAACGTTCGCTGATCACGACTACGTCGTCACGACCTTCGCCAAATTCTTCCTGCGCAAATATACGGCCTTTGATCGGCTCGATCCCGAGCAGCGGAAAAACGCTCGGCGAAACAACGGCGCCTTGGACACGCTCTGGAAGATCGGCTGTTTTCAAATTAAAGCTCGCGGAAGCGAACGCGGCGATGCGCTCGAAACTGTGCGTCTGTTTTTCGTAATCGAGATACTCAGGCGCGGAAACCGGGATGCGCTCCAGACCCTGCGAGGGGAATTGCTCCCAGAGCAAGACCAGCCTTGAAGAATCGTGATATGGAAGAGGCTTCACGAGAAGCCCGTTGATCAAGCCGAAGACAGCGCTATTCGCACCAATCCCCAGCGCGAGTGTGAGGACGGCGACGGCAGTAAAACCGGGAGATTTTGCAAGCTGGCGGAGCGCGTATCGGAGATCTCTCATATGAGTGCAATCAACAATTTGGCAATTCCATTCATTCCATTCGCAGTGCTTCAATGGGGTCGACTCGAGTAGCGCGGCGGGCTGGCAGCCAGCAAGCTGCCAGCGCTACCAAAGTCAGCGTGATGGCAGCGCCGAAAAACGCAGGCGGATCCCAGACGCTCACTTTGTAAAGAAGACTTGCCAGTGCGCGACCTGCAAAACCGGTCACGAGCAATCCGGCTGCGAGCCCGATCATGACCAGAAGCATCCCTTGCCCGAGAACAAGCCGGAAGACGTCCGCGCGATTGGCACCAAGCGCGAGTCGAATTCCTAGTTCACGCGTGCGTTGGGTCACAGCCAATCCCATGACCCCGTACAATCCGACGCTCGCGAGGCACAATGCGAGCCCGGCAAAAACACCGAGGAGAATCATGCTCAATCGGCGCGACGCGAGGCTCTCGCCGATGTTCTCGTCCAGCGTCGCAACCTCGGAAACGGCCTGTTCAGGATCGACCGATGCGATCTCGCGCTTGATTGCGCTGACGAGCGAATGCGGATCGTACCCATCCGCGGCGCGCACGATCAGCGTTTGATGTTTGGTTGGAAATTGAGCCGCGGAAAAATACATCACAGGCAATTTACGAAGATCGTATTGCTCGCCTGGCGCATGGATCCGTGCGTGAGGCACCACCCCGACGATCGTGATCGGAACTCCGGTCTGATTCGGTTCGACGATTGTCACCGGATCATCGATTTGTTTGCCGATTGGGTCTTGTCCCGGAAAAAATCGCTGCGCCGCCAGTTCATCAATAATCATCACGCGCGGCTGGCTGGCAATGTCTTGGGTAGTGACAGTTCGTCCGTGTAACATCGACATCTCAAGCACGCGAAAATAATCAGGCGAAACGATGTTCATCTCGCTGATCGGTTCCTGTCCGGGTGGATCGGGCGGAGTGCCGGTAATATGAAAGGAGCTGTCCCATTCGTTGCTGTCGAATGGCGGGTCGCTGCAATCCGCCACTGCCTTGACTCCGGGCAGCACTTTTACCTTTTCAAGCAATTGCTCGTAGAAGCGCGCGATCTTCTCCGGCGAGTCGTAGCGCGACGACGCTTCCGTGATCCTCATAGTTAAAACGCCGCCCGGATTAAATCCAAGTGGCACCTCCTGAGCGCGCCGAAAACTCTTCAAAGTCAAGCCCGCCGCAGCGAGCAGGACCACCGCGAGCGCGACCTGCGCGACGACAAGAATCGACCGCGCGCGCTGCCGCGATACGCCCTCGCTGCCGCGCGCGCCATTGTCGTGAAGGTCGTTCGCCATCGAGACATTGTTAAAAACGCGGAGAACCGGCCAGAGCCCGACGAGAATTGCGGCGACAACAATGATGCCAGTCGTGAAAAGAAGAACAATCGGGTCGATATTCGTTTCCTGGAAGCGAGAAACATTCGCCGGCGTGATCGCGCGAATGGCGTCGAGACTCCAGAGCGCGACGAGCGCGGCGCAACTTCCACCGAGCAGCGCGATCACCCCGGTTTCAATTAAGATTTGTCGCGCCAATCGCCATCGACTTCCACCAAGCGCTGCTCGCACTGCGAATTCTTTGGCGCGTGCGATTGCGCGTGTGAGTTGGAGATTGGCGACGTTCGCGCACGCGATCAGCAGCACGCAACCAACCGCAGCCAGCAACAGATAAAGAAGATGACGATATTCGCCGACGGCAAATTCGAGCAACTGCTTCGCCGAG
>Ga0137365_10002321_pt1 | contig 15044 bp, 15 predicted proteins | sample SagtaG_9_FD_104799 | JGI IMG/M metagenome (GOLD analysis project Ga0137365, IMG submission 104799) | Vadose zone soil microbial communities from Sagehorn Ranch, Mendocino, California, USA - Sage1_L_40_16 metaG | ecosystem: Environmental > Terrestrial > Soil > Vadose zone | place: USA...
GGGTGCCATGTCCCGACTGGGTGCCATGCCCGATCGCACCATATCTTGCATACCGGCTATAGACCATGATCAGACTATGCGCCTACCTGCAATATTTATAATGATTTGGGGGATCGTACAATGAATCTGTTGGAACGTGTGCTTACCCTGGTGCGTGCCAACCTCAATACGATGGTTGAGAAGGCAGACGACCCAGAGAAAGTCCTGAAGCAATTACAACTTGATATGCGCAACCAGCTTGTGCAGGTCAAGACGCAGGTTGCAACAGCGATTGCCGAAAGCCATAAACTGCAAAGCCGCAGCAAAGAGAAAACAGCAGAGGCAGAGGTATGGATGCGCAAGGCAGAACAGGCAATCCAACAGAACAATGACGAGGCCGCGCGGACGGCACTGATGCGCTACAACGATATCATCAAACTGACCCAGCGTTACCAGCACCAGCAGAAGGAGCAGGAAGAGCTGGTGTTGACCATGCGCCGCGCGCTGCGCCAGCTCGAGGCGAAGCTCTCCGAAGTAGAGACCACTATCGATCTCCTCGTTGCACGCAAGCGCAATGCGCTGCTTCAACAGCGCGTCTTCGACACCCTCAGTAAGACGAGCAATCCAAAAGATAAAGAGCGCACGGCGCGTGCTCAAGATGCCGTACTGGAGGCCGAGGCGCGCGCCCGCGCCCTGGCCGATTTGCACCAGAGAGACCTTGATGTACAACTTGACCAGCTCTCCACAGAACAGGTGGTTGAACGCCAACTGCAGGAATTAAAGGCTAAAAATCGCTCCCGGCCAGAACGTCCCTTATTGCACGAAGCGAAGCCTCAACCCTCGCCACTCCTGCACCCGCAGCCACAAGAGGGCGAGCCAGCTAAGAAGCGCGCGGCAGAGCCAACAGAAACAGGACAAAGCGAGCAGGCTGCATCATCACCTACAGCCAAACAGGTGGATGTGGAGCAATTGAAAAAGTTGCTCCAGTCGCCCGACGCTTGAAGGCGACTGCTTCACTTAAACAAAAGCACGAAGATGATGATGACCACCAGTGCTATCACCATGCCCACGATGAATGAGAAGCGATTGTTTCTTCTTTCCTCTTCGGTCGGCGGCGTTTTTGGGCTCATAACCTTGTTTCTCTAGACTATTACAGCGCAGCGTCAATAGCTGCCTCAACATTTGCCATCACTTTCAGAGCTGCTGCGGGATCAGATCCACTGGCAGCGATAAGCACATGGAATATGCCTTTATTGCTATCGAGAAGACGCAGGAAAATATGACGATCTGCGCTGGTAATGATCGTCTCCTCGTAGTCGCCTCCACTAAGCTGGTCAAGCGAGTGCAATATTCCTTGCAGGATGCTGCTAAAGTATCCATAAAGCGATGAAATGTCCAGGTCGTCCACAGTCACCTGTGCAATAGGGTGCCCATCCAGGGTAAGAACCGTAGTAGCTATGAAGCCTGGAATTGAATATCCCAGCGTTTGCAGAGCAGAGACAAGTGTGGCATAGTTTCGCCTGGAGGTTCGCCGCGGGCTAATGCCAGTGTCAACTTGCTCCATAGCGGACGGTTTAGCAGTTTGCTGGGGTTCTTTAGAGAGCGGAGCAGCATCTTCAATTTTCATAGCCTGGCTCAGACTTTTAAGTGAACCACTCTGTGACCATTGCTGTTTTGCAGGCTCTGGCGGCTGCCATTCCGCTGCGCTGGGACGCGGTGCCTCTCTGTTCTCGGGTGGCTTTTTTTGTGGCTCGGTCGCTTGTCTGCCTGCCGCCTGCTCCACTGCCTTTACTGTTGATGAGACCTGCGCCGACGGCTGCCATTCCGCTGGCGATGATTCGAGCGCCGGCGTGACGGGTATCCGCGAAGATGCCGGATTTGTGGGTGATGGACGGCGTACCGCGGGCACACCATGCGTCGGTTGATCCGTTAACCATGAAGGCAAGTCCGAACGCTGGCTTGCAGGTGTTTTACGCACAGTCGAAGGAACAATGTTCGTACCACTGGTACTGGTGACACTCGACTCTTTACCAGTACGACCATTATCTGGACTTACCAGGCTGCCCGTTTGCTGCCACCATTCCTTTGTATCAGTTTGCTCGGAGCTAGCGGCTTCACGTGTCGACTCGTCCAGGATTGCAAAGGGTGTATCATCCTCCTCATCATGCGCAAGAAGGGCATGCCTGACTGCTTCATGCTCACCGGAATGCTCCTGGTTACCCGCATACTTCGTACGATACTGCAGCGCCTGAAAAATGAGGCGTGATAGCGGCTGTGTGACATTGGGTGTAATCTGCTCGTCCCAGGGTTGATGAATCACCACTCCATTTTTATGAGCCGCGAGCGCAAAAAAAGCCTCTTCACCGAGCAGCGAGCCGTACTCCGCCCAGATCAACTCGCCTCCTTGAAAACGCAACACTCCACGTTCCTCCAGCCCAGTATTTACCAGCAAAGCAATACTCTTGCGGCTCATAGTGATGATTTGGATCACATCCAGCAAATCGAAAGAGTCCAGGTTAGCAGAAAATCCTGTTTGTTGGAGCAGGCGGCGTAGCTCCTCTTTCAGCGTATGAAGATCAAACGGCTTCTCCAGATAGCTCACCACCCCTCCCTCCAGCGCCTGGTTCCGGGTGGAAGCAGAGCCAAAAGCAGTTACCATAATCAAGCGGGTCTTCTGGCGATGGGCACGTATCCATTGGAGCAACTCAAAGCCATCGGCGCCGGGCATTTTCAAATCGCTAATAACCACGTCATACTCTTCGGACCAGAGTATGCGTATGGCCTCTGCCCCGTTCATCACCCCACGGACGAAGTAACCATCCTTGCGCAGCGAGTTAACAATGCTCCAATTGAGGTTTTCTTCGTCCTCAACTACGAGAATACGCCATTGATCAGACATAGTTGCCACCGCCTAATTCGTGGGGTCAATGCATTGCGCCCCATTTGGGATGCCCTGATTCCCTCATTTTTTCATGGAAGAGTATCTTTTTCAAGAGACAAAAACCGGAAAGGTAATCATTATTTCAGAGCCGAGCCCCTCATTACTGGAAATAGCCATCATGCCCCCGTGATTCCGGACGATGCTGCGCACAATCGAGAGTCCTAATCCCATTCCTCCAGCCTTAGAGCTGTAGAGCGAGCTCATAATCCGCGCAACCTCCTCTTTGCTCATACCTACGCCCGTATCCGTCACCTTTAAACCCACCGTTCCGTCCTGCATGGTGATGAGATTGACGGTTATAACACCACCGTTGGGCATAGCATCGATAGCATTGGTAATGAGATTAACGAAGAGCTGGGCCATCTGATCAGGGTCACCGCGAAACTGCACATCGGCCTGGGTGCATATGACTTGCATGGCAACGTCGCGGCGTAGGAAGTCTTGCTCAAAGAGGTCCTGAATGTGCCGCACCAGGGTCAGCAGTGAAAATAATTGCGTTGGGCGATACTTCAGGCGCGAGAAGCGTGCCATGGACGACAGCAGGCGGCTCAACCGTTCTATCTCATTGACCAGGCGGCTGGTGTACTGCCGCGCATTGCTGTCAGTCTTGAGGTCTTCTTCCAGGCTTTGCACAAGCGCCTGCATCGCCGAAAGCGGATTTTTAAGTTCGTGGATGATCTGCGAGATAACATGCGCCAGGCTCGCCTCCGCCTCTCGCATTTCCACCACGCGCATCATAAGTCCCTGCGCCTGCATTTGCCGCAACACCACGACGTATTCCGCGCCGTTCATAGTTACAGAGACATTGAGACAGGCGCGCAGTTCATCAAACACTTCAACCCCTAAAAGCTCCTCCAGTGTGCGCCCTTCAAGCTCGCCCGGCGACTTACCAAAGGGCAGTCCAGCCGCGTCGCTGGCAAAACAGACTCGCCAGTATATGTCTGTCAGCAAGTAGGCCGTCTCTACCCAGGCCATTGCACCTATTGCGTCAGAAGCGCTCATCATACGCCCAATTTACCTTCGACGTTCTTACATGTCGTATCCGCCGAAAGTGTACCATGACAAGGGGGTGATGACAAGCAAACAGCAGATAATAACCATTGGACCTATCCTCACAGCCGTTTGATATGATACACTTGTGCCATATCAGGGCATTTGGGAGAAACAACGCCATGCAGCACGAGACCACACAAGATCAGTGGAAACGCACTGCCGGTGAGGCAGCGGTTGAGTTCATCGAAGCAGGAATGGTGATTGGCCTTGGCACAGGCTCGACCGCCTCCTATATGATCCAGGCGCTGGCACGGCGCCTGCAAGCTGGTCTGAAAATAGTCGGAGCAGTCCCCACCTCGGAAGCCACTGAGCAGCTTGCCCGCAGCCTGGGTATACCACTGACTGACCTCGACACATACCCAGAACTTGATCTTGCCATCGACGGCACAGATGAGGTCGATAACCACTTAAATTTGATCAAAGGGGGTGGTGGCGCACTGCTGCGTGAGAAAATCGTCGCCTCAGCTTCGCGCCGCTTCATCGTTATCGCCGATGTCACCAAGCTGGTCACTCAACTGGGTAGCAGCGCCGTCTTACCCGTCGAGACCATCCCCTTTGCAGTGACGCCGGTCAGCAGGCGTTTACATGCGCTGGGAGCTTCGGTACAGTTACGCACGCGCTCAAACCAGGTCTTTCTCACCGACAATGGCAATGTAATCCTTGACTGCTCCTTCGCAGGCGGTATTACAGACCCAACAGATCTGGAATCTCGCATCCGGCGCATTGTCGGGGTTGTCGAGACGGGCCTATTTCTGAATATGGCAGAGTGCGCGATCATTGGGGGACCGGAAGGCGCCAGGCAGATCCTGGCGCGTTAAGTCCTGGCAGTGATCCATTCGTGTGCCCGTGCTACCAGCCACGGCAGCGTAATACCAAGTACAGCCACCCAGAGCGCCATTGCATTAGCGACGTTCCTCTCCAGCAGTAGCACACCAAGCCAGCCTCCCAGCAACGCGGCTAGAGCGCCCACACCAGGCATAACCAGCCGCCCGTGATGGCTCCACGATGAAGGCCGCAGCCTTGCAGCATTTGCCAGGGCGCCAATCAGGATGCCCGATACAACCCAGAACAGTGAGAGCGCAACCATGATAATCTCCTGTTTCCCTTAAGAGCCGACGTACAGCACATTGCTGAGGACATGAAAGAGATGCGGGCCATCGCTGAGCAATTGTCCTATAGCGAGACCTGATCGCACCTGGACATGTTCGAAAATGCCGAACTCTGCTAGGTCATAAGGATGATGAATGCGTGCAAGCGCCGCCGCGCATTCTCGCGATTCGGTGAAAGGGATGGAAGGGTCACTGCGGTCGTGAAGCAGGTAGACTGGCGCTCGCATCTTGTCGATCACGCGATTGATCGAGAGTTCGTCGAGTAACGCGCGCATCTGCGACGAGAGCGCGGCAATGTTGGCATTCACCCGGCCCGGCTCATCACCTGCCAGCAAGTGATAGGCTGCGACAGCAGGTGGCGAAAGACTGGCCAGGTTGGCAGCAGTCAATGGCTTCCCTCCGGGAGCAAACGCATTTCGCAGGGGCGTGCTCTCCAACGGCGGAAGTGTCCCGGCTATAGTATCGGCGAGTACCTGCTTTGGGAAGGGGTCCGGTCGCCAGGGCTGCAGGCGTCCATTCACCACAAACGCATGCTGGCCAAATGCCCGCAGCAGGCTGGTCGCATTATAGTAGCTGCCGAAGAGGGCCACGAATGCCACCTGGTCGCGGATGCGCGGGTCGGCCGCGGCGAAGCACACGAGGGGTCCGCCGCCACTGAAGCCGACCAGCCCAATACGATGCGCGCTCACACCCGGCCAGTGAGCCAGCGTCTTAAAAGCCAGCACGACTCCATCGGTGTCCTGCGCCGAGATATTGTCGTCAATCAGCGTGGTTGTGGTCATATTCATCACCACCAGCCCGGCGTGTGCCAGGGACATCGAGAGATTGATGAGCTGCGGCACCGTGCGATTGTCGCCGACCCCCGGAATCATGACAACGCCTCCCCGCACACCGGGAACAAGGGGTATGGGAGTTGTAGGCGCGTAGATATCCAGGTAGACTATACCTGCTGGCGCAGGAAACATCATCCTCGTGTGGCGTACCGATTCGTCAGCAGCCGTCAAGGCGGCCGGCTCAGATGCGCCCAGCAGCGCCGGTAATATCAGCATCGTTCGCAAATCAGCTCGCCCGGCAGGAAATACCGACAGGTAGAACCCTCCACAAAAAAGAAGCAAAAGCACGACGCGTGCCATTATACTCCCCAACGTGCGAGTACGTTGAAATCTACCCTTTGTGGCCTTTCCAGTCGCAGGCGCGGGAGGCGCCTGTTTCATGTCTTTATACGTTTCATTCGGCATCGCGGGACCTCGTGCTCACATCCTTGCTCACAAATAAGCCTTGTGTATCATTGCACTAGTATACGCGAAAGCTCCATCAAGAGGAATGGGTCATTTGCACTATTTCCAACACTGATTACGTCGCAAAGCAAGCGGACAAGCATCATTCCTTGACAGCAGGCAGTTGAGCGGTTTATACTTTGGATAATTCGAACATCCCCAACTTCAGCCCAAGGAGGTGCTGCAAACCACAATGATCTCCACAGGGGCATTAGCATGGGATGCCCTCAGCAACTGGCATCAACCGTCAGGTCAACCCGGCACATATATGGCCCATCATCCCTCGTAGTTGACCTACGATCCTGTCCCTGTGACTGTTCATCATTTGATTCAGTCGTTCAATTCCACAAAGGAGGTCTTCTTTGAGCAAAGCCACATCCGACACCCCTACCACTGGTACCTGGTCGCTCACCACCGGGCGTATCGTCACCGCTGGCGTCCTGGCAGCTATCACCATTATCTTAGGCGTCATTCCCGGCATCGGATTTATCCCCATTCCTAATTCCTCTGGTAGCGCTACCATCGAACACATTCCCACCATTCTAGGTGGGGTGCTCGAAGGCCCCCTGGTGGGCATGGTTACGGGCCTGGTTTTTGGCCTGCTTAGCTTCTTTCGGGCCACGCTGCCGCTCTTTAAAGATCCCCTGGTGGCCATCGTGCCGCGCATTTTGATTGGCCTGACTGCCTGGGCTACCTTCGCTGCTCTGTACCGTGTCAACCGGGTCGTGGCTGCAGCGGCCGCGGGTTTCGTCGGCTCAGCTACCAATACCATCTTTGTACTCGGTTTCGCAGTCTTGCGTGGTTATATTCCTCTGCCACTGGTCGTTCCGATCATTCCACAGGCCGTCATTGAAGCAATCATCGCAGCCATCTTGACGACGATCATTGCTGGTGCAGTCTACATCGTCAGAGGACGTTTCGTTCGCGCTCCCGATACGAAGCCGCGCGATCAACTTCCCTATTAGATTATGCTAGAAGTTAACGATGTTACCTTTAGCTACAGTGCTCATGGCGAAGAGGATGCTCCACCAGCTCTACGCGCAGTAAGCCTGAAGATCGATGCTGGCGAGACGGTCGCCATCATCGGCCAGAACGGCTCAGGCAAGAGCACGCTGGCAAAGCTCCTCGCCGCCATTCTACAGCCCGATAGCGGTACAATAGAGGTCGATGGCCTGCGCACCAACGCTGGCGGTGAAGCCCTGTGGACGATCCGCCAGCGTGTTGGGCTGGTCTTCCAGAATCCGGATGACCAGTTGGTCGCCAATACCGTCATCGATGATATCGCCTTCGGGCCAGAGAACCTGGGCCTGCCACGTTTTGAAATCGAAGAACGGGTCCAGGAAGCAATGGCGCTCCTGGACCTGGAACCCTATGCACAGATAGCCGTGAATGAGCTATCCGTGGGCCAGAAACAGCGGGTGGCTATTGCCGGAGTGCTGGCAATGCGCCCTCGCTACCTGCTGCTGGATGAGCCAACCACGATGATTTCAGGCCATACTGCGCGCCAGTTACTGGAAAGCGTCCAGCATCTCTCACGGGAACGCGGCATCAGCGTGATCCATATTACCCATTTTATGCACGAGGTCCCTTCTTTTAAGCGGGTCATCGTGATGGATGCTGGACGAGTACTGATGGATGGCACGCCTGCAGAAGTCTTCGCGCGAGCCGATGAGCTACGAGCAGTTGGATTAGATGTACCTATGGTCACCAGGTTGAGCCAGCGCCTGCGAGCGCAGGGCTGGACGGAATTGCCAGAGGTTGTACTCTCTACAGAGCAACTCAACGGAGCAGGCCATTTGCAAGCATCTCCGCCCGGCAGCGCTGGGATGTCTCTCATAGACACCTCGAGAGAAGTTACCCTAGCTCCAGCAGAGAGCAAGCCGCTCTTTGAACTGAGAGACCTACGCCATACCTATCTGCGCGGCACGCCTTTTGCAGTGGAAGCTCTGCGCGGCCTCTCACTATCCGTCACGCAAGGACAGACTGTGGCGCTGGTGGGACCAACCAAGGCCGGCAAGTCCACGGTTGTCGATGTACTGGCCGGTCTGATTAAGCCTGCTCCAGGTACATTTTTCTTCGCGGGAAGCGATGTCGGTGTCTCTTCCTTCGATATTGAACGCATCCGTTCGATGGTGGGCACCGTATTCCAATCGCCAGAGGCGCAAATCTTCGAGGATACAGTTGGCAAAGACGTTTCCTTCGGTCCACGACTTCAAAAAGTGCCATTGGCCGAGTCACGGCGCCTGGTTCAAGATTCTCTTGAAGCGGTGGGACTGCCTTACGAGGATTTCCGCTCGCGCTACACCTATGCGCTTAGCGGAGGGCAGAAACGCCGTGTAGCCATTGCTGGAGTGCTGGCACTCCAGCCAAAGGTGATCATTTTTGATGAGCCGGCAGCAGGACTGGACCCGCGTGGGCGGCGTGAATTGCTCGAACTGATCGTCAGGCTGAGGCAACAACAAGCGCTCACTATCATCTACATATCCAGTGGCCTGGAAGATGTAATAGGGCTGGCAGACACGATTTACATACTCGACCAGGGCCGCACAGTTTTTAGTGGTACGCCGGGCGAGATTCTAAGACACGCCAGTGAACTCAAAGCGTTGGATATCACCCTACCAGAGGCAACACAAATTGCGTTGGCTCTGCGCGAGACGATGCCTACAATCAATACCGGTATGCTTAGCCTGGAAGAACTCGAGGCAGAAATAATGAAGGCAAGAGTAATGAGATGATCGAACTCTCGAGAGACATCACCTTAGGCCAGTATGTCAACAACGGCTCGGCGCTTACGCGTATGGACCCACGAGCCAAGCTGCTCTGTGCCGTTTTTTTAATTGTCCTTATCTCCTTTGTCAATACTTTTATCGGCTTTGGCGTGTGCCTGTTCTACTGCATCGTCCTGCAAAGGGAATCACGCATCTCGCTGGGATATGCCTTGCGCGGTTTCAAACCGTTTCTCGTCCTGCTGGCTTTCATCTACATCATGCAGATATTGTTCTACGTCTCGCCAACGCCTCATCCAAAGGTCATCTGGCAGTGGGGCCTGCTCAACATATCGTGGGAAGGTATCAGGAGCAGCACGTTGATTATGATCCGCGTATTTTTCCTTTACTACCTCGCCTCTATGCTCATGTTCGCTACCTCGCTGGTAGATTTGACCGATGGTTCCGAGGTTCTGCTCTCGCCGCTGGAGAGAATCGGACTGCCAATAAACAATATAGTGATGGTCTTTGTCGTTGCCTTTAAGTTCGTCCCTATTTTTATTGCTGAGATCGAGCGCCTCATCAAAGCTCAAACGGCACGCGGAGTACGCTTCGATAAGGGCAACTTCATCAAACGCGCTATGAAGGTTGGTCCGCTACTGGTCCCACTGTTCCTGAGCGGCTTCCGGCGAGCCGAAGCATTGACGATAGCTATGGAGGCACGCTGCTATGGGGCAGGGCGTCGCGGCTGGAGGCGCAGCAAGCGCCGTGAAATGCATTTCAACCGCTCTGATATGCTGGTCGTGATCGGCACTGTGGTTTTCTGCGTTGCCACATTCATTGTAAACTTTATTGCGCCATTTTAACGATTTCTTGCGCTATAGCCGTGCTAGAAAGATAGGCATAGAGCATGCCAGGGAGCATAATACCGGAACAACGAGACGTCATTCTTCAGGCCGCCGGGTCCGTGCTGGACGAGGCCATCGCATTTCTGCAAGGCCTGATTCGCATTCCCACGGTGAATCCGCCGGGGGACGCTTATCCCGAGTGCGCGCGTTACATTGGTGAATGCTTGCAGGCGCTGGGCTATGTTGTGGAACACATCGAGCTATCCCCCGCAGAGATAGCAGAACTCGCTCCCTACGGTGAAGGCCTGCCGCGCGTCAACCTCCTTGGGCGGCTGCTGGGCCTCCAGCCAGCACCAGTGCTGCACTTCAACGGTCATATGGACGTTGTGCCCGTCGGCGCAGGCTGGTCCTTTGATCCCTTCGGCGGCGTCATCAGCAATGGGCGCATCTACGGGCGCGGAGCATCCGACATGAAGGGCGGCATTGCGGCACAAATCTATGCCATTGAAGCAATCCGGCGAGCAGGTCTACGGTTGCAGGGTACCATTGAACAGAGCGGCGTCGTAGACGAGGAGAGCACAGGCAATCGCAACGCCGGCATGGGCTTCCTGGTCGAGCGCGGCTACATCGCATCCGGCCGTACGGATTACGTTGTCATCACTGAGCCGTTGAACGTCGACAACATCTGCCTGGGGCACCGGGGCGCCATCTGGGGCGAGATCACCACCATCGGGCAGCAGTCGCATGGCAGTACGCCAGAACGTGGTGTGAACGCCATTGAACACATGGCAGATTTCATCGCAGAAGCGCTCTACGAACTCAAACCGCGCTTCCTGCAACGCAGGAACAGCGTGCCAGTCGTACCGGAGAGCGCCAGCGCAGCCAGCCTCTCATTCGGCACCATCGCAGGAGGCACCAACATCAATAGCGTACCTGATCGCTGTAGCGTCACCTTTGACCGGCGGCTGGTTATGGGAGAACAACTGGAAGACGCTCGTAACGAGATACGCGATCTGCTGGAAAAGCGCGCCAGTATGCAGCCCGGCCTGCGCTATAGCTATACAGAGCGCTACGCCACGGAGCCCACGTGGGTCAGCAGTGACACTCCACTCGTACATGCCTTCGCTGCTGCCATACAGGAAGTGCGGGGGCGCACACCGGGCTACGTGTGCAGTCCCGGCACCGACGACCAGCGTTTTGTCGTGCATAATGCCGGCATCGAACAATGCATCGTTTATGGTCCAGGCGAGATCACGCAAACGCACGTCGTTGACGAGTCGCTCGCTATCGACGACCTGTTGACCTCCATCAAGGTCATGGCGCTGGCGGCAGCGAATCTTCTAGGAGTGAGTTGATGAGCGACATTTTAGAGGACATAACCTCGCCAGCGCTGGCGGCAGCCGTTGAAGCCAACATGGCAGAGGAGATGGCCGTCTTTGGCCGCTACCTGCCGGGAGCAGAGATGCACGAAGACCAGGAGATCACCTGGTTTATCACCGGACTGCCCAACTCCCTGTTCAATGGCGTTCTGCGTACCCGCTTCGCCATGGATAACATCAATGCAAAAATCGCACAACTGCTGAACCACTTCAAAACTCGCCAGGTGCCCATGCACTGGCCTGTTAGTCAAACTACACAACCTGGCAATTTAGGGATGTACCTGGAAGCGCATGGCCTGACTCCCGCTGGCACGAGCACAGCGATGGTGCTCGACTTGCGGAAAATGAACGAGGACCTACCGGCGCATTCTGGTCTCATCGTCGAGGAAGTCAGCGATATGGAGACACTGAGGTTATGGCGGCACGTCTCCGATAGGGGCTTCGAGAGTTCCGTCGAGGACGCCAGGATTTACTATGAAGCTTACATCAACATGGGCCCCGGTGCACATCTACCCTGGCATCACTACATCGGCTGGCTTCACAAAGAACCTGTCGCCACCGCTTCTCTGCTCCTGTATGCAGGCATAGCAGGCATTTATGGTATCGCCACCATTCCGCAAGTCAGGCGACAGGGCATAGGCGCGTTGATGACGCTGGCGCCACTGCGCTATGCTCGTTCGCTTGGATACCGTGCAGCTGCCCTGTCCCCTTCAGAACTGGGGCTGGGCGTGTATCGTAGAATCGGTTTTAAGGAGTATTGTCAAACGAGTTTTTTCAGGTGGTCTCTATGAAACAGGCAACGTCTTTATTTGAGAGCACATTCCAACCGGGAAAAGACTACCGCCTTTTCATCGGCGGTGACTGGGTGGAGAGCGAGGAGCATGTAGAGATTCGTTTCCCCTACGACCGCAACGTCCTGGTCGGGCGCGTAGCATGGGCAAGCAAGCATGACGTGGACGCAGCATTGGAGCAGGCCAGGGAGGGAGCGAATACGATGGCAAGCTGGCCACTCCATCGGCGTGCCACGCTGTTGCACCAGGCTGCCGATCTGCTCACTGCTTACGCGGAGCATTTTGCCTCCTTGATTGTCCATGAAGTGGGGAAGCCGGTCAAGGACGCCCGTCTTGAAGTTGCTCGCGCCATTGCCGCGCTGAACCTGGCGGCAGTGGAGGCAACACGCATCGCCGGAGAGGTAGTACCGATGGACGCTGTACCAGGAGGCGAAGGCCGCATTGCCTATACAGTGCATCGTCCACTGGGCATCATCGCTGGCATCACCGGCTTCAACTTCCCTTTGCTGCTGGACTGCCATAAGATCGCACCGGCCCTGGCTGCTGGTAACGCTATCGTGCTCAAACCAGCACCGGAAACTCCCGTAACTGCCCTTGAGCTGGCCGCGATCTTTGCCGAGGCGGGCATCCCGCGAGGTGCCTTGAGCGTTCTCCCTGGCAGTGATGACATCGGCGAACAACTTGTCCGCGATGAGAGCGTCGCTATGATCACCTTTACGGGCAGTTCAGCCGTGGGCAAACACATTCGTGCGGTGGCCGGATATAAGCGTGTGACGCTTGAACTAGGCAACAATTCACCATTGATCATCGAAGCCGACGCTGACCTGGCCCGCGCAGTAGCTCGCACCATTGCTGGCGGCTACTACGCAGTGGGGCAGGCCTGTATCGCTGTGCAGCGCATCTATGCCCAGCGCTCTATCTGCCAGGAGTTTGCCTGGCGCCTGGCGCAGCAAGTGGGGAAACTGCATACGGGCGACCCACGCGATCCCGCCACGGATAGCTCAACACTCGTCAGCGAGCAGGCAACACAGCGCGTCATGGCGATGCTGCGTGACGCCCAGGAGCAGGGCGCCCAGCTACTAGTCGGGGGCGAACTGCTCCCTGATGGCTGCATCACCCCTGCCGTCCTACTCGGTGTGACCCCGTCAATGCAGGTCTGCCAGGGCGAACTCTTCGGCCCGGCAGTGGCTATCGCCTCATACGACACACTCGATGAAGCCATTGATCTCGCCAACAGCACACCTTATGGCTTGCAGGCAGGTATCTTCACCAATAACCTGCAAAAAGCGTTGCACGCGGCGGAGCGGCTCGACTTCGGCGGTGTGCATATCAATGAAGTATCGAGCTATCGAGCCGACCACATGCCCTATGGCGGCGTGAAGGCCAGCGGCATGGGACGCGAAGGGCCGCGCTACGCCATCGAGGAGATGAGCGAGACGAAAATCATCATTATTACTACCTGAGCGTCTAGAGGGAGCGAGCAATGGCCACAATCATGATTACCGGCGGTTCCGGCTTCCTGGGAGCATACGTCACACGAGCAATGGCCTGGCGTGGCGACCGCGTGATCAACTTCGATGCCGTGGGACCAACTCCGGCACTGGCCGCGCTCACCGCTCCTTTTGAAAAGCAAATCGTATTTGTGCGCGGCCAGGTGCTGGACCTGGCAGGGTTGCTGAGAGCGGTACAACAATACAAAGTCGAGCGCATCTTCCACGCGGCCGCGCTCTATGACCCACCCTACTCACTTGAGGACCCGGCCATTACCTTCCAGGTCAACGTCAACGGCACCATCAATGTACTGGAGGCTGCGCGCCTCTGCGGCGTGCAGCGCGTCGTGCAGAGCAGCAGCATTGCCGTCTACGCGCCTCGTCAATACGAGCCCATTGACGAGCGGCACCCCATTCATATTCCTTCGACAGGTAACCCCCTGGGGCCATATGGGGCATCGAAGGCCGCCGCCGAGATCGTGGGCATCACCTACTACAGCACCAACGGCGTCGATTTCATTGCCCTGCGCAACTCGGCCATCTACGGACACGGCATGCGCTACCCCATGTATATCAAGCCAATGGTCGAAAACAGCGTGCGCGGCCTGCCCACGCGCTTCTCGACCGGTGGGGACATGTGCCGCGATTACACACACGTCAAAGATATCACCCAGGCTGTAATAAAAGCGCTGGATGTGCCAGCACCCGCGCTCGACCAGCGCATCTTCAATATCGGTTCTGGCTCCATGCACAGCGCAGCCGAAGTGGCCGAGGCGGTGTGCCGGATCATTCCTGGTGCCGATATCGAGATCGGGCCAGGCCTGAGCGAGTTGGAGCAAAACGACATGCAGGCACGCGGCACGCTTGATCTCAACGCCGCACGCCAGCAATTGAAGTACGAGCCGCAATATTCATTGGAGGCCGGGATAAGGGATTATGTTGAGATGTTTAGGCAAGCCAACGAACTGTAGATGTTATGGATTGTTTCTACGTCGCCTGGCCCAGGGTAAGCCTTCGGCAATAGCGGCTCGCATAGCAGCATCAAAGCCATACCAGTCTGCTACCATATCATCTAATTGCTGTTGCATTGCCACAAATCTATCCCAATTTGCCTGGGCTTGCTGGCTGATAGTGTTATATGTCCGGAGCCAATCAGCAGCAGCTACCATTTCTGGCAACTGCCAACTCTGCGCCTGGCTCCAGGTATCGTCTCCTCGCCCTGGCTCCTGTAAAAATAGATCCAGCACCTGGGCAAACGTCGCTGCATTGGGATCAGTAGGATTCGCAGTGCAAACAATCAAATTTCTCGCCCTGAGCGCCTTTATGCGCCCGCTTGCTGCCCCGTTATTTCTCACTTCACCTCGTCCGACCAGATCCATCAATCGGAGTTTTGGCAATTTACTGGCAGCGAGCACTACAGAAGGTGGCATGTAGACCCGACCATCATCAAATTCTGGGAGTCGTGCCTTGTA
>Ga0137365_10002330_pt1 | contig 15030 bp, 12 predicted proteins | sample SagtaG_9_FD_104799 | JGI IMG/M metagenome (GOLD analysis project Ga0137365, IMG submission 104799) | Vadose zone soil microbial communities from Sagehorn Ranch, Mendocino, California, USA - Sage1_L_40_16 metaG | ecosystem: Environmental > Terrestrial > Soil > Vadose zone | place: USA...
ATAAAGTAGCATCGCACCTCCTCGGAGACTTCGTAGCAACAGGAGCCAATAGAGGGACCAATTCCAGAGCGAATATTGTTTGGACTGCTGCCAAACTGTTCACTCATCGCACGAATAGTGACCGCCGCAATCCCACGAGCAGTACCACGCCAACCTGCATGGGCCAGACCTATTACGCTTTCTACAGGATCATAGAACATCAAGGGGACACAATCAGCAGAAGACATGGCCAATGCTACACCACAATGCCTGGTGATAAGAGCATCAGCTTTGCGCCTTGGTTTCGTTGTCCAGATCAATTCGTGCTGATCGACCTGATACGAACGATGGGGCCAATCGATGCGCCAATCATCCCATGTCTCTACACCCAACGTAGCAACCTCCGCGCCATGCACCATCCACACTGTAGCACAGGGGTATGTTTGTATTTGAAGTGATGTAAGCGCAAGTAAACGATTGCGTATCACATTGTCAAAATCATCACCACTACTATACGAAGCATTCAATCCCCAATAAGGTGTCTTGCTGCATCCCCCCTGGCGTGTAAAGTTAGCATGAATCAGTTCAGGAAATTCAAGAAAGTGGCCGAATTGCACATAGCGCACTTCGCCATACTGTCGCTCGATCAAATTGGTTCCTCAATAGGTGTCCTCAAGTTGTAATGTAGGGGCGGGGCTTGCCCCCGCCCACGCCTCCGTGCCCTTGCCGCCTAACCCTTGCCGCCTGACCCTTGCGGCCGCTCTTGGGTTGTACTCCCGCCCTCGCTTCCGTGCCCCTACCCTTGCTCCTCAATGTGTGTCCTCAAGTTGTAATGTAGGGGCGGGGCTTGCTCCGCCCTGTTTACCCCTTGCCCCCGCCCTGTTTACCCCTTGCACTAAATACCTTCCTAGAAACCTCCATTTACATTGCAAATGCCAAATCCACCAAAGATAGTAGAAAACAGGGGTTCAATATTCTCGCAGTGCGGGATAACCACATCTTGAGTAGCTCCTAGAGATGAATCATAGACCTGCGAAAGGTCGCCATAATCCTTTTTACCACTGCCAGGCCCCAATGTAAACCGATGTATATTAGAACTCGGAAGAGCTCGTCCAAAGTTGGCGAATGCCAGTATCTCCTCTGGACTCATATCTGTATAAACCTTGCCCGCCAGGTCTGCAATGAGTTGCTGGAAATGGCTAATAATATTTGGCACAGTCACCTTCTTTTTAAGTGCAGCCAGTATTTCCTGTTGCCTGTTCGTACGCCCAATATCACCTACAAGATCAGCATGGCGAGAGCGCACATATTCTAACGCTTCTAACCCATTCATATGTTGGGGGCCTGGCGCAAGATAGAGGCGTTTGACTGCAAAAGGATCATTGGGATTGGCTCGTGTATCATCAGGATACGTATCATCGACAATGGGATGAGTCACGTCGATATCGACGCCTCCAAGGGTGTCGATAACGCTGGCAAAGCCGCTTAATCCAACCCATGCATAACGATCTATTGTGATACCATAATCTTGCTCGATTGTCTGCCGGGCCGAACGAACGCCGTCATCAAATTTATTGCTCTGGGCTGCTCCAAAGAAAAATGCCTGGTCGATTTTATGCATTCCGCCTTTCAATGGCACATACACCCATGAGTCACGTGGGATAGAGACCATATACACGCTGTTGTTATCGGGATCGATATGCACAAGCATAATCACCTGTGTCAGCAGAGCGGGAAAACTATATTTGTTATCGTTGTCGCTACCAAGCAGGAGAATATTCCATGGTCGTCCTGTAATAGCGCTGTAATCAGGTGGTGGTTCGTTACCGGCACGGCTAACTGGATGAAAAAAACTCTGGAGAGGCGCTTGAATGGTGCTTTCATAGTAAGAGTAACCATAAGCAAGCACGCCGCCTACCACCATAGTGACAAGCAAGAAGAGATAAATAGAGATGCGCATCCTTCTTGAGTAACGTCTAGCAGTTCGTTTACTGGGCGGTAATTTCCCTGGGGGTATTTCCGAAATCCGCTGCCTCTGCATCAGCTTTTCGCCCATATTCCAAGTTGACCTTCCTGGCTACCAACTTTAGATCAAACCTCATAGTCGCTATAACACATGTTCAATCAGAACGTATAATACTACGTAGCAAACGTATCTTCAAGTACAATCTTGGTTCATTGATACCTGCTTAATAGAAAAATGGAGGATCTATACTTATGAATCTTGAACGAATACAGCAGGCCCTGCGCAGCGAAGGTCTCGATGGCTGGCTATTTTTTGACTTTCGCAAATCAAACCCTATCGCTTATCAGGTCTTGTCTATACCTCTCGACACTTTCTTTTCACGTCGCTGGTTCTATTTCATTCCCGCCAATGGTACCCCAACGGCCCTTGTTAGCGCAGTCGAATCGCATGTACTCCAGGCATTGCCGGGGGAGAAACGAGTTTTTCGCACCTGGCAGGAAATGCAATTCCACCTCGGAACTATTTTACTTGCAGGCAGTCTCATCGCGATGGAATACTCCCCAATGAACGCCATTCCCTATATGTCACGTATCGATGGTGGTATGCTCGAACTGATTCGCTCCTTTGGAGTCGAAATTGTCAGTTCCGCCAATGTCGCACAGCGCTTTATAGCCCAACTCAGCGAAGCACAAATGGAAAGCCATCGCGAAGCTGGACGGCGGCTCATCGCGGCGAAAGATGCGCTTTTCTCGGCATTAGGCAATGATTTGCGCTCAGGTGTAGCGCTCGATGAATATAGCGTAGTCCAGCGTTTCACAACACTCATATTACATGCTGGATTGGTCCTGGCCGATCCTCCCCATGTAGCTGTCAATGCAAACGCCAGCAATCCACATTTCGAACCAACCAGCGAGAATCATAGTCCTATCCAGCGCGGAGATTTGATCCTGTTTGATTTCTGGGCGCGTCTTCCAGAAGCCGAAGCCATCATCGCCGACTACACCTGGATGGCCTTTGCCGGAACACGAGACGAGATCCCGGCACATCAGCGTGAAGTATTCGAGATCGTCCGTCGAGCGCGTGATACAGGAATAGCTTTTTTGCGTGATCAACTGGCAGCAGGTCAGAGTGTCGAGGGGCGCCAGGTAGACGACGTCACCCGTGCTGTGATCATCGATGCAGGCTACACCGATTACTTCATACATCGTACTGGTCATAACATTGGCACCGTTATACATGGCAATGGAGCGAATCTTGATAACTTCGAGACCCAGGACAGTCGTATATTGCTGCCTGCTACCTGCTGTTCCATGGAGCCTGGCATCTACCTGCCGGAGTTTGGTATACGCAGTGAAGTCAATCTGCTTGTCCACGAACACGATGTCGAGGTAACTGGTACGCCAGTTCAGGAAGAGATCGTCGCCTTGATGTAATACTCTCTACAACCCTTGTCCAGGTATTCTCGTATATGAAGTTGAAATACACATTGTTGATCACGCGCGATGATGCAGATGAACTAGAGGAGTATATTATGGGTGACGAATGGGCACAAGAACCAGGATCAGGACAACCCAATCAAGATGACTTAGACAAACGCATCGAAGAAATTCGGCGTAAAGTAATAGAAGGTACCAGTGAAGCGCAACTGCGCATCAAGCGTGCAGTAGATAAAGCCGGAGAATATTGGCAGCAGACCAATACTCCCCTTGCACCTCGCCAGGCTACGAGCATCGAAGAAGAGCGCATTCGCCACCTGGCAAATATGTGGAGTGTCGGAAACTGGCAACTCGCACGTGATCTGGGCACATATATGGATCTCGTCTCATGGAGTGAAGACGAGATCTGGGAAGTCACCATCCAGACACGCTGGGAGACACGTAGTATGGAAATGGTAACGGAACCTTACTCCGGGCGTCCTTTAGGAAAACCAAAGCCATTACTACCCATGTGGGATTATGAACTGCCTCCTGTAAGTGGCTTGCGAGCCCCAGAAAGCCGCACTCGTATTGAAGGTTTAGACGAGGAATTATCTTGTGTCGCCTGCAATAGCACAGGACGTCTTCTCTGCGCTACCTGCACCGGGCGTGGTTGGGTGATCTGCCCGGATTGTAAAGGACGCACCAGGGTCCGCTGTGCGACGTGTCGTGGTCGTGGCTATGTTGCAGATTGGACAGACACGAAGAAGAAACCATTCTTCCAAAGACGAGTTGAAGGTATAACAAATACAGTCAATGAAAAAGTCTCGGATGTTTTTGAAGGCATGCGCCAGCAAGGCATGCCCATCCCTAATCCCATGGATACCGATCCTGCCACAAAAGGACGCACAGTCCCCTGTCCAGATTGTACAAATGGCGAAGTGGAATGCACCTGCGGAACAGGCAAACGTGTCTGTTCAAACTGCTCGGGGGCAAGAACTGAACTATGCGTACATTGTGGAGGCACAGGCAAAGTGGTGCGTCATTACGAGATCGTGCGCCGCTTTGACCTTGGAGTGCAAACGCAAATAATCGGTACGAACATCATTCCAGAACAACGCCTCACGAAAGCTTCTGGAGACTTGATCTACAATGCCGAGATAAATGAGCCTTTGTACGCTGAAGCGCCTCCCGAAGGCGTCCCCATGGATGTATGGCAACTGGCGGTCCAATTGATTAATAAAGCCAGCGAAGGTCAGAATACCCCGGGTGCTCGTGCCAGCGGCCCAAAGACACAAACGCGAGCGGGCTTGCAGGTGATAGAATTGGTACGCATTCCTTACACCAAGGTAGATTATCGTTATGGTGATCATGACTACACCTTCTATACCTATGACGTAGAGGGAAAAGAGAAGTTTTATGCAGACCGCTATCCTGCACGCTGGGATCGTATCGATCGCCTTGTACGCTTTATCACCACCGATCTGATGGCCCCAGTTCAAGGAAGTTCTCAGTCTGCTACCGCTAGTGACCACATGCGCGGTTACCGCGTACCGATTGAGAAGCCCCCATATTCGATTTCCGAAGAAAGCGATTTCGAGTAAGTGTAGGGGCGGGGTTTACCCCCGCCCGGCTTGCCCCCAATACATTTCAAAGAAGACGTGTTGCGAGTCAAACGAAGCCGATGCAGGAGTGTCATCCTGAGCGCAGCGAAGGATCTCTCGCCGGGCAGCGTGCAGCTCCAAAGCTCGCGCTCAGGATGACAAAGCAAGATGGTCTCGTATTTGAAATGTATTGGGGTTTACCCCCGCCCTGAAAATTTCGCCCTCATGGTATAATTTGCTCAAAGCCAACAACGGTAAGGATTCATACGGATTTGCGTCCCGTCGTATAACATTGCATTGGTTTCTGTGAGCTTAACTTTTAGCAAAAGATTATACGTTTGACCGCAGATCTGTATCAGAGGACAGAAACAACATGTTCACCCTCAACGACATACTGCAAGGCAATCAGGGCAAAGTATACCTGCACAGTTCAATAACACCTGATCCTTTCCAGGTCTTCCTTTCAGCGCAGCATGACAGTCGTCAGGTGAGTCGGGGAGACCTTTTCGTTGCCATTAAGGGCGCTCAAGTCGATGGACAGTGCTTCATCTCAGCGGCTTCGAAAGCCGGGGCTGGGGCTGCACTTTGCAATGAACCGGCAGCCGGCGTACCACCTGACTTCCTGCAGATCATCGTGCCAGATGTCATCCAGGCGCTGCACGTCACTGCCCGTGTGCGCACGCAACGACAGCAGAACACTCTCCTGATCGGCATCACCGGCAGCAATGGGAAAACAAGTACCAAAGAAGCTACCGCGGCTGTTTTAAATCGACTGGCACCTACCCTCAAGACCTTCGCCTCCTATAACAACGAAATTGGTTATCCACTGACCCTGTTGCGCCTGGAACCAGAGCATCGCTTCGCCGTTGTGGAAATGGGAGCACAATGGGTAGGAGAACTTACCTGGTTGTGTGAGACAATCGCCAGGCCCAACTGGTCAATCATTACCAATGTCGGCGCGGCACACCTCGAGTACTTCGGTACGCAAGAGCGTGTTACTATAGCTAAAAGCGAACTGGTGCAAGCGCTAGCACCGGATGGCATTGCCATCCTCAACTATGATGATGCGAACGTACGCAGCATGAGTCAAAAGACAACAGCGCAGGTACTCTATTATGGTCTCAGCCAGGAAGCTGATATACGCGGCAGTGATATGCAAGGCGACACGCTTCGAGGACTTAGTTTCATACTAAGCTATGCCGGGCAACAAAGACGAGTACAGTTACACATCCCTGGTGCGCATGGCGTGACGATAGCATTGGCGGCTGCAGCAGCTGGGTACGCTACGCAGATGAGTCTTGACGAAATTTGCGCAGCTTTGGAGAGTCTATCACCTGCGAAGGGACGAGGAGAGATCAAACAGGGACCAAATGGCAGCACCTTGATTGATGACAGCTATAATGCCAATCGACAATCAATTGTCGCCATGCTACAAGCGATGAGAGCCACTGAACTTTCTCCAGCAGGCAAACGATGGGCAATTCTTGGCGACATCTTCGAACTGGGTCAGTATGCGCGTCAGGAGCACCTCGCCAGCGGTGAAGCGCTCGCTGGAACGATAGATTACCTGGTCGCGATTGGTGACCAGGCCCGATACTATGCCGAAGGAGCAAGGCAAGCCGGAATGCCAGAGAAAAACATTCACTACTTCCCCGCCGATGTCGAGAACGCTCAGGCAGTAGAAGCTGCCAAACTGGCCGCAGCCGACCTGCTCAAATGCGAGGTACACTGTGATGATCTCGTCTTGCTCAAAGGCTCACGAGGTATGCGTATGGAGACCACGCTAGAAATGCTGTAGTTATGCACATTAACAAAATAATTCGACCATCCGTAGGGGCCGATTTATCGCGCCCACCGCCGATTTATCATTTCCGGTGAACGCTGTTTCTTTTTTGGGCATTGTAGGGGCCGATTTATCGCGCCCACCGCCGATTTATCGGCCCTCGATGGATGTTTCGATATCCCGCTTAATTAGTTTATGTACATAACCACAATAGAGAAAGGACGCATGCATGGAGAAAAAGAAGATACGCATAGGCCTTATTTTTGGAGGTCGCTCAGGCGAACACGAAGTATCGCTTGCTTCAGCCGAATCGGTAATGGCAAACCTGGATCGCGATAAATATGAGGTTGTGCCGATTAGCATCACTAAGGAAGGTTCTTGGTTATTGGGAACAGAGCCGCGCATGTTAAGAGCAGCCGCGCAGAGTACCTCCCACGACGCAGGCATGCAGGAGGTGAAGGCTGTTACCTTGACAGGTGATCCACAACTACGCCATCTGATCTCGGTGGAAAATGGCGAAGACCTCGGTAGTAGAGGCGCGCTGGATGTTATTTTTCCTGTCCTGCATGGTACCTATGGTGAAGATGGCACACTGCAAGGGCTGCTGGAAATGGCCAATGTGCCTTATGTAGGTTGTGGCGTACTGGGTTCCGCGCTAGGTATGGACAAAGAAAAGATGAAGCTGGTATTCCAGGCGGTTGGTCTGCCTGTCGGTGATTACCTGGTATATAGACGCAATCAATGGGAACGTTCGCCCGAGAGTATTTTGGATGCTGTTGAGCAGCGATTGGGCTACCCCTGCTTTGTCAAACCCGTCAATCTGGGATCGAGTGTTGGTGTCAACAAAGCGCACGATCGCATAGAACTGGAACACGCCATCAATGTCGCAGCGGAATACGACCGTAAGATCATCATCGAGCGAGGTATTAACTGTCGCGAGGTTGAGTGTGGAGTGTTGGGCAATGATGAGCCGATTGCCTCGGTTGTTGGCGAGGTACTCTCCAGTAATGAGTTCTACGACTATCGCGCCAAGTACATTGATGGCAAATCACAGGTCGTTATCCCCGCCGATATATCCCAGGCAACAGCGGAAGAGGTGCGTCGCCAGGCTGTGCAAGCCTTCCTTGCTCTTGATCTAAGTGGCCTTACGCGTGTCGATTTCTTTATCGAGAAGGAAACGGGACAAGTCTACATTAATGAAGTCAACACCATGCCTGGTTTTACCTCGATCAGTATGTACCCGAAATTATGGGAAGCAAGTGGTCTACCTTATGCTCAATTGATGGATCGCTTGATCGAACTGGCCATTGAACGGCACGCCGATAGACAGCGCAATCGAACAAGTTTGTAGGAGTTGAGGTTATGTCTCGCACCACCATTCGTTCCATCACCATCGAACCTTTGAATATTCCTTTACTGGAGCCATTCACTATTGCCACGGGCAGTGTTTCTGAAGCACGCAATGTGCTGATTACAATTACACTCAATGATGGTAGTGTTGGCTATGGTGAGAGCGCCCCTTTTCCACCAAGTACAGGCGAATCCCAGGAGACAGCGCTGGCCGGAGTACAAGGATGCGCCGCGCTCATCGAGGGCAAAGATGCAGCTCACTGGCGCCCACTTTCTAAATTGATGCACAGTGTGTATTTCAGCCAGGTTACGGCCATTGCAGGTATCGAGATGGCGCTACTTGACGCGCTTACACGTTCCTATGGAATCCCTCTCTATATTTTCTTCGGCGGTGCCAGCACATCGATAGAAACAGACATGAGTATCCCAATGGTGACTCCTGAACACGGCTATGAACTGGCAAAAGACGTGGTAGCCCGAGGCATTAACAGCATCAAGATCAAAGTTGGGGGCAATATCAGGGACGATGTAGCGCGTGTAGAGGCCATCCGTGAAGGCGCACCTGGACTTGGCCTGACGCTCGATGCCAACCAGGGATACACGGCAAATGAGGCATTGTTGTGCCTGGAAGCATTGGATGATCGCGATATTCGCCCACTCATGATGGAGCAACCTGTGCACAAAGACGATCACGAGGGATTGCGCTACGTTACCCAACATACAACAGTGCCGATTGCAGCCGATGAAAGCGCCTATAACGCCGCCAACGTGGCGCATTTAATCGCCATGGGCGCAGTCAACGTGGTTAATATCAAACTTATGAAATGTGGTTTTGTAGAGGCGCTAGATATTGCGGCAGTCTGCAGGGCCACGCACACGCAGCTAATGATTGGTGCCATGATGGAGTCCCGCCTGGCGACAAGCGCCGCCGCACATTTTGTTGCCGGCCTGGGTGGCTTTCGCTACATCGACCTGGATACGCCGATGCTGCTGGCAGAAGATCCGTTTACAGGTGGCTATGAGCAAAGAGGTGGAGTGTATGATGTATCCAGTGTAAAAAGCGGACTGGGAATAGAGCGTACTTAGAATCCTCTGCCTTTTCAATCGTCTCTAGGAACTTATCCACTTTCTTCTTTACCAGCAATTTCTTACCAGGCTGTTGCTTTGCCTCTACGGTGGCCATGGCCTGTACCGACTGCAACACGGGTTGCTTCTACATCGCTCCGGTTGAGTAATGTTGTTCCTTCAGGAAAGGATCGCGTGCCAATCTTGCCTCTGTTGACCAGCGTTCGGACATGCGTAGGACTCACCGGGTGATGGCTGTGCTTGCTGATAATCGTTACCGCTTCTGCTGTTGTAATCCAGTTGTTGCTCATGTTGGGTTCTTCCTCTTTTCGCACAAATGCAAGTTTCATATTGTAGGTGTAATGGCCGATGGTATGCTCATCGGCAGTCCACAGCATCAACCACTCCTTCGTATTGCTCTGCCTCATGCTGCACCACTGTCCTCACTCTCTAGCTCCCGAGATATGGTTCCCGCTACCTCTGACGTTACCAACTCGATGTATGCATCCTCGTCGGCACGGGCTGAAAAGAGTTTTGTCTCCCTGGTCTCATCCATGAGCACATACACGACTCCTCCATCGGTAGCATTGATTCTGCCTATCTCTCCCGTGCGCTTGATACGTACAGGATCACCTTCCTGAAAGTAGGTTCCATCTGTATTGGTCTCCATGGCTCTGTCTACCTTTCTCCGATAGCGCGCTGCGCCCAATGGCCATAGTGTTCATCGAGCTTCTTTTGCCTGGCATTCACATTGCCGACAAACAGGTATGCATCCTGGCGGACGTCGAACGATCTGACGATGCGGTCATCCGGGCCTGGCTCTCTATCGGCAGATTGGCGCTCACGGATTAAAAAAACCTGTTCCGTGAGGTGTTGGATATAGTAGCGGTCTTCCATCATCGTTATATCTCTGACGTTACCCAGCAAGGGAGGCTTTAGACTCGATCATGGTATTGGTTCCGTTTCTTGGCTATTGCACGCCTCTCGGCCTCATGACGAAACCTCATGTAGCCAAAAGCACAAACAAAGGTCAGGAGGCTGAGTATCAGGAGGATGATCGGTGGCATAGTGCTATCCTTTGCTGTGGTATTCCAGACACACTTCTTGTTCACACTCAGTAAGCTACGGCGAGAGAGGAAGAAGGAGACATTTCAAGTATACACTATTTTTTACAAAAATGCAATATTTATCAAATGAGCAAAAAACTGAGCAGTCCAGTGCATGCTTTCTGTGATGGCAAACGCCTCTCTGAATTGAGCGAAATTAAGGAAAAGGCATTACCATCGGCACTCTCCCAGAAGAAGTCATTGTCATTTCAATTGCGCCTTTCCTACAAGGTAAGAAGTTCTCTCATCACTACATGTCCATAGTAACATAGGGGAAGGATACCCGCAAGGGATATCCTTCTCAAAGTTCTACCATAACCAGGGGCTAGCATGTATGGTCGCGTAGGGGCGGGGGTTGCGGGGAGAAGGGTGGGGACGCTTGCGTCGCCCTTGGTGGACCTCACAGTCAAAGCCCTCCAGGCATTCGAGAGAGGGGAGAAGGGTGGGGACGCTTGCGTCGCCCTTGGTGGACCATCTTCTCAACCAATCGTCGCATATGCACCATTGTTGCCAATGGCCGTGACGCTTGCGTCGCCCTTGGTGGACCATCTTCTTAACCCGTGCAATGTTGACCACCAGCCTCAGGTTATGCTCGACGCTTGCGTCGCCCTTGGTGGACCATCTTCTTAACCCCCGCTGCTGGCAAATTTGCCATTCAGTCTGAATCTAGCCTGCACTCTGGATCATGCCAAAGAGGCCATCCGCTTCATCGTTGATACCGGCGGTGAAGAAGAGGCTATTGGTCGGGCCTGCGGTTTGTCCATTCCCAAAGGCCAATCCCCAGAGGCCATTAATCTTGATTACCAGGCCTTTCTGGTTTTTCAATGAACCAAGGAGAGCACCCGAGTTCGGATCAAACACATTAATGTGCCCATTGCCAAAATTCCCTACCAGCAGATCATTACTGAACTGACCAAAATTGGAGGGAGCGAGAGCCAGGCCCCAGGGAGAATTCAGCGCTCCACGTGAAATGAGGCGTTTGACGAGATTCCCGTTCGTATTGAAGACATCGACAAATCCGCGACTGGGACCGGACGCATCATCGTGATGCTGCGCATCTTGCAATGCGAAGGTCACATAGAGGTTGCCCCCAATGTTCTGGATGCCGAACGGAGCAAAACATTGATTTGGCAGGGGACAAGTATGCGCCAACTGCGAGTCAGTGAACGAACGCACCAGGTGGAAATTCGAATCGAACTGTTCTACCTTGCCGAAGCGGAAATTGGTTGCATAGATGGAATTACCGGCAAGAGCAAGCCCTTTGTAGACGGCACCCGCGCCTACAGCCGAGCGATCTACCGCAAGGATGGCATGCGTCAGATCAACGTTAAAATTCCATCCTGATATCGTGCCGTCTTCGGTAGCAAAGATGAACAGGCTCGGAGCGGATTTACCGTTTTCAGAGACAACAAAGCCGTTCGTGCCATTGAAAACATTGCCAGTTGGCGCTGAACTCGTTCCGCCCGCTGGCGGTGGGATGGTGACTACCAGCGGATTCCCAACCGGGAAGCTTCTGCCGTGGCCGTTATAGAGCGTGGACAGTCCAGTACCGTTGTCCGAAATCCACCAGGGACTGGTAGGAGAATGTGATAATCCCCAGGGATTGACCAGGTTCTTGTCGGTAAAGAGAGCCACTCCAGCTACATCCGAAACAAGATTTGTCTGCTGGTAGAAGCCAGCAGAATTGGCATTGGCGAATGCTACACCTGGTAATGCAGCTAACAATAGCATCATGAGAACTGCTAAAGGGGCAAAAATTCGTGATCGTCCAAGAGTTAACCGGAAATGCATAAACGTACCTCCTTTGGCTGATATGGTCTCCCAGAACTCGCGGAATTACATCCTGCCTGATAGGACAGCAACTGAACCATCAATCGCCGGTATGCTCCGACTCTCCACCCTTCAAGGACAAATCCCTTTCCCGTAGGGGCGAGGGCGGATGACGCGACGTTGGGTGGGCCTTTATGGTCGCCCGCCTTCAGGGACAATCCCTTTCCCGTAGGGGCGAGGGCGGATGACGCGGCGTTGGGTGGGCCTTTATGGTCGCCCGCCGTCCCTCTAAAGAATGGAGAACCTCTGCCCCGCGCCATCAGGGACAATCCCTTTCCCGTAGGGGCGAGGGCGGATGACGCGGCGTTGGGTGGGCCTTTATGGTCGCCCGCCGTCCCTTCTACAAGACTTATAAAATAGCTGAATTCAATAGGAGATCTACACAAGCTAAACTACCGCTGACGTCACATTTGAGCGCAGCGGCCTTTCCGAAAAACGTTTCGGGTCCCCATAGAGAGATACGTGGTAGGTTACACTGGAAACGAAATTCGTCATCAACGATACGCTTCAGCCTGCAAATTAAACAATTCAGCATAACGACCATTCAACGCCATCAGTTCTTCGTGCGAGCCGTTTTCAATAATGCTCCCATTTTCGATCACGAAAATCCGATCTGCCAGGCGCACAGTACTGAAGCGGTGACTGATGAAAACTGCAGTCTTGCCTTTTGTTAACTCACGGAATTTTGCGAACACTTCGTATTCTGCCTGAGCATCGAGAGCGCTGGTAGGCTCATCCAGCACGAGAATACGCGCATCACGCATGAAAGCTCGCGCCAGTGCAATCTTCTGCCACTCACCGCCGCTCAATTGAGTGCTATCCTTGAGATCTTTAAACCAGCGTCCAAGCATCGTATCATAGCCCTGAGGAAGTTTCTCAATGACAGCGCTGGCTCCGCTCTTGCGCGCAGCACCGATGACCAGTTCCCTCTGCTCAATCTTGTTTACGCGCCCTACCCCGATATTCTCTTGCGCAGTCATATAGTAATTCACATAATCCTGGAAGATCACACCAACCTGTTCGCGCAATTCCTTCAAATCGTACTCTTTGATATTGCGACCCCCAATCAAAATCTCGCCTTCATCCGGGTCATATAGGCGCGTGAGCAGCTTCACGAGAGTCGTCTTACCTGCGCCGTTACGCCCAACCATCGCTACTGCCTCACCTGCATGGATAGTGAAACTGGCATGTTTCAGGGCCGCATGCGTCTCAGGATTCTTCCCAGGGTAGCTGAAACTGACATCACGGAACTCTATATCGAGCCCCTCTACTTTTTGGGGAGGATCTAGCGGTTGTGGTTTTGGCGGTGACACAATGCCTGGCTGGTATTCAAGGAAATCGAACAGCGTGTTCACATACAAGGTATTCTCATAGGTATTGGAGATACCATTCAGCAAACCCTGGAAGTTCTGTCCTACCTGCACCGCGGTCTGGGTGTACAACGTCAGGCCACCCAGAGTAATACGACCTGCCACGGCCTGTAGTGCTACATACAGGTAAATGACAGTATTTGCTAACACTGTGAGTCCGTTCCACACAAAGTTAATATTATAACGGCGCAGGAGCAGCTTCTTATCCTGTTTATAAAGCTTGGTCGCTAAATCCCAAAATTTACCGATGAAAAAGTCGCCCAGGTTGAAGAGTTTTACTTCTTTGTTATAGGTGTCAGTAGTCATCAATGTAACAAAGTAAGCCATCAGGCGGCGCTCAGGCGATTGACGCCGCATAAGCTGGTAACCTCTCCATCCATAGCGTGTGTTGGAGAAGAAAGCCGGAATAGGAACGATGAGCGCAATTATGGCGAGCCACCAGGCCAGGTGGAACAGCAGGAAGATCAGTGAAATGAGCGTTATCACCGTTTGAACGAGGCCGAAGGTTTGAGAGATCATCGAAACAGGCTGATAGCTGGACTGGTTCGTAGCCTGGCGCATCTTATCATAAAACTCAGGATTCTCAAAAAATGCCAGGTCTAGCGTATTCGCCTTCTTCAGGATATCTAACTGCACGCGGTTCGATACCTGTTCCTGCAAGAGTTGCTGCGCGATATTGCTCAAGTTACTAAGCAGGCTTGATAACAGCGCGATTCCCAGTTGCAGACCTATTGGCAACCAGATAGGTGATGTACTGTGTATGCTAATCGCTCTTACAACGCTGTCAATCACCAGGCCAGTAATTGAAACACTTATAGCAGGAACAAAACCCTGTGCGAGATTCAAGAGTCCCAGAAGTATCGTCAGCGTTGCGCTGGTCGACCATACCAGGCGCAACACACGCGGTAGGCTCGCAAACGCAGCAGGCACTTTCTTAAAAGAAAACTTATCCTCAGTCCGTTGTCCCTGCCATCCCAGGGAATTTATGCGTACTCTCATAAAACTAACCCGGCCCTCCATAATGCTCTGTCAAGCTTTACATACTGTGATTACCCAGAAGTTCGCCCGAGATCCTTCGCGGAGTTTACCCTGAGTGCAACGAATGTGCTCAGGATGACAGCCAGGGAGTTTGTCATCCTGAGCGCAGCGAAGGATCTGTCGCGCACCTTCGTCCAGCAGACCCAACTCACGTCACCTTGGGACTTCTGGGGAATCACCAGTTACATACCGATTCATCGCACATCCCGCCGATTTATCCGCCCCAATACGCATCAACCTCAGTTCCCTCGCTTATCCCCCGTGCTGCCTCCCTCGCTTGTCATTAACCAATCTATGTGTATCACAAAGGCAATACGGAACTCGCTTGTCATCCTGAACCCCCTCGCTTGTCATCCTGAACCCCCTCGCTTGTCATCCTGAGCGCAGCGAAGGATCTATTTCGATAAGGATGATCCCTGGATTACCCTCATTGATCCTCACTTATCCCCCGTGCTGCCTCCCTCGCTTGTCATCCTGAGCTCCCTCGCTTATCCCCCGTGCTGCCTCCCTCGCTTGTCATCCTG
>Ga0137365_10002338_pt1 | contig 15006 bp, 13 predicted proteins | sample SagtaG_9_FD_104799 | JGI IMG/M metagenome (GOLD analysis project Ga0137365, IMG submission 104799) | Vadose zone soil microbial communities from Sagehorn Ranch, Mendocino, California, USA - Sage1_L_40_16 metaG | ecosystem: Environmental > Terrestrial > Soil > Vadose zone | place: USA...
ACAGCCGGAGACGGCGTGTCAAGGACATCGGGCCAAACGGCCAGCAGGCGAAGCGCCGCTAGATTTCAAACCCTGAGCTTGTTGGTTAGCCACCCTGCGACGGGCAGGGCGCGCTAACCGAGATGACCACCCGGGTTGCCGTCCGCAGATCGTATTGCTGACCTGCCTCGCTGTAAAAGACCTCTATGCCCCGTGCCGACCCCAGCTTGACTGTCGGCTGCAGCACAAGGACAAGATTGTTGACGTCGTGCCCGTGCGACGGCGGTATCCGGGCGCCGTTCGCCTTCTGCCGCTCCGCCCACTGCACACCGGCATCAAGGTGCCTGGCCGGCGGGTAACCCTGGAGAACTCCGTACAGGATGTGGCCGGTTATCGGCACGACGTAGGCGGCGAGCACTCGCAGTCCGTGCGCGTCGGCGAGAGCCACTTTGCTGATGACCGCTGGCGATGTGCCCTTGTTGCTGAACTCCTCGAAGCCGTACGACGGCACTTTGCCCGGCGAGAGCCGGGCACATTCCGTTCCTGGCGTGCCGCCGTTGCCGAACGGGCCGGTGTTGACGGCGTTGCCGCCGCTGCATCCTGCGAGCAGCGTGCAGCCGACGGCAACCGTAACGATCAGGCGCCTCATTCTAGGAGATCACGCCTTGATTCCCGCGACGATCCGCTTCTGCGTGCCGGCCGGATAGTCGTTCGCCCCGCACAAGTGTCCTGCCGTGTTGTACTTGTAGGAGAGCGATGCGCTGGTGTCGTAGCCGGTCTGCGTACTGGCGATAATGACAGTCGCGGTCCTTCTGTTGGCCGCGGGCCACGGCAGGTGCCCTGGTGCGCACGCTGGCTATCGAGGCATCGGGGCACTTCCCGCGGGATGTTCACGACATGGACGCTGTGAGTCAGGAGCAACGTCATCGCCGTTCGTCTCCAGATCAGGGTTCTCCCGGTAGTCGGACGAGATGTCGGCCACTTCGGTCTCCGGACGGTAGGAGGGGTCGAGCCGCAGGAGATCCCATTCGTTGATCCAGGTGCGGACGTACTGGCGCATCCGGGTAGCGCCGAGCCGCTCAAGACCGCTGACATCGGGTGGCAGCCACCCGAACACCTCGCCGTGCAGCTCCTTCAGCCGGGCGTACGCCTGAGTGAGCTCGACCTCGTCAGGTGGTGTGAGTAGCTGCATCTCCCTGTCGATGATGCGCATGCCCTGCGCCGCCGCCGCCGCGAGTGCCGTCGCCTCCGGCGTCTGCTTGGCGCGCAGCTTCTCCGGCACCAACTCGCGGTCGTTTCGTCCGGTGATGACAGCGGCCTCGAAGTCGTCGGTCATGGCGAGCACCGCTGCGATCGGCACTCCGGGGCCGCCGTGCTCGCCGCGCACCCAGCGGGCGATCTCCGCATAGGACTTGGCGCGTTGCTGGAGCGAGTACCGCCCGATCAGCTCGACCTCGTCAAAGAAGATCACCCAGCCCGCAGATCCCGCCGCGGTGAGCAGCTTCGCGGCGAACCGGAGCCGCTGCCCGCCCAACTGCCGCGCTGCCACCGGGGGCAGCGACGGCTGCGCCTCGCCGATCTCCTTGAGGCGTCGGCGTAGCTCCGGCGTGGCGATCGGATCACCGGACCAGAACCGCACGATGGTGTTCGCGAAAGCGGCGTCACGGTGGCGCACCTGAGCAAAGAGGGCCAGCGTCGCGGCGAACCGTTCGTTGAGGCCTGAGCCGGTCGACGTCGCCCAGCGCAGCAGTTCGGCGTACCCTCGGCCGTCGGCGTCGATCGCGGCCGAGGCCTCAACGATGGCGGGCCGTGGGCGGCCGGCCGTTACGGCGGATTCGGCTGCGGCCGCGAACACCTTTGCCGTGTCATGGAGCGGGGTCTCCTTGCTGATCACCACCCGGCTGACGGTGAAGCCGGTCTCGAGGGCGAGCCGTGCGAGGTGCTCGAGGAGATGGCTCTTACCTACGCCGAACCCCCCGCCGAGGAGGAGCCCAGCCGGGTTGCCGGCCGCCGCGGCCTCTCGGAGCGATGCGAAGCGGTCCTCAATGGCGGCCTGGCCGCTGCCGGTGGCGGCGACCGCGTCCCGGCTTGGCACGCCCGCCCGCAGCGCCTCAATGGCGCGGCGCCCCGCCACCGCTGGGTACGCACCTACGGTCATGGTCGTCATGTCGCCGCCTCCTGGTGCATCCCGATCCTGACCAGCGTCGAGTAGGGGTTGACCCGGCGGCGGTCGCGGACCTCGTCGACGACCCGCAGGCGCAGCGCCGTGTAGGCCGGCAGCCCGCGCCCCTCGTCGTTGATCAGTTCCGGTGGGAGCAGTACGGCCACGAACAGCCCCTCGAACTCGTCGGTGCCGTCGATCAGCTGGCGCAGAAGCTCGTACGCGTCGAGCGTAGCGGCCTTGGAGTAGTAGTAGCCGTCGCGCAGGCCCGCGGGCGGGCGCCGGGTCACTGCCAGGCGCGTCAGGTCCATCCGCAGCACCAGGCCGGCGTGGCCTGCCATGCGCAGCCAACGGGTCGACGAAAGCAGCAGGGATCTGGCGTTGTGCCTGGCCACCTTGGCATGTAGCGATAGCTTGCGCAGCTCGCCCGCGGGCACCCGCTCACCGCGAAGCCATCCGATGACCGTCTCCCGCTCGGCCGCGCTGACGTCACCACGGCCGAGGCGCTCCTGGCACAGCCGCAGCATCGCCACCCGGAACTCGTGGCTGAGCCCCGCGTTCTTCAGCACGGCCTGCTCGACCGCCCGCCGCACGCTGCGATAGAGCTCGGCACCGTCCACCTCGTGGTAGCTGGCCACCGCCGCGATGCTCAGATCAGGGTCGGGCTGGCCGGTACCTGGCGGTGCCGGGAACCCGCACTGATCGAAGGCGACACGCACCACCGAACCTGCCAGCGCGACCCAGTCCAGCTGGCGCGCCACTGCGGCGAACACCTGGTCGACCATGTGGATGCGGGTGGTGGCCGCGTCCACCGCCGCATGCTGGAACCCGTCGCCGATGCTGGCCAAGCCACCGGCCAGCTCCTTCGCCGTGTACTCATCCCCCACCGCAAGCAGCTTGATAGCGGCACCGCCATGCCCGACGTACGGCGCGAGGTACTCCTTGTCGACGAAGTCCAGATATGTTGCCGCGTCGAGCGGCGCCAGAACGTTGGATGGCGCCACGACTACCGCGCTCCGGTGTCGTCAACGGTGAACGAGACGCCCCAGTAGTGCTGACGCTGGCCGCTGCGGGCCACGGTGACCAGCACGCCGGAGCCCTTCGTCCCGGTGCTAGCCGACCACCGCAGCTCGCGGGAGTTCCGCGCGGTCCGCGTAACGCCGCTCTGGTCAAGCAGGTAGAGATCGCGCGCGAACTCCTGCTTGGAGTACTGGGCGCGCTGCCCTGGCAGCATCGTCAGCACCGACCAGATGTCGAGGAGCCGGATCACCCCGTCCTCCTTCTTGCCTTCGCTGGCGACGACCAGTTCGTAGCCCGCTCGCAGGCTGTCGAGGAACGCCTCCGCCTTGAACCGCGCCGGCCGGTCCTGGGTCCTCGCGAGCAGGTCGACCAGCACGGAGGGGCGGATCCGGCGCTCCCGCACCCGGTCGATCTCGACGGCGGCGTCACCGGGGAGCACCCGGAGCAGCGACGGGTAGCAGAGCAGCCGGTCCTCCTCCTCGAATATCCTGACGCCGCGGGCCTCGGCAGCCGCCAGCAGTTCCTTGACGTAGCCACCGGAGGCCAGGTATGCGTGCTCATCGGGATCAAATCCCTCGGACAGCGCCCGGGTCTCAGCGACGAGGCCGGTGGTGGCGGCATGCGCGCCAGCCAGTGCCTTGCGCGCGTCACGGACCTGCCCATTCCTTGCGCCGGCCAGTGCTTTGCGCAGCTCGCGGGTGACCGCGGCGGCGGATCTCAGCGCGCTGTCCACCGCCCGCTCCGTCGCGGCCAGCGTCTCCTCAAGGGTGCCGGCGGCGCTGCCGTCGACTGACTTATCCACGACGATCTCGCCGTTGTTGTTCCCACTGGTCTGCGCCACCGCACTCAACCCTTCTCATCGGACAGCTAGGTACAGTACCGCCGCCGTCCGACAATCGCCTGCCGCGCGACAGGATCGGTGGTTCGGGCAAGGAATCACTCAGGGCCACCGCCGACAGCTACAGTCGGGCCGTGAGTCGGCAGCGCCATTGGGTATCACCAGGACAGTCCGCCCGCGTCGCCGGATACGATATCCCCGGCGGTTTGATCTACATCGGGCAGCATCTGCGGTCGGCCGTCGGCACCATCGAGCCGGCGCTGATCAATCCCGCGCTACCCGTGGGCTGCGCTGAGCCTGACCGGTCTGGCCAGGATCTTGACCCGGCACCGTCGTACCACCTGATCTCGCCGGACAGCAGGGCCGCGTATCTTGCCTGGCTCGCCGCGGGACGTGGCCGCGCCGACGTGCCGGTCGGCTTCGTGTCGCTTTTCTTCTCCGGCCTGGAGCGGCGCGTGCTGGTTGACGCGGCGGACGATCCGGCAGTACGGCGCGAGCTACCCGCCATCGCTGCGGAAGTACGTCGGCTCCTGGCCGTCCATGTCCCTGCCAACAGCTCGTTCAACTCCTACGCCAAAGCATTGCTCGACGTTCTCGATCTCCTCTGCGCCCCCCGGTGGCGGCCGGGTGGCTCCCCGCCTTCTGGTGCGCCACCAGCACCCCACCTTGACCGGTGGCCGGTCCCGATGGCGCTGCGTGTGGCACTCGCCGGGTTCGCGGTGACAGGCAGGCCAGTGCCGGCCGACTGGGCCAGGTCCTGGGCCTGGTATCACCCGTCGCTGTTTCCGCGAACGCCGCAGACGCGTTGCCCGCGGGAGTTCGAGCAGTTGTTCGCAATGCGCTACACCCGGCGGTTCGCGGCTGGGCTGGTCCCGCAGACTGCCGCCAGGCCACCGATCCGGATCGGCTACGCCCCGGCCAGCCCTGGCATCGACGCGGTGGTCCTTGACCGCCCTGACCTGCCGGATGTATTAGAGGAGCCGAGGGCCACCCGGGAGCTTGGCGCCCTGGTCGACTCCGTCACCGACGCACTCACGCCGTACAGCCGCTGGCTCGCCCGCACCCCGGGTGGCCTCGGTTCGCTCGCCTCGACCGCGCTGTTGCCCTCCGAACTGCTCGACCTGCACCCCGGTCCGCTCCGGCACCTGCTGACCTGGGCGAACGCCAGCCTCGACGGGCAGTTCGCCACGGTTATCGACGCATCGGAGTTCAGCGCCTTCTGGTCGACCGCCGACCCGGCGGGGATGTCCAGGGACGAGGCCGCGTCGCTGGCCCTCATCCTCGCCCGGGCGGGCCTCGGTGTGGAGCCCGATGTACGATTCGGCGGCCCCGCCCTTGCTCCTGGGCCGGCGGTGCTGTTCCGCCTCGACCGGGGGGCCGCGGACGCCCCGTCCCCCGGCTACCTCACGGCGACCACGATGCTCCACCTTGCCGCCGTCGTCGCGCTCGCGACTGGGCAGGGCAGCACACCGGCCGACCGGGCTAGGGTCCGCCGGGTAGGCAGCAAGAGCCGCGTCAATGCGGAGGTGAGCACGGCCAACGGTGCTCGGTCCGATCCCGATGACAGCGCAAACGCCATCATCACCGGGCTGGCGGCCGAAGTGCAGCTATCCGTCACCGAGCGGTCCCGACTCGCCGCACGGCTGCGCTGGTTGTTCGCCTCCGGAGCCGCCATGAGCCGGCCCGACCGTCGGATCTCCGCGCTGACCGCGGCCGAGCGGGAGGCGGCAGGGTACTTCCTGGTCTCGGTAGCCACCGCCGGTCCGGTCGTCGCACCGGAGACGGTGACCGCGTTGACCAAGGCGTACCGGCTGCTCGGCCTCGACCCCGACCTGGTCTATCGCCGCCTGCACCAGCGCAGCATCGCGCAGAGCGGCGCAGAGCCTTCCGGTCCGATCGTGGTGCGCCGGGTGCGCCCCGGCCCGCCAGGCCACCCGCTACCGCGCACCCCGCCCGGGGAGGGCACCGCACCTGCCGAGGCTCAACCGGGCACCCTGGCTCAACCGGGCACCCTGGCGCAGGCCGCATCGGGAGTCCGGCTCAGCCAGGAGGTGATCAGCAGGAAGATGACCGAGACGGCGGCCGTGTCGACCCTGCTCGGGAGCATCTTCACCGACGAGGGGCTGGCCCCGAGCGTACCGGCGCCCCCCGACAACGAGGCCGGCCAGGGCCGTCCCGGCGGCCTCGACCGGGCGCACAGTAGGCTGCTCGGCGAGCTCACCACCCGGTCGTCGTGGTCGCGCGCCGACTTCGCGGAACTGGCGGCCAAGCATGGGGTCATGCCGTCCGGTGCGCTGGACGTGATCAACGAGGTGGCTATGGAGACCGCGGGTGAACCGGTTGTCGAGGGAGACGACGAGCTTACGGTCAACGACGACGCGCTGCGGGAACTACTGGCATGACCGACGACGTGCTCTTTCCGTGGAGGAGGCAGCGGCCGAGCGCGACGAGGCCATCGGCAGGCTTGGCCCGACCGCCGGCCACGGCGCCCGCGACCGCCAAGAGGATCCGGCGTGAGTGATCCAGGCACGCCCGCGCTGTCCAGTCGGATCCGGCCGCGCGAACGCGATTCGATCGTGACGTCGCTGCGGGCCGGAGTCGTCCCTGGCATCGGCCAGCAGCACGTGCAGGTCGGCCGGATCGCCGAGGTGCGAGCTGTCGTCACCGACATCACGCGGATCGCCGAGGGCGGGGCAAGCAGCCGGTTCGTCATCGGCGAGTACGGTTCGGGAAAGACTTTCTTCCTGCACCTCGCGCGGTCGGTGGCGTTGGAGAAGCGCCTGGTCACAATGCACGCCGATCTGTCGCCAGATCGGCGGCTGCATGCCAGCGCCGGCAAGGCTCGCGCGCTGTACGCCGAATTGACCCACAACGTCGCTACCCGCGCGCGGCCGGACGGGGGTGCGCTGACCAGCGTCGTCGAGCGGTTCGTCACACAGGCGCTCGCCCATGCGCGCGCGACGGGCGCGGACCCGGAGGCGATCATCCAGGCTCGGCTGGCGGCGCTGACGGAGTCGACGGGTGGCTACGACTTCGCCCATGTCATCGCGCGGTACTGGCGGGGGCACGACGGTGGCGACGACCGGCTCAAGACCGACGCGGTGCGCTGGTTGCGCGGCGAGTTCACCGCCCGTGCCGACGCCCGCCAGGCCCTCGGCGTCAGGACCATCGTCGACGACGCCTCCTGGTACGACCACATCAAGCTGATGTCCAGGTTCGTGCGCATGGCCGGCTACGACGGGCTGCTGGTCTGCCTGGACGAGATGGTCAGCCTCGCTCAGCTGACCAACAGCCAGGCTCGCGCCGCCAACTACGAGCAGATCCTGCGGATCCTCAATGACAGCTTGCAGGGCTCCGCGGCCTATCTGGGGTTCCTGCTCGGCGGTACGCCAGACTTCCTGCTCGACACCCGGCGCGGACTGTTCTCCTATCCCGCGCTGGCTGCCCGGCTCGCGGAGAACAGGTTCGCCTCCGACAAGCTGGTCGACCGCTCTGGGCCGGTGCTGCGGCTTGGCAACCTGTCGCCGGAGGACATATACGTCCTGCTGACCAAACTGCGTCACGTGTACGCTTCCGGCGACCCGGCTGCGTACCTCGTCCCAGACGATGCGCTCATCGGCTACATGCGACACTGCGCGTCACGGATCGGTGACGCCTACTTCCGTACCCCGCGCGAGACCATCAAGGGCTTCCTCGACGTGCTCGCATTGCTCGACCAGAACCCGGGTTTGGATTGGAGATCAGTTATAGACGCCGTCGACCTCGCACCTGAGCCCGATCCCGCCTTCACCCTTCCCGTGGCCGACGGGGGCACAGATACCGGGACTGGTCAGGGCATCGCCTCACGCGTCGCTGGCGCCACTGACGATGACGAACTCAGCTCATTCCAGCTCTGAACCGGTCGCGGGTGCGCCCGCGCCCGCTGCACCTGACCGGGGCGCCGCAACACCGTCCGCGGCGTACGCGCTTTATCATCCGAGTGTCCAGCGGTGGATCTACGACTCTGGCTGGGAACGGCTGCGTGACGCCCAGGAGCGGGCAGCCGCCCCGATCCTGGCCGGCGACCATGACATGATCATCGTCGCCGCGACCGCGAGCGGCAAGACCGAAGCCGCCTGGTTGCCGATCTGCTCGGCGCTGGTCCGGCGGCGTGCGACTGGTGAGGCCGGGCCAGGTGTCCAAGCGCTGTTCCTCAGCCCGCTGAAAGCCTTGATCAACGATCAGTACGACCGAATGACCCGGCTCTGCGAGCGGTTGGACATCCCGGTGCACCGCTGGCATGGTGACGTGGCGGTGTCCCGCAAGTCGCTGGTCATGCGCGCCCCCGACGGCGTCCTGCTGATCACCCCTGAGTCGATGGAGGCGATGTTCGTCAACCACGGGGACCGCGTCGGCCGGGTCCTGGGCGACCTGCGCTACGTGGTCATCGATGAACTGCACTCGTTCATCGGCACGGAGCGCGGTGCGCAGCTCCAGTCCCTGCTGCATCGGGTCGAACTCTGCGTTCGCCGCGGCGTTCCCCGGATCGCGCTCTCCGCGACTCTCGGCGACTTCACCGCGGCGGCGGAGTTCCTGCGCCCGGGGAAAGGCTCATCGGTGCAGGTTGTCTCCTCCGACGACGACGCCGGCGAGATCCGGCTCCAGTTGCGCGGCTACCGCATCGGCGCCCCGTCACGAACCGCCGCGTCACGAACCGGCTCGCCGAGGACCGGTCGGCCGGCCGACAGCCCGACCGAGCGGTCGGGCACCGATCGTGGGGACAACGTAGAGACCCACGACATCGCCCCGATCGCCGATCACCTGTTCCGCACCCTGGCCGAGCACGACAACCTGATCTTCGCCAACTCCAGGGCCGCGGTCGAGACGTATGCCGACATGCTGAATCGCCGCAGCCGCGCCACCAAGATCCGCACAGAGTTCCTCGCTCACCACGGCAGCCTCGCCAAGGAGATCCGCGAATACGTCGAGGAACGGCTGAAGGACCGCTCGACCCCGGTCACCGCCATCTGCACGTCCACTCTGGAAATGGGGATCGACGTCGGCAGTGTCGACTCGATCGCCCAGATCGGCGCTCCACCGACCGTCTCCAGCCTCCGCCAGCGCCTGGGCCGCTCCGGACGGCGCGAGGATCAGCCAGCCGTGATCCGCATCTACGTCTCCGAATGTGAGCTGAGCGATCGGACGCCGCCACCAGACGCCCTGCGCGACGAGCTGTTCCAGACCATCGCAATGGTCGAACTCCTGCTCGCCTCCTGGTACGAGCCGCCGCACGCCGCCGGGCTGCACCTGTCCACGCTCATCCAGCAGATTCTGTCTGTCCTCGCCCAGCACGGCACTGCCAGAGTCGCCCAGGTCCATCAGGTTCTCTGCGGTCAGGGCCCGTTCGCCCACATCGGGAAGTCCACGTTCGGCATGCTCCTAAGGGACATGGCCCGCCACGATCTGATCAGGCAGGACTCCCGTGGGTTCCTGCTTCCCGGGGGCCAGGGCGACCAGCTGGTGAATCACTACAGCTTCTACGCCGCGTTCCACACCTCACAGGACTATCGGCTCGTCGCGGACGGCCGAACCCTCGGCTCTCTCCCTGTGGAGCGCCCGATCCTCCCCGGCACCCTGCTGATCTTCGCCGGACGCCGGTGGCGGGTCCTCGGAGTCGACATCGCGCAGCGGGTGATCGAGCTGACCGGCTCCGGCGACGGCCAGCCGCCGACCTTCCCTGGCAGCGGGGGCGAGGTCGCTGACAAGGTCCGCCGCACGATGCGCGCCCTCTACCAGTCCGAGGAGATCCCGCGCTACCTGGACAGCACCGCACGGGCACTGCTCGGTGAGGGCCGGGAGGTCTTCCGCCGTTTCGGTCACGCCGATCAGAGCATCTTCGGCTGGGGCAACGAAACCCTGCTCTTCCCGTGGCGGGGAGACCGGATCATGAACACGCTGCTGGTCACGCTCGCCAGCCACGGACTCAGCGTCGGTCAGGACGGAGTCTGCCTCACCGTGAAAGGCACCACTCCAACCGGACTGTGGACACTCATCCACGAGCTCGCCACAGCCCCGCAACCCGACCCGCTGGCCCTTGCTGACTGCGTCCGCGCCAAGGCGCGCGACAAATACGACCGGTACCTCGGAGAGGAATTGCTCAGCCTGGCCTACGCCGCACGCGCCCTCGACGTCCCCGCCGCCTGGGCGACCCTCGCCGACCTAGCGAACCTGCCCAGCCCCCACCACCGGCCCGGCACGCCCGCCCACGACGACGTTGACAGATGGATCTCGCGGACTTCGTCGCCCGGCGCGAAGCCCACCCGCACGACCGAACCGGCGGGTGAGGCGACGTGACCACCCCCGGTCGCGGCCCCGTTAGTTGATGGCATTCATCTGTGGTCTTGGTTGAGTTGCCGGGCCATCGTCGCGTTGTGCTGGATCCTTTTGGCCTGCCGGATTTGCATCACGCCTGCGAACGTGAACATGCTGCCGTCGAAGAGAGCGAGAATGCCCAGCGCAACTCCGTCCGCGTGGCGGCTGGTGATCAGCAAACCGATCCCCGTGGCGGCGAACCCAATGGCCATGAACATATTGGCCCACTCAAGGAGGGGCGACAGGCGCAGCACCCTGAATCCTCCGGTGAGCACCTTGGCAGCAAGATCATACGCGGCTGGTGCCAGCGCCGGGTCGTCGACCTGGCGACCCTGAAACACTGCTGCGCGCACCCGTTCGCGCTCGAGCGGCGGCAGGCCGTGGTGTTCCAAGAGCCACCTATCGATCGGGTCATACCCTGTCCCGAGCCTGCTGACAGGAGGCAGCGGGCGCAGGCGGGTGTAACTCCAGGCACCGACTGGCACGCCAACTCCGAGGACCGCGATCACGGCCAGCGCCCAGACCATAGACCATGGTCCCACCGGCGACCAGCCCAGACAGACCGAGTGTGCCGAGGCCCGTCCGATGAGCTTCTGCCCCTGGTCAGAAACCAGATTCGAACAGTGGGTCGGACGTATCAGCATGCGGATCGCGATGTGCTGGTCGCCGGTAACCCGCTGCCGATCCGTTTGAACAGGTCACGGGCCAAGAAGGTGGCCCGATGAACCCCGAGGCACAGCACGGAACCAATACCGTTTCCGCGGAGACGCACAGCGCAATTGCGTTGCGGTCACCCGGACGATCGCCGTGCCCCGATCTTCCTGCCCAACCTAGCCCAGCCGCGCTCAAATCGGCCGATCCGGGAGCGGGCCCGGTGGTCTCCTGCCTAGGCTGTGGCGCGTGGAGGAGTTGAACCAGGAAGAACTGGACGCGCTGGTGGAACAGGCCACGATCGACGCTTACGGCGAGGACGAGCAGTTGGTCGGCTTCGCCGTGAGATCGACAACCTGGAGATGACCTTCGAGACCACGGTCCTGGGCGTCACCGTACTCGTTGAAGGCGTCACCCAGATGGCATCGGGCATCATGGCCGACTGCGTCCGCGACGGCTACCACCAGGCGATCCATGTGCTCGATCTGCCGATGCCCGAGCCACCGCCGAAGGGCGCCGAGTGGATCGCCGCCTGCCGGCACTGGGCGAGGTTCGCGTGAGTGAGTATCAGTACTACGAATTCCTCGCGCTCGACAAGCCGCTCACCGACGAGCAGCGTGCTGAGCTGCGGAAACTATCGAGTCGCGCGGAGATAACCGCCACCAGGTTCGTCAACGAGTACAACTACGGCGACTTCCGCGGCAATCCAGAGAAGCTGATGGAACGCTACTTCGACGCGTTCTGTTACCTGGCTAACTGGGGCACGCGCAGGCTGATGTTCCGCTTCCCGCGCGCCCTTCTCGATGCCGAAGCAGCCAGAAAGTACTGCCACACGGACGCCGTGTCCGTGATTGTGACCGACGATCACGTGATTATAAGCCTGTACCTGGACCGTGACCCCGACGGCGACTGGGTAGAAGGGGACAGTCAGCTCGGGACGATGGTGCAGGCTCGGTCTGACTTGGCTGCCGGGGACCTTCGGCTGCTGTACCTCGCCTGGCTGCTGTCGGTCCAGTGGTCCGACGAGGACGACGAAGATAACGAAGACGAGATCGAGCCGCCGATCCCGGCGGGTCTGGGTAATCTCAGCGCGCCGCTCCAGGCCATCGCTGATTTCCTGGAAATTGACGAGGACCTGATAGCCGTAGCGGCTGGAGCAAGCCCGCCCGCCGAAGAACCGTCGCACGACGGGCTGGCCGGATGGATCGCCTCGCTGCCCGCGACGGAGAAGGACTCGTTCCTGACGATGCTCGCCGACGGTGAAGGCGCGCTGGCGAAGGCCCTGCTGCTGCGGCACTTCCGCGCGGATGCCGCAGGGCCGACCGGTCACTCCAGCCCGGGCCGGACGGCCGCGGAACTGCTGGAAGCGGCAAAGACCCGGGCGGAGGAGCGGAAGAAGGCCGAGGAACAGCGGCGCCGCGAGGCGCAGGCACGAAAAGCCGCCGCCAAGGCGGCGGCGTACGCCAAGCGCCTCGACGACCTCGCGGCCGTGGGAGAAGCCGCATGGAAGCAGTTCGATGGCATGATCGCGACCAAGAAGACCAGCGAATACGACCAGGCCGTGGCGCTGCTGCGCGACCTGCGGGCGCTCGCCGAACGCCAAGGCGAGGTCGAGACCGCAGCGTTCAACAAGCGCGTGCTGGATCTACGCACCCAGTACCCCACCAGGCCCGGCCTGCAGAACCGCCTCGACGAAGCGGGTTTTCCTCGTTGACCGGCGTGAAGATGTCCTGGGTCACCCTCGACCGGATCGTATCCCAGGAAGCCCTCAGCGATGAGGCAATCCGCCGCCAGCTGGCTGTCGATTTGGCCGATGGCCGTTCGTAGTGAGGCGTAGGTGGGAGTTGCCCGCCTGGACGAGGAGCGTTTCGATGACCCAGTACATGTTGTCCGTACACACCGGCGCCGGCGGCGGCGCGCAACCGGCCGAGCCGATGACCCCGGAGCAGATGCAGCAGTCATACCAGCAGATGCAGGCCTTGGAGGAGGAGATGAAGGCGGCCGGGGCCTGGCTGTTCTCCGGTCGTCTGACCGAGCCTGACGTGGCCACGGTGGTGCGGGTGTCGGCGGGCGATGCGCTGACTACGGACGGTCCGTTCGTGGAGTCGAAGGAGCACCTGGCCGGCTTCTACATCGTCGAGGCTGACGATCTTGATGCCGCCCTGGGCTGGGCGACGAAGACGGCCGCCATCATCGGCAAGCCGATCGAGGTCCGCCCGTTCTGGGACACAAGTCGAGCCTGACCGGATGAGTGACCCGTCCGCGGGCGACGGAACCGGCGTCGAGGGGGCCAGGGTTGCCCCGGCAGGTGTGGGGGAAGCCACGATCGGCCGGGTCTTCCGCGAGGAGTCCGGCCGGTCGGTGGCCACCCTGATCCGGGTCTTCGGGCAGATCGAGATCGCCGAGGACGCGGTCCAGGATGCGTTCGCGTTGGCGCTTCGCGTCTGGCTGCGGGACGGCCTGCCACCGAACCCGGGCGGCTGGATCACCACGACGGCGCGGCGGTGCGCGATCGACCGGCTGCGCCGGGACGCCCGCGGCCGCGAGCTGCTCCAGGATCTCGCAGTGCTCGAGCATCCGCATAGACCGGGGGCGCAGAAGGTGGGACCGGTGCCTGACGACCGACTTCGGCTGATCTTCACCTGCTGCCACCCGGCGCTGGCCCCTGAAGCCCAGGTCGCGCTGACCCTGCGGCTGCTCGGTGGGCTGAGCACCGACGAGGTGGCCCGCGCCTTCCTGATCGCCGAACCGGCCATGGCCCAGCGTCTGGTCCGGGCCAAGCGCAAGATCAAGCTCGCCCGGATCCCGTACCGGGTGCCGGGCGACCACGAACTCCCGGATCGGCTGCGGGCCGTTCTCGCCGTGATCTACCTGATCTACAACGCCGGCGCCGATCCCGGGCCGGCACCGCCCGGCGACGAGCTGCGCGCCGAGGCGATCCGGCTGGCCCGGATCCTCACCTCGTTGATGCCCGACGAACCCGAGGCGGTAGGGCTGCTCGCCCTGCTGCTGCTCACCGAGTCCCGGTTCCGCTCCCGGGTCACCGCGGACGGCGCCCTGCTGCTACTTCGCGACCAGGACCGCTCCCGATGGGACCGCGCCCTGATCGAGGAGGGTCACGCGCTGGTGCGTGCCTGCTTGCGGCGCAACCGGCCTGGCCCCTATCAGCTGCAGGCCGCGATCAACGCCGTCCACACGGACGCGGAGTCGGTGCAGGCCACCGGCTGGCCGCAGATCCTCACCCTCTACGACCAGCTCCTGGCCCTCGCGCCGACTCCCGTGGTTGCGCTGAACCGGGCCATCGCCGTGGGGGAAGTCCACGGGCCGCAGGCCGCCCTGGACCTGGTCGACCGGCTGAACCTGCCCGACTACCACGCCTTCCACGCCACCCGAGCCGAACTGCTGCGCCGACTCGGCCGCGTCGAGCACGCTGTCGCCGCATACGACGCCGCAGCCGCCCTCGCGCCGAGTCCTGCGGAACGGGACTACCTTGCTGCGCAGGCAGTGACCCTTCGGCAGCAGAGGTGACCCCGGCCGTCCTGCCCGGTTCTGGGGTTCGTCAGCGGCCTCCCAATCCAGTACTTGCTGTTTGCAAGTTACGGCGGCAGGTCCACCTACAGCGACTTCCTGCACGCCGAGGAGGGGATCGCCACCAACGTGCTGGCCGACCGGCTCACCCGACTGGAGCAGGATGGGCTGGTCGTGGCCGACCGCGGTGTCGAGGGCGGGCGGGCGCACCGCTACCGCCCGACCAGTAAGGCGATCGACTTGCTGCCGGTGCTGCTGGAGATCATCGCCTGGAGCGCCGCCTATGACCCGGCCACGGCGGCCGACCCGGCCTTCGTGGCCCGTCTGCGCAGTGACCGGGCCGGCCTGGAACGCGACCTCGGAGACCAGGTGGCCGTGCTGGCTTCGGCCACGACAGAGGAGGAACCATGACCACGCTGACGAACCAGATCACCATCGCCGCGCCGCGCGGGCCGTGTGGCAGGTCCTGACCGGCCTG
>Ga0137365_10002340_pt1 | contig 14997 bp, 16 predicted proteins | sample SagtaG_9_FD_104799 | JGI IMG/M metagenome (GOLD analysis project Ga0137365, IMG submission 104799) | Vadose zone soil microbial communities from Sagehorn Ranch, Mendocino, California, USA - Sage1_L_40_16 metaG | ecosystem: Environmental > Terrestrial > Soil > Vadose zone | place: USA...
ATTTGCGGTGCTCGCGAGATAGATCGCGTACAGCGCCGGACCGATCGTGAAGATCGTCACGTGAAGCGCCGCGGGTCCCACGAATCCCCACGCAATCGCGGCTTCTCGGACGCGGCGTGCGGGCGTCCGCTCCGCCCAACGCAGGAGCAGGATCGCCATCGGCCCGAGCAACGCACACGGCAGCAGCAGCAGCAACCATCGCGGCGCCTCGCGCTCGGCGGGCACCGAGCGCAGCTCGACCCAGCGACGGGAACCAATCAGCACCGCCACGACGGCGCGCCGCTCGCCATCCACTCGCACCCGACGCGGTGCGGATTCCGCGGGCTCCCCTAGGGCGACCTCACCATCGCGGACCAGCGCGGCGAGATCACTGACGGCCACGCGCACTCGTGGCGGCGGAAGCCGCGTCGCCGCCTCCTGCAGCAGCCGGCGTGTGTCGACCAGCCACCGATCCGTGCTGTCGCGTGCCGCCCAACGCACGTCAAGATAGGTCGCCAACGCCAGCAGCATCGCAGCGCCCATGTACGCGCCGCGCCGCAGCGAGCGCTCCCGAAACGCGATCACCGCTGCAACAGTCACGGCGAGAATCGCGGCGGGAAACGCGAAACCGAATCCACCAGGAAGCGGACCGTGCGGCGCCGGGTGCGGCCTTACGGCGACGGCACCAACGACCTCCTGCCCGTCGCGGTCTTTGAGGGAAACGAGGGCGGCACCGTCGCGCCAGCGTCCTCCCGCAGCGAGAGGCGCAAGATCATCCGGGGAGAGCGGCGCCGTCGTGGCATCGACCAGTGGGGCCGTGCCGAAGTACACCTCCACATCCGACGACCACCCTGGCAGCGTCCGCAGCGCCCGGGACTGGGTCAGGAGCGGGACCAGGTCGTAGCTGCGTGAAGCCGGTATGGAGGATGGTGGAGGCGGTGGAGGTGCTGGAGGCGGAACCGGCGCCCTCCGGCCGCGAGCTCGACTCACGCGCGGCGCGCGCGGCGGTCGTGGGGGTGGTGGTGGTGGCGGCGGCGGCGTGACTGCGGAGATGTATGCGGCCGTCGTTCCGGCGATGCGGAAGGCAAACGCTCGCTCGTAGTGCCGCTGCGCAAGGGCCACGACAACGAGCGACATTGTCGCCGCGAGCCCCGAGGCCACGGTGGCCGCCGCCACCCAGCGCCGCGAGCTCATGCCAGCGGCGCGCCCGCCGCGTCGAACAGGTACAAGCGGCGGCGGTCGACGTTCACGCCGACACGCATCCCGACGCGCACATCGGCGAACCCCGGGAGTCGCGCGACTAGGCGCTGGCCGCCGGCGTTGAGGAGCACCAGCGTCTCACTGCCCAGCGGCTCAACGACCAGTACATCCACGTTCCCGACTCCCCGATCGACCGCGCATAACCCCACATTTTCGGGTCGGATGCCGACCTGGAGCTCTCCCTCATAGGTGCTCAGCTCGATGGGGATCGTGAGGCTTCCCGCCTCGACGACACGTCCCCCTTCGGCCATCCCCCGTCCCCGGCCTTGGAGCACGTTCATCCCCGGGGCGCCGACGAAGCGCGCCACGTGGACGTCGGCGGGGCGTAGGTAGACGTCCTCGGGCGTCCCCACCTGCCGCAGCCGCCCTTCGTGCAGTACGGCGATGCGCTGGCCCATCGTCATCGCCTCGGTCTGATCGTGCGTTACGTAGATCATGGTCGCGCCGAGGGCGCGGTGCAGCGCGAGGAGCTCAGCGCGCAGCTCGATCCGCAAGTTCGCGTCGAGCCGTGAGAGCGGTTCGTCGAAGAGAAATGCCTGCGGGGCGCGCACGACGGCGCGCGCCAGTGCCGCGCGCTGCCGTTCTCCTTCCGCCAGCCGGTCGGGCATGCGATCCAGGACGCTCTCGATGGCGAGCAGTGCCGCCGCCTCCGCCACGCGCCGCGCGACCTGCGCGTCGGCCACGCCGCGCATGTCGAGGGGAAAGGCGATGTTTTCGCGGACGCTGAGGTGGGGATACAGCGCGGGAGTTTGAAACACCATCGCGACGTCACGCGCGCCAGGTGCGTCGTGGGTCACGACGCGCTCGCCAATCACGACGTCGCCGCTGGACGGCTCTTCCAGGCCTGCGATACAGCGCAGGACCGTGGTCTTGCCGCACCCCGAGGGACCGAGCAGGACGAGCAGTTCGCCGTCCCGCACGTCGAGATCCAGGTCGGACAAGGCCTCTATGCCGCCGTCGAAGACCTTGCTCAACCGGCGGAGTGCGACCGACGCCATCGGTTAGGCCGTTACGGCGCTAAAAATGCCCGCACCAACCCGTAGTACACGATGGCCCACACGACGAAGCCGGTAATGATGACCCCGGAAATCTTCTCGATCGGCTTGGTGGTCGGTCCGGTGGTCGCCGTGAGCGCATTGATCTCAATCAGCGCGACCAGCACAAAGAGCGCGATCCAATAGGCCAGGCGATTCCCGCCGCCGGGAACGGTCAAGTGCGATGCCGCACCCATGAAGAACAACATCGGAATCGAGAATACGACGTTGGTGCGCGAGGCGAGGAACGCGCGGCGGGCCGCGGCCGGTGCCGCAGCGTTCGCCTGGCCGCCGGATGCCGCGGCGACGGCGGACGCGATGACGATCTTCTGCTTCGGCCAGATGACGCGCCACACGTTCGCGAGCATCACGGTACCGAACAGAGCGCCCGTCAGAATCGTCACCGCCCACGGTGAGGACCAGGCGGCCGACCCCTCGGGCGATTCCCCGATACGTTTGCCGATGATCGCTGCTCCAGTCAGGAACGTCAACACGGCGGACCAGCGGAACCAGGCGAGCGCGCGCGGCACGAGCTTCTGCGTCGCGGCGCTTTTCGTCGCCGCGTCGGCCTCGGCCATGAACGGGCCCTGCACGAAGTTGAAGTAGTACAGCAGACCGATCCACGTAATGCCGGCGAGGAAGTGCAGCCAGCGCAGCAGAAACTCCGCCACGAGCGCCTCCGGAGGTAGGAGAGGACAGCACGTTCCGCGGAGCAAAATACGGAGGGAACCGTGTCGCGCAATGCGGGGTTTGAGAGGCACACTCAAAAGGACAAACGCGATGGCCCACGTGAAAGAACAGAGCGCGGCTAAAGCGGGTGGCGAAGCGGGACACGTACTGCCTCCACTGCCCTACGATTTCGCGGCGCTCGAGCCCTACATCGACGCGCAGACCATGCAGATCCACCACGGCAAACATCATCAGACGTACATCACCAACCTCAACAACGCGCTGGCCAAGCACCCGGAGCTCGCGAACAAGAGCCTCGAGGAGCTATTGCGCGGCATTACCACCGTCCCGGACGACATCCGTACCGCGGTTCGGAACAACGGTGGCGGGCACCACAACCACTCACTGTTTTGGACCATCATGGCCCCGGCCGGCAAAGGGGGGGGTGGCGAGCCGACGGGCGCGCTCGCCGATGCGATCAAACTCACATTCGGTGACTTCGCGAAGTTCAAGGAACAACTCAGTACTGCCGCGACGTCGCAGTTCGGCAGCGGCTGGGCGTGGCTAGCGGTCGCGAAGGGAAAACTCGAAGTCGCCGGCCGGCCGAATCAAGACAGTCCGTTGATGGACGACAAGATTCCCATTCTTGGGCTCGACGTCTGGGAGCACGCCTACTACCTCAAGTACCAGAACCGCCGGCCCGACTACGTCGCGGCGTGGTGGAACGTGGTAAACTGGCGGGAAGTCGGGCGCCGCTACGAGGCGGCGTTATAGGTGCTCGCGCGAGGCCGGCTCTGGGGTGGGCCGAGCGAGGATGCGCGACACGGTGCTGAGCAGCATCTCGAGGTCGACCGGCTTGGACAGCACGTCCTCGACCTCGAGGTGCGCGCCTGACCACTCGCGCGTCGCCGCGGAAAGAATCACCACTGGAATGTGCTGGAGCCCGGGCGTGCGGTGCAGGATCGCAAGAAACTGCTTCCCGTCCATGACCGGCATCTTATAGTCGAGCAGTATCAGATCCGGCGGGTCCATCTTTTCCAGGATATGCAGCGCATGCTGGCCTTCCCGGGCGGTATGCACCACAAAACCCTGCCCCGTCAGGAAATCCCGCACGGTCATGCGCGTATCGGCATCGTCATCGATGAGTAGAATGGAATGCATGTGCCATATTTTAACCGAACAAGCGCGGTGCAAGCAGAATCATTGGATGTAACTCGGGAGGATGAGACGCAGGTCACGTCGACACTGCTCACTCGTCGAGGGGGGAGGCTGAAATCTTCGCGTTGCCCGCTTCGTCATACGCGACAGTCACGCGCCAGGGCCGGCAACAGACCTGGCAGTCTTCGACGTAGTCCTGATACGCCCCGCCGCCGGCATCGAGCCCGATCTCGTTCGGCTCACCACAGTACGGGCAGGTGACTACCCCCTCCGTCGCGGCGGTTCCGTCGCCGAGCGGGAACTCGGCGTCGAGATCGTCGCCCGGGAAGTCGACCATCAGTCGGCCCAGCCCATCCGGTCGCGCAGCGCCGTGACGTGGGCCGTGTGATGCCGGCCGTGCCAGGCGTAGAGCGCGAGGATGGTGTCGAGCGACGGCGTCCCCCACTCGGGATGCTTGATCGTGCGGGCAAAATCGGCCGGCCGCATTCCCCGCAGCAGCGCCACCCAGCGCACATGGAGCGCAGTCAGCAGATCGAGCGACATCCCGATGGGCGCGCGCGTCTCGGGCGTCTTCGCCCAATCCTTCTCTTCGTATGTCTTGATCGCCGGCGCATCCTCCGTCAGCCCCAGCTTAAAACGGATGTACGCGTTCATATGACTATCGGGGACGTGATGGGCGACCTGGCGCACCGTCCACCCGCCGGCCCGGTACGGCGTATCGAGCTGCGCGTCGTTCAGTCCGGCAAAGGCACGCCGAAAATTGGCCGGCGCAACAGCGATCTGCTCGATGCACGCGGCGCGGTCGGAGGCCGAGAGTGCATTGTTGGCGGGGAGCGTGAACCTCCCGATGGGATACCGCTCGTCCGTCACTGGTCGACTCGCCAGGTGGTCGTCAATTCCGTTGTTCCCCACTTGATGCGGAGCGTGCCCCGCAGCTGGGCGTAGCCGGTTGTGGGATCGGGCGAGTCCGGCACGAGATAAATCGACAGCGACGGCTCCGGCTCGGCCAGCGTGCGGCTCGCCAGGGCGACGCGCCCGACGTCTTTCGGGGGATCGCGGTCGGTACCCCACTGTCCTGTGCCGCGGTTCACGATGAGTGTGTAGCCCGTGCGCGTGTAGAGGACGAAGAGGGAATAATCGCCCCGCGGCACTTTCAGGTCGCCGAGGGTGACGTCGACATCCGAGTGGAGCGTGGTCGCCATGTTCGCGCCGAAGCGCCACACCGTGTCGAGCGGGATGAGGCCGCCTTCGACTTTGCGGCCGCGCGCGTGCGGCTGTCCGTACGAAATGGCGATCCGCGACGGGCCCGAGAGACTGGCGTCCTCCTCGAACCAGCGATTGCCAATGCGACGCGCGTTGAGGTGCACTTCGACCGACGCCTGGCTGCTGGCGGCAATCCGTAACGGGATAGCGGGTTCCTGGGTCTGCGCCAGGATGACGGCCGGGATCAGGAGAGCAGTGAGCACCGAGACAAGATGGAACCGGCGGGAGTGGAGCGGAAGGGATTCGAACCCTCGACCCCCTGGTTGCAAACCAGGTGCTCTCCCAGCTGAGCTACCGCCCCCAGCAACGAAAATAGAAAGAGTGTTGCCTGCACGCCACACGCGAAAAACCCACTGGAACGATTCTGCCACTCGGGAATACGCACAGGGAAACCATGACCCGACGCATGCTCGCACTCATTCTCGTGAGCGCCGCGCAAACGGCCTGCACCCGCGGCACGCAAGCAGCCCCGCTGCGCGTCGGCACGACGACGACGGTCGAACAGTCGGGCGCGCTGGCGTTGATCGATTCGTTCCATCCTCCCGTGCCGGTCCGTTTCGTCGTGGGCGCGTCAGGCACGATCATTCAATCGGCGGCGGCAGGTGACCTCGACGTCGTGATCACGCACGCGCCCAGCCTCGAAGAGCGGCTGCTCGTCGAATCCGGGCGAGCGGCGCTGCGCTGCCCGTTCGTCGTGAGCCAGTTCGTCATCGTGGGGCCGGCGGCCGATCCGGCGCGTGTGGCGAGCGCCGGTACGGCCGCGGATGCGTTTCGCCGGATCGCGACGGCGCGCGCTTCCTTCGTGTCGCGGGCGGACTCGTCCGGCACGCACGTCAAGGAATTGGCTTTGTGGAAGGCGGCGGGTGTAACGCCGGAGGGCCCGCGCGATACCTGGTACGTGCAAGCCGGTGGAGATCAGGCTGCCACAGTGCGCATTGCCGACGAGCGCACCGCGTACGCCCTCGCCGACTTGCCCACGTTTACGCGGCTGCAAGGCATCAATCTGCGCGTGCTTTTCACAGCCGACACTGCGCTCGTCAATCCGTACACGCTGTACGTGATTCGTTCGGCGGCGGGCGACACCGTCGCCAGGAAATTCAGCACCTGGGCATTGGGCGACTGGCGCAGCCGCCTGCTCGCCCTGCGACTGCCAAGCGGCTCGCCGGCGTTCGCGACTCCTCCCCCGCCCGGTGAATGCACGGTGCCAGGGACGGCGACGGCGGCCGAAAGGTAGGAGGTGGTATGCTGTTTCCGGACTTGGTCCCACACGCGCTCGTCGCTCTCACGAAACGCGGCGTGCCCGTCATTGGAGAACGCGAGGCTCGGCTGCTCGAGGCCGTCGACCGTGTGCGCTCGATAAAGGACGCCGCATCGGAAGCGGGGATCAGTTACCGCACAGCCTGGAGCATGATTCAGCAGATGGAAGAGGCACTCGGCCGGCCGATGGTCGTCTCGCGCGCCGGAGGGCCCGGCGGCGGAGCCACGACGCTCACTGACGAATGTCGCCAGCTCCTCGGACTATATCAGAACCTGCGACGGCGTCTGGAAGAAAACCTCGGCCGCCTGTGGCAGAGCCCGGAGCCGGCGATGCACGCCGGTTGATTAACGGATCAGCGCGAGCGCATAACCACCCGGCAGCACCCGCAGTTGATAGCTCGGGGTCGCCACGCCCTGAATCGTGCCGCTGTACTGAGTCAGCGCCCGGATGTCCGGCACCCCGATCGTGAGGATCGTGGTGCCGTTTGTGAGTTGCCCCACGAGCGCAAATCGCGTCGAGGTGCCGCCGAGCGGTTGCTGGAATACGCGCAAGCCGGTGCCCGCCGTCGCGCTCGTCAGCGCTGCTGGGCCGGTGATCGTGAATACGATCGCGGAGTCGAGACCGGAGTTTGCCGAGGTCAGCCGCACCTTGAGTTGACCCGGACCCGAGGGACCGGTTGAATCGCCGCAGCTTAGCCCCGTGACGAGCAGCGCTGCGATCAGCCCAAATCCGAAGAGCCGCTTCATTGCCGGCCTCCCTTCCGTTGCATCGCCTGCAGCGCGGCCGCGCTCAGCGGTGCGCCGGTCGCCTTGAACCATGCCAGGAAGTCGCCGACGTCGAAGCTCCCGTTGTTATTCCCGATGAAGTCGAGATACCGCACCTGATCGGCGTTGAGCGGCGCCGTGGGGCCAAGCAATTCAGCGACGACGTCGCTCGTCGCGAGCGTCGGCGCGGTAACGGACAGCGTAAATGTCCGGCTCGCGACCGAGCACGAGGTCACCTGCGCCGTGTAAGTGAAGTCCCCGATTCGGCGTGGGAAACCCGAGACGACACCCGCCGTGCTCAGCGTCAGTCCTTGCGGCAGGGCACCACTGGTGATGGTCCAGACGGTTGCGCCACCGCCACCACTGATCTTGAGCGTGTCGAGATACGTGCCACCCATGATCCCGTTGGGCCGCGCGGCGGGTGACGAGATCGTGGCGCTGCTCCCGAAGTTCGCCGCGAGATTGTACGGGTGACGCATCCCCAGTGTGATCACGGAGTCGGTCGTCGTCGTATCGCCCGTCCAACCGCAGAAGCGCTGTCCCGAATCCAGCGGCGTGAGCTGGACCGCGCGGCCGTCCGGAACGAAGTCTCCGGCCGCAAGATTGACGGCCGTATCCGCCATTACACCGCCACCGCTCGTGTGCGTCGCCTGGAGCTTGAAATCGCGCCGGACCGTCGCGGTCAAGTTCGCCCCCGCGAGGCTTCCCGTGATCGCGTGACTGATGGCCCCGCCGTCGGACCAGGAGACGAAACGCCAGCGGGTCCTGCCGTTCGGGGCGAGTTGGCCATCGGTGAAGCTCACGGTATGACTCGAGCCGTCCTCCAACAGGTCGCGAAAGACGTTGTAACTGACACCATCGAACTGGATCGTGGCGCTCGAGTCACTCGCTCGTATCGCCGTTAGGGATCCGAACTGCAGCCGGAAAGACATCTGCCCGTCCGGCACAGCTTGCGAGATTTGATCAATACCGAACCCCGCGAAGCTTCCACTCGTCATGGTCGCGGCCGGATTGGTTCGGTATACGAATGCCGTGTTCCCCGATGTCCCTGGATACGGATCGCCCGCGTCTCCGCGGTTACAGCCGCTGGTCTCGCACCAGAGCTGCCGCAACCCGTCCGCCTCCTCCAGCGTGAGTCCATGGATCGTACCGGCATTCACGGTGTTTCCGTTGTGAAACCCGTTCGTGGCGATCTTGCTCGAGTCCACGTGCCAGATGAGCAATCCGCCGGGACACGTGGCTGGCTGGCCGCTCCGCTGGCAATGCCGGCGGATCACGGCCGAATCAGCCAGCCCCGCCGGACCACCCTGGCGGTTTTCCACCAGGAAGTATTCGCCGCGAGGATTCGGGCCTGGAGGTCGGACGTAGACGGCCGTCCGTGACGTGGCAGCCGGGTCGAGGACATAGGTCCCTGTCGTGGTCAGAGGCTGGAGCGACACCCAGCCGAGCTCGTTCAGGGACCACGCTTCCATCCGGGATGGGCTCCCGGGGCTCGTGAAGTTTCCCGAGCCCATGAGGCCCCATTCGCCACTGCCTTCGGTCGGGTTCCCCGGGCCTGTGTCGTACAGGTCGGGGAGACCCAGAGCGTGTCCGAATTCATGCGCCGCGGTGCCGATCGGCATGATCTGCGTCGTGTCGCACGCGGTCGCTCCGCCGCGCGCCGATGTCGCGAAATAATCTGCGACGTGAATACAGGCGAAACCGGAAGTATTGCCTGCGTGCGCCGGATCATTAGTCACGTAGCTGTTGAGCAAGACGTAACGATGCGACCAAATGTGGTTGTTCGTCGACGCATCGTTGCTCTGCGGGAACCCCCCACACGCGCCGTCCTTCGTCGGATGCGCGAACATGATCATGTCCACGTAGCCGTCGTCGTCGCCGGAATTGGGGATACCGTCCGGCCCATCGTTATCGAACTGACCGAAGTCCACCTGAGCGTCGACCCGCGCGAGTGCCTGCCGGAATCCGGCCTGCATCCGGGAAATCGCCGCGCTGCTGAAGAGTCCGTTACAGTTGGTAGTGCCGAACGGATTGCCGCTGCAGGTTCCGGGAACACCGGTGTACGTCGTTTCCGCACTGTCGAGTCGCACCCAGCCCAAGATCTTTCCCGTCATGCTGAGCTGGTTGTTGGACAATTCCTGGTAAAACGTGCGGAGCGTGTACGGATTTCCGCCTGGTGGGGTCGGTGAAAACAGCGCAGTGTTGTATTGTGCGGTGTCTGTCATGAACTGCGCAGAATCGGTATTCGAGTAGGCGAAAAAGATCGCAGGCACGATGACAGTGCCTGAGACCGCGGCGGTGGGCTGTGGACCAATGGCTTGTTGGTTGAGGGGCGCCACCTTTCCGGCGCTCAGCAGCTGCCGGCGGATCTGACTGATCTGGCGCGCACGGACACGCCAGCCGCCATTTTCGCGGAAATCGAAACCGGGAATTTCCCAGTGGGGATGAAAACCGCTTTGTGCGGACAATTCGACTGACGCGATGGGGCAAAGAAAGAGTGCGACCCCCAGAAACCGGACGACGTGTGAAACCACTATGGACCTCCGGGAGGAACGGCCTAGCCCTCGGCGACTGGCGCAATCTAGGGTACCAGTCCGGGACCCCGAAAGGCTGTGGCAGGTCTCACAATGAGCCTTGCCAATTCGGGACCGCAGGGCTAAGCTGTACCACCGCTTACCCATAGAGAACTGAGGCTTCGTGCGCACAGAGACCCTGCAGCATATCGCGCTGTTCGACAAGTGTAAGAACTTCACCCGGGCGCGCGAGGTCCAGGCTGCCGGGCTGTATCCGTATTTCAAGCCAATCTCCCGCTCCGAAGACACCGTCGTCGTCATCGAAGGCAAAGAGCGGGTCATGATGGGGTCGAACAATTACCTCGGCCTGACCCACCATCCCGAAGTCTTGGCCGCCGCACGTGCGGCCCTCGAGCGTTACGGCTCGGGGTGCACCGGCAGCCGCTTCCTCAATGGTACGCTCGACTTGCACGAGCAGCTCGAGACCGAGCTGGCAGAGTTCTTTGGCAAGGAATCTTGCCTCGTCTTCTCAACGGGCTATCAAGCGAACCTGGGTGTCATTTCGGGCCTGGTCGGACGGACCGACGTCGTCTTCCTCGACAAACTCGATCATGCGTCCATCGTGGACGGCGCCAAGATGTCGCACGGTGAGACGGTCCGGTTCAACCACGGCGACTTGGCCGGCCTCGAGCGGAAGCTGCAGAAGCTGCCCGAGGGCACCGGGTCGATGGTCATCGTGGACGGCATCTATTCGATGGAAGGCGACATCGCCGACGTCCCCGGGCTGCTCAAGGTCTGCCAGAAGTACGGCGCGGCGCTCGCCGTCGACGACGCGCACTCGGTCGGTGTTCTCGGCCCGAACGGCAACGGCACGGCAGCACACTTCGATCTGGTCGACGAAATCGATCTGATCGTAGGCACGTTCTCGAAGTCGCTGGCCTCGATCGGCGGCTTTGCGGCAGGATCCGAAAACGTCATCCACTATCTCCGCCATCACTCGCGGCCCCTGATCTTTACGGCCGCGCTGCCGCCCGCCAACACGGCCGGCGTGCTCGCGGCGCTGCATGTCATGCAGCGTGAGCCGGAGCGGCGCGAGCAGCTGTGGCGCAACACGCGCCGCCTGCAGGAGGGGATGCGGTCCCTCGGGTTCGATATCGGGCCGACGGAGACGCCGATCATTCCCGTGCTCATCGGACCGCTCGACAAGACGTTCCTCTTCTGGCGCCAGCTGTTCGACGCCGGCGTGTTCACGAACCCGGTCGTCCCGCCCGCCGTACCGCCATCGCAGTGCCGGCTGCGCACCAGCCTGATGGCGACGCACACGGCCGAACAGATCGACCTCGCCCTCGAGGTGTTCGGCCGCCTCGGAAAAGAGCTGGGGGTCATCTGACCGCAGTGGAGATCGCGCCCGTCTCGGACGGGCGCGATCTCGATAGCTTCATCGCCTTCCCGTACAACCACTATCGCGACGATCCACTGTGGGTCCCACAGTTGCGCCGCGACATGCAGACGCTGTTGTCTCCGTCGAAAAACCCGTTCTTCCAACACGCCGAAGCGCAGTACTTTCTGGCGCAGTCCAACGGTCGCGTGGTCGGCCGGATCGGCGCGATCAAGAACGACATGCACAACCGCGAGCACAACGATCGCGTCGGATTCTATGGCTTCTTCGAATCAATCAACGATCAAACCGTAGCGAACGCGCTCTGGGACACCGCCGCCGCGTGGCTCAAACAGCGGGGCTTCGACACGATGCGGGGGCCCATGAGCCCGTCGGTCAATGACGAATGCGGCCTGCTGATCGCGAACAACGGCACGCCGCCGTCGCTCATGATGCCGTACAACTTTCCGTACTACCAGCAGCTCCACGAGCGCTACGGATTCGCCAAAGCGAAAGACCTGTTGGCGTACGAAGGCGGTGGCGCGCAAGCGGCGCCCGAGCGATTCGTCCGCTTGGCGCAACGCGCTGCCGAACGCCGGGGCATCAAGCTTCGCACGCTCGACATGAAACGCTTCGACGCGGAAGTCGAGCTCATCAAGGCGCTCTACAACAGCGCCTGGGAGAAAAACTGGGGGTTCGTGCCGCTGACAGAGGCGGAAATCGATCATCTGGCGAAGCAGCTCAAGCCGATCGTGGTACCCGAGCTCGTGATCTTCGCCGAGCTGGAAGGAAATATCGTGGGATTCGGCGTCGGATTGCCCGATTTCAATCTCGCGCTGCTGCACAACCGCTCGGGCCGGATGTTCCCCGGCATTCTCAAAGTATTGTGGTATTCCCGGAAGATTCATCGCGCCCGGATTCTGCTGCTCGGGGTGACCCCGGAATTCCGCGGTCGCGGCGTCGACGCGCTGTTGTATCAGAAGGTGTGGGAGAATTCGGTCAAACACGGCATGCCCCGCGGCGAGGCCGGGTGGATCCTCGAAGACAATGCGTTGATGAACAAGTCCGCCACCCAGCTCGGGTTCCGCGTCTCCAAGACCTACCGCGTCTACGACAAAGCGCTGTGAACGTCTTTGTGACCGGTGGCACCGGCTTTGTCGGTGCTCACCTGGTCAAGGCACTCTGTGCGCGCGGTGATCGCGTCGTCGCCCTGGTGCGCCGTCCCGCCCTCGCCGAACGGCTCGGCTGGGGCCCCGAAGTCACGCAGGTGCGCGGCGACCTCGACGACGAGGCCGCCCTGCGGGAAGGCTGCGCGGGGGCGGACACCGTGTACCACGTCGCTGGAAAGATCACCGCGCGCAGTTTCGCGGAGTTCATGGCAACGAACCGGGACGGCACGGCGAACGTGCTCGAGGCCGCGCGCGACGCCGGTGTCGGGCGGCTGCTCTTCGTCTCCTCGCTGGCAGTGGCGGGTCCGACGACCCCGGGTCATCCGATCGACGAGAGTCGCCCGCCCGCCCCGGTCACCCCGTACGGGCAGTCCAAACTCGCGGCCGAAGTCCTCGTGCACGCGATGCCGGCGTCACTGCCGTGGACCATCGTCCGGCCGCCCGTCGTCTACGGTGAATGGGATCGCGGGACCCTGACAATTTTCCAGCTCGCCCGGCGGGGCGTCGTCCCGGTCTTCGGCGACGGCTCGCAAGAGTTATCGGTCATCCATGCGGAGGACCTGGCCCGCGCGCTGATCGCGGCGGCCACTTCACCCGGCTCGGCCGGTCGCGTTTATTTCGCGGCGCACCCTGTGGTCACGACGAGCCGGGCGCTCGTCCTGGCCGCGGCTCGGGCACTCGGCCGTGGCGCGCCGCGTATCGTCCCCGTGCCCGCTCTGATCGCGCGCGGCGTGCTCTGGACCGTCGGGACTCTTGCGTATCTGGCGGGGCGCGCCACCTTGCTGTCGGCCGACAAGAGCAACGAATACCTCGCCCCGGCGTGGACGTGCCGGAGCGACGCCTTGACCCGCGACACGGGCTGGCAAGCGCAGATTGACCTCGAAACCGGGTTGCGCCGGGCCGCAAATTGGTATCGGGAGGTGGGATGGCTCTGAAGCCATTGTGGCGCGAGTACACCGCGGTCGATATCGCCACCGCCGCTTACATCGCGATCGCGACCGGTGCGGTCCTGCTCTCCTTCCGTGGGGACGGAATCCCGGGTTGGCCATGGCTCCTCAGTGCCCACACCCTGATCATCGCGCTGGTGCTGCTGGCCCCGCGGGCGCGCACCGCCGGCCCGATCGGTCGGTTTCTCGGCGACTGGTACCCCATGCTCCTGCTCCCCGCGCTGTACGGGGAAATCGGCATACTCACGCTTAGCGCAGGATTCCAGAACGACTTGCTGATTCAGCGCCTCGAGACCTGGGTCTTTGGGTCGCAGATCTCATATCGCTGGATTCGCGAGTCGCCCAACCAGGTCCTCTCGTGGGCTCTGCACGCCTGCTATCTCGCCTATTACCCGATTCTGTACGCGTCACCATTCGCGCTCTGGATTGTCGGGCGGCGTGACGCCTCCCGCCATACGATTTTCGCAGTGATGGCGACCTTCTACCTGTGTTACGTGGTTTTCCTCTTCTTCCCGGTCGCCGGCCCGCGCTACGCATTCGATAACGCCCACAATCTCGCCACCAAGGTCGGGCCGGCGCGGTTTGCCGCGTGGCTTTTGGACCGGGGCGACTCGTGGGGCGCGGCCTTCCCGTCGTCGCACGTGGCCGCGTCCGTCGTCGCGACGGGGATGGCGTTACGCTACTGGCGTCCCGTCGGCTGGTTGCTGCTGCCGTTCACCGCCGGATTGATCCTGGCCGTCGTGTACGGACAATTCCACTACGCCGTGGACGCGTTGGCGGGCTTGATGGTGGCCGCGGTGATGCTGGGGATCATGCAGACCGCCGAAGCCACCGCGCCGCAACGCCTGGCGGTTGCCGACTACGGCGTGGAACCGGGCAGCAGCGCTTAGGGAAACTCCGCACAAGATAGGTGACGACTTGTGCCGAGATTCCCTAGTGCCCCATGTGCATGTGGCCCATCTCCACGGGCATGCCGACGACCGGCTTGCCGACCGGTCCCATGAAGTGCCGCAGATCTTTTTGGTAAAGTGAATCGCTCGGATCCGTAGCCGGCCAGATCGCCTTGCGATCGGGCATGAACAACCCGCCGACGACTCCCATCCCACCGTTGGGAATCGCGTGCCCCGTTGGATTCTCGTAAACCACGTGCACGCGATAGCGGTGCGACGGTGTGATCCGCATGCCGAGTCCCTTCAAACTGTAGAGCTTCCCGACCGGAACGGCGCTGGCTGCGCCGGCCGGCGCCGGCGCGGGTTCGCCGTGCCACAGCAGCTTGCCGGTCGTCGCATCCCAGAACTCGATGGTCCGTCCGTAGGCGTGCATATGGCCACCGATGACGATCAGCTTGCCCGCGACCGCCGGGCTGCCTTCATACGAGCGCTCGCTGCGGCCCGGCGGCAAGTCGAACGACTTGTCGCCGAGGGGGAAAGCCACGTCGAGTTGCCAGGGAAGCACAGAGAAGAAGGGCCACGGCCGATGCTCAGGGATGTAGTTGAGGACGAGCCGGACGCGAACGCCCCGATATCCCACATTCGTGGGATTGTGGACCATCGCATTGGCGAGAATGCGCTGGCCCGCGTGAATGCGCGACCCGAACAACAGCCA
>Ga0137365_10002341_pt1 | contig 14997 bp, 20 predicted proteins | sample SagtaG_9_FD_104799 | JGI IMG/M metagenome (GOLD analysis project Ga0137365, IMG submission 104799) | Vadose zone soil microbial communities from Sagehorn Ranch, Mendocino, California, USA - Sage1_L_40_16 metaG | ecosystem: Environmental > Terrestrial > Soil > Vadose zone | place: USA...
CTGAAAAACCCGAATTTAGATATGTTGTTGGCAGCGATGCTCTTAATCTATTGGAAGCAAGAAAAAATATGCCATACTCAGAGTTCCAAAAGATGATAATACAAAATGTCAAACAATAGTTCTGCATGTCGTCAATTGTTCTTACAGTAAGTATATCGAAAAACTAGCCTGAAGTATTCAACCAAAAAAACAGAAAAGAGAAAGTGATTAGATAGAATGAACAAATACTAAGAAGAGAATATTGAGAGAAGAGGCCAAAAAGCAGAAGCAGCTCGATATTAACGAATTATCGCCAAGTTAGTCAAGCGTTGAAAATTAATATACTGCAGTCTCCATGTGCAGAGACTGTAGCAACTGAAGGAGTTATATGAACGCCAACGAAGGAGTCAATACAACAACCCCAACTGTTTCCACAAACTCTGATTTAGGCTTTGCTACTAATTCTAACTACCAGAATCTGGCCAACTGCTCAGATTTTTTACTCAATTAATAGCAAAATGTCATATTTATGTGAAAAGATTTTCTGTAAAAAATTTTGTGAAAAATAGGGGGGTGCAATTTTCCCAAGATCAAGAAACGTCTTTGTGATTTGGTAGTAGAAAGCAATTGACATGTTGACTCAATAAAAAAAGAAGAGGTGTTGCTCCTTATCCTCTTCAACTACTGTCAATGGTTCCATTAGCCGCCAGAGGTAGCAATTGGTGCATTTTCTGACCTAGGGTTAACATGGATATGCGCATATGTTGATTGTTGTTGCAGTAGTATTGGAATTATGCCAATTCCAATTATTATTGATTGATACAAGAGCCATCATTATAATAGCTCTTAAACTGAATTGTTTATTCATCAGATTTTTGTAGAGGAATCATACTATAAAAGGAAAGCTGCTTTATTCATCATTTTTGATATCAATGAGTATCAACGGGCTTACCACGCGTCATTCAATATAACGAAGATCACTGAACTATGTATATTCGTCTTTAATTATAGTCCCTCTCAAATAATTTAATAAAGTGTCTCAGTGGTTTAATTTCTATTCAGTAGGGTATGAGGTCTGATTTGTGCTTAAATCATCTCCAGAGGCGCGTCGTGGTCTGGCACGGGGAATCCGTAATTAATAGCCGCTATGTCGTAGTCGGTTAGCTCCCATCCTACGCCGCCGCTATTCTTTCTCACACGCTCCGGACGCCGGGTCTTGGGAATTGTGAAGATGTTAGGATGCCGAGTCAGAAAGTTAAGCGCAACTTGTTGTGGGGTGCGACCGTGTCGCTCAGCAATCTCAGCCAGTACTTGTCCTCTAACACTATGTGGAGAGGGAAAATTACCGTGTCCAAACGAGGCATACCCAACTACAGCTATCTTCCGTTTAGTGCAGTACGGTAGTAAACGACGCTCGATCCCGCGATAACCTAAATGATATAACACCTGATCGCAAGCCATTGGCTCGTTCCGGAGCGCTTTCTCAGCAGCCTTTAGTTCTTCCACATCGAAATTGCTGACACCAATCAACCTTATTAGGTCCTCGGCCACGAGCTTCTCCATTGCACGCATGGTCTCTCTTATAGGATGTGCACCAGGCCAGTGCAACAAGTACATATCAAGCCAGTCAGTCTTTAGCCGTTTCAGGCTTCGCTCGCAAGCCCTTATAGTGCCTTCATAGGAGGCATTGGATGGCAAAACCTTGCTAACTAAGAACACCTCTTCGCGCCTCCCGGTTATGGCTTCAGCCACCATTTCTTCAACTCTGCCGTTGCCGTACATCTCTGCAGTATCGATATGAGTCATTCCTAGGTCAAGTCCTAACCGCAACGCTTCGATCGCAAGTCGCTCAGTATTGTGGTCTCCCTCAATCATCCATGTGCCTTGACCAATTACCGGAACCTCAATATTAGTCCGCCCGAACTTGCGCTTAATCATAGTAAGTCGCCCTTTTTTTATGGTATAAGTACAATCTTAGTTGCTTAATTGAATACAAGCTCAAACTTAAACTATGGATATACATAAGATAGTGCACCTCTGCCCTTCTTGACTCATATATAGAGATTCGCATAGATATCTAGGCAATGCCGATTATCCAGTCTATGGTTTGAAGTAACCTAGTTAATCTAGATATTTATAATTGGTATAACAAACACACTTACTAATGAATAACATTATTGCATATGCATTATATGCAATATCAAATGACAAATCTTTTGCTCTTCTTAAAACTATAGCCATAACAAACAAAGATGAAAAAGGGGATAGCCATACCCTTAGAAACAAATTAAAACTTACCCCAAAGCAATACTACTCAAGAATATCTCGCTTAAGAAAAGCTCACTTAATAAGAAAAGAACATGGAAAATATTACCTTACAGCGTTTGGAATAGTAGTTTATGATGCTAGGATGGTAGTTGAAAACGCAATCAATAACTATTATAAACTTGCTGCAGTTGATTCACTTGTATTCAGTGATAGTAATAACATGCTATCCTTAGAGGATCGTACTAATATTATTGATTCCTTAATAGAAGACCAGCAAATCAAGCAATTCCTTATTGTATAAAATAATTCATTTCAGTTGGATTAAATGTTAATTCTACACTATTTCTAGTTCAGATCAATCTGTTGTTGTAGCATTAGTAGCTTTAGACACTATTCTAAATATTGTTCCCTGTGTTTTGTGGAATGTAAGGACATATAGGTAATCATCAATGCCATTATCGTCTTTAAGTCCCACCTTAATGTCAGTAATCCCACCAAATCCTTTTCCAAATATTGTTCCTTGAAGTGCATCTGAGCTATTGACAACTTTATCTACAAGCTGATCAGGAGGAAGAACTAATGTTGTTCTCTTTATTTAGCTTAAAATGGTAAATATTTCCATTAATAATATCACCAACAAACATATCATCCTGATAATATCTACCTAATTTATCAGAATTAAGGAATTTGATTGCAGTAGGACCAACACTTCTGAACATGTAAGCTTTGGTATTAGATATTTTCCTTTACTGCCAAAGTCTACTAAATTGTATGGATGTAATGGAGCTACATGCCTCTCGGTTTGATCGGTACTATATCCACGTAGCCATATACCGTCAATCTTATTATATCCACTGTTAAATCCCGGCTCAAGAAGATTAATCTCATCACCAAACAGCAAACCATTTTCAGTATCCCATAGCTTACCTGTTACCGGATCAAAATCAATTCCAAAATTCACAATTCTCATGACTGTGCCATTATCTTTCTCGGTAACCAAGATATTGTTTGGGCCCAAAAAATGCCATGTTGGTTGGATATCTTAATCCCTTGAATACAACTTCTGCTTCCAAAGTAGGATCGTTTATGATCGGTCCTTTTGGAGATGGAAGACCAGCTTCAGGATATTTTGAATCCAGTGCATATGCAAGGTCGTTATTATGATAAGGGTGATCAAAGTATCGAAGTGTAATCGGTGATGGTATAATAATAAATCTCAAAATTAAAATTTCAAGTAAAATTATTCGTTTGAATATTGATGGTAACGGTTGAAACTTGTTATTGCTGCTGTTTTTTTCAGTCTGTCTCATGTATATTAACATGACTATGACAGGTAGTTAATCTCCTTTTTTCAATCCTTAGGCAACCCTCCTAGGAATTCCTTTTTTTATCACACATAGGTTGAAAGGACATATCAATTTCTAATATATAATAGACGGTATACTATTATCAGCCCATTTTTCTGCAAAATTCTGTTCAAAGAATAAATGTATCGTATGTCATTTTGTTACTTCAATTCCCATCCTTGTAGTATGCCAATTCTAGCACTTGTCAACTATATGTTCGAACATAACTATCATATTATTTAGAGAACCAGATTCATCATACTTTTTTAGACATATGCTGAATAAGTAGGTAAATTTGGATATAATTTAGACATAATTTGGAAAAAGAGATTTAATTGGATATTACTCATAGATGATATATGGTAAATATTAACCTTAAGCAGATAGGATTACAGCTTTGTACATGTACATGGGTTGAAATAATGACGGGCGTAGGAATAACTTTGTATCTTCTATTAGTAATGCATAGCCATTTACTTGCAGTCTTGACAATGGGATTATTTGCACCACTTATAGGATTTCATTTTATAATAACAAGAATATCAAAAAAGGAAGAAGCAAGAGAACAACAAGAACAATGTAGTTCTAGTGAATGTAGACGAAAATTAAAATATGATTCACATTTTGTCAAATAGGATATGTCTTTCTTAATCTTTGAACTGTATTTACTGCATTCCAAGTCATTGACCACAGCAACCAAATGACAGTCAGCCATATCCAATTTTAGTTTCTCAATATAGCTTGTAATACCATCGCTCTAATTGCTTTATAACTAGCAAACCAGTATTGATTTTACTGCATAATATTTTCTTGTTCTTCTAATATAGTACATGTAGTACATGACAGGTGGATAAAAAAACCAAGACTTGCGCCTATCAATGATAGCTGTCTCATTATCATTGATCTGCAATTGCAAGATATTTTTCTTGATAGTTTTGGATCAGATCTGGAAAAATTGATTTATGCGACTAGCCTCCTGTTTACATCATGAATAGAAAGATGCTTATTCTGACCATCATAGTAGTTGCGATAGCAATACCTGTTGGTGTTTATACTTTTTCTCCATTATTTATTAATAGAACGATAAATGAACCATTGCCATCAGATGCTGTACAGCAATATCAGAAATTCATATCGATGGATCAGCAACATAGAATAAATGCCGCAAAAAGCATGGATGAAAAGCAAAAGAATATGATTATGAGAGCTGCTGCTCAGATAAATAGCACAGTAAACGAACAAGCAGATAATTTAATTCAAAATAAACAACAACAGAAAATTATAACTAGTGCTTTTATTGGCGCAGGCGATGGATTTCATAATACAGAAGGAGTAGATAAACTAATTCCGTTGCAAGATGGAGGTAGTATTCTGAGATTAGAAAACTTCAGGTCTACAAATGGACCTAATGTTGATGTTTACATGTCTACTAATAAAGATGCTACAGATTTTGTGGACCTAGGAAGGCTAAAAGCAAATAATGGAAATCAGAACTATAATATGCCTATTGGAATCAACGTTGCAAAATACAAATATGTTCTGATATGGTGAAGACTTTTCTGTTTTATTTGGTAGCGCACAACTAACAACATCATAACAATCACCATTAGAAGAAAGTTACACACTATCCGCATCTACTGCATGTAATATCTATCATGTACATAACCTAGCTTGAATCTAATTTTTTTCAATATCCTCAGCTTTAATTGGAGCATAGTAATCAACAAGCATGGCTATTGGGCCCCTACCCAATCTCTAACCATCCTATCAAACCCAATCTTCCATTTAGCGTAGTGAGTGGACGATTGTTCACATTCCAGTAGTTGATTATTGCTATTCACCTAATTTATAATGCTATTAGTATTATTGTGACGCTGCCAATATAATAGCATGTATATAATATAGTTGATAGTTATCTTCAATAACTCATGGAGCTTCGCGCCTTAAAAATAGAACTACCAGCAGATATTCAAATTATTCTAGCTCAAAGTCATTTTATCAAAACAGTAGAAGACGTTTCAGAATGTTTAGTTAATTGTGTACCTAACTTAAAATTTGGTATTGCTTTTTGTGAATCGAGTGGTCCATGTTTAGTTAGGCATGCTGGAAACGACAGCAATCTAGAGATACTTGCAACCGATTATGCATACAAACTATCTGCAGGGCATAGCCTGATAATTTTGATAAAGGATGCTTATCCGATAAACATTCTACCAAGATTAAAAGAAGTGCCAGAAATAGTTAACGTATACTGTGCAACTGCTAATCCAATTGAAGTAATATTTGTTGAAACTGGACAAGGAAGAGGAATACTCGGAGTTGTGGATGGATTTAAATCAAAGGGTATAGAAACGGAAAGAGATGTTGAAGCTAGAAAATACTTCCTGAGGAAGATAGGATACAAAGTTTAGATTGACAGAACAAATTTCCTTTCTTCTGATAAACGATTTCACTTACAAATAGCAAACTTAATTAGTAATCATTCATCGGGTTCATTGTCATCAGTTGATAAGTAAGAAAGGCCAATGCAAATTCAGCGGAATGTATGACCTTACCTGGCTTGACTCAAATTTGCAATGGGCCAAATCAACAATGCTTAAATGACTTCTGATTAGATTATTATAAGCACAGATATGCGATACTATATTAAATGCGAGTTAGATCCTAAGGAACAACAAAGATGGTTAGGTAACTCTATAAATTCTGGATCGTTGGCACGCCATAAAATATTTCATGAAGGAATGCATACAGCATTAAGGGAAGGAGAAGGAACCATGGATGAAAATTATATTGTACATTTTGTTGAAATATGTTATTGAGTGGAAGAGGATTATATCCTATGGCAATGGAAATTCATTACTTAGAGAAATACTTCCAAAATATTGTTGAAATTAAGGCTGCACGATTAAGGAATCAATCTACAATGGGATGTGAATTCATCAAATTAAAGCCTATATTCACCGGAGCTGCAATTTCTATGCAGGACGCAGCTAGAAGCTCATTAGCGAAGAGTGATAAGCGATAGAATGTTATTTAATATGATACTGGAAAAGCTTTTTTCATTTTCAGCTCAAACTAGAAGTTTTGTATATCTGATTATAGGAGCAATTATTATTTCATGGTTAATACCCTTTCCATTTTCCTTTCTTATAATATTGGGTGTAGTTAGTTTGGCATTATTATCACTCAGAGAAAAAGTGATGAGCATAATAGGTTTAGCTAAACTTATCGCGAAAACATTTAGCAATAGAAATAACTCTGATGATTATTATTATTATTGCATTTCTTGTGGAATAAAACATAGCGAAATATCATGTCCTAAATGTGGATCGGGGTTCAAATATAGTATAGGTGGAAGACAAAAATGGAAATAATAAACTCGAATGAAAAGAAAAACTATATGTCAGTTCTAAAAAATTTGCTCATATTGTTTCATTATTATTCATCATTCATTTGATGTATAGTCTCCTAATATTACAATTAAACAAACATTATACATACATTCTTACAAAGCGCTATTGCTATTAATTACCTACAATATAGGTCAGCTCTATATATTTGAAAACATTCAGGCATACGTTTATTGTCAAAGTTCATGTAGCCAGAGTTTGGAACTTTTATACAGATATCAAGCATTTAGAAATAATAACCCCAAAAGAAATAGATCTCAAAATTATTGATTCCACTAGTCAAAACATTATCCAAGGTCATGAGATTTGGGCTAGCGGTAAAATAATTGCAAAAATACGAATGACATGGCATTCAAGGATTACATTTCTTAAACCCTATGAATATATAGATGAGATGTTTGCTGGTCCGTTCAAGAAATGGAGACACTTACACAAATTTAATGATATCGATGGAAAAGAAAAAACTGAGATAATAGATGAGATTGAATTTGAATTACCATATGGCATACTAGGAAAGTTATTCGAAGGTTATGTATACAAACAATTACAGAAAATCTTCGAAAACAGAAAAATCTCTACGATCAAAGTCTTGGAGAGATAAAAAAAGATATGCTTTCCAGAGATATGACTTCATGAAAAATTTCGCAAGATAAATATTGTGATTTTTTGCTGTCTTTCCTATGATGCCATTTTTTCATCCCAAATCTATTTTATTCATGTGGGATGCCCTAGCGCTTATACCTTCCTTTTCCCTTCTTTATAGATTTACCAGAGACTCTCATACTTATCTCAAATGCCTCTAGGGTTTGTTTTAAATCATTATCATCATGGGCAGCACTCGTGTAGAAAGGTTCACTATTACTTTCATCGACCATGACCCTGTTCTTTATCAAACGGCCTTGCAATTTTGCAAATAGATCTTGATTGCATTTCATGAAGTCCCTATAGTTATCAACTCTTTCTTGTTTGGTAAAGGGCAAGGTTCCATCCGCAGCAGCAAGTGTGACAAGTTTTCTTGCGTATGTGCTTTGCGAAAAACCCCTTGTGTTGCATAGAATAAATATATTGCATAATCCTGTTCTGAATCGTTATGAAGACTTCCTCCACAAATAGCGGAGTTCATCCTTCATTTTCTGGAAAATAAACTGTAATGTCTAGTATATAGAGACAGATATGGCATTAGTGACTTTCAAATTCGTATCTGTCAGCACGATGCCTATGGGATTAGCAAACATTATGCTCGTTTCTTTTACCATATGACTAGTTTGCTAAAAACAATTCTTTAGCTTGTGATCGAGGAAAGCTGTTTTGCAGTATCGATAACCGCATCTACCTCAATCCCCACAAAGGGAAATATTACAACTCTGTATGTTCTTATTATGTGCATTTCGTCGGCTGGAAGGCAAGCCTAGGAATCACAGCTGGCATCGGACTTGACATAATCAATGAAAATGTTGTATCAGAATAAAGGGAAAAAGTAAAGAATTTTAACCCATATCCTTGTGGATAGTTTACAACGAAATAAATGACCATAATAAACCAGAATTTTTGCAAACGGATACAGAAATATAATACTTTTCAACAAAAGTATAGGTGTTAATATTATCTTATCATCCTTCGTTATATGTGGCCTTGTATTTCTTATAAAGTCTCTGCTTGATAATTTGGCATAAGTTGCTTATCTCATATTTGTCGTTAAACTCATTTAGTCTTACCTTGAGGCCGAGGGATTCGAGCTCAGATAGCCAGTACTGCGTCTCTTGTTGAGAGGCCATCACTACATACTAGTAAGATAAGCTATAAAGGGTTTGACGGAACTTAGTTAACTACTTGCTTATGCCTCGATACGGTTAGTCTAACTAAGTAAGTAACTTATTACTACCATTCTTTAATAGTTCATTGACATAATATTTCCAATGGAAAAAGACCAATTTGTAGACATTGCAAAAGTAGATGAAATTCCAGCCGGAAAAATGAAGCATGTTGAAGTTAATGGTAAAGAAATAGTGATAGCGAATATGAATGGAAAATTCTGTGCATTAGACGATCGGTGTGCTCATATGAACGCTCCACTGTCAATGGGAAATCTTACTGGAGATGTTGTAACATGTCCTTTTCATGGAGCCAAATTCAATGTCGCTTCTGGAAAGAAAATAGCAGAACCAGTTTTGACACCCTCACAAGAAATGGAACCACTACCAAAAACGTGGCAAAAAGCCATGGAACATACCGGTCAGCTGATGTCCCATATTAAGACATACGATCAACCCACATATGAAATTAAAGTTAGAGGAACTATAGTCAAGGCCAAAATTTAGTTCCTTGGATTGGGATATTTCTCCTGTGGTAGATAAAAGCGTCCATCACAATCACTCATTTTTAATTTCAATTGCTTCTTTTCAAAATACTAGTAGTATTATCTTCGATAATAGGAGAGCTTGTTCCTTTATCTAATTTGGTTCTAAATGTTCAATGTAAAGTTGCTATGGAATATTTATTACTTTATTTAGACGGTCTAGCAACTCTTCGTTTTCAATAGGTTTTGCGATAAAAAGATCTTTATAATCCTTATAGGAAAATCTAACTTCTAGATATATTCTAAGAAACTCAGTTCCTTGAGACGATAATATAAAATATAAAGTCTAAGGAGAAACGATAAGGAGAAAATGAAGAAACCATTTTCACAAGATGAAATAGAGTTTATTAAATTTCTAAAGAATGAAAGTAGTGAACGAGGTAAGAAATTACGTACTAAGACTGACAAGCCTCTTCTTGTGGGCGACCACGATTTCTATCAAATAAATTCAAATCTATACGTCAATATTGAATATATCTACGATTACCTCACGAAGCTTACTGAAAATATAAATACACTGACAGCAGCAATCGATAAACTTCCTGCCAAGCAAGAGTTCAAGGACACTAAAAGTGAGCTAAAGCAGATAGTAAGGGAGAAAGCCACTTTCACAAAAAAAGAAATGAAAGAACATAAGAAATATGAAAAACGCATAGGGTATGCTTATGGATAGCTTTGATCATAAAGTTCAGGGTACAACATCTACAGGTAGTCCAATATACAAGGTAGAAAATACGCATAGCAATGGAAAGCTAGCAATTAAGACAATGGAAGTATGGGCAATAAAAGGGACATCAGCCTTTATGATCTTGTATAATGCAGATACACCAGAATATCTCAATCTCATACCAATTATACAAAAAATGGTGGATTCATTTGGTACTGCGACTACGCCAGTAAGATTGCATAGTGTTTGATGATGGATTGATAGGATGAATTCGAATATTATGAAAATTAGGTGTGTGGATTGTGGTTGTTATCCAAAAGAATGTAGTGCTAGCGAGTCCTCATATGATTGCCCGAATTGTACCTTAGAGCGATGTTGCTGTTGGTGTACTATACATTAATGAGTGCATTATTTATTGAAGGTGTTAAAATTTTATATTTTGTTTTCTTTTTATGCTTTCAAATTCTTAAGCAGAACAAGAATTTACTTTATACATATACTTTTGAATCTGTGTATACATACTCGATATTGTCTCCCTTGCCGGCGATAACCCCCCGAGATGTTTAATTCGATAGCTGCTGCAACATGGGATATAGACTTCTATACTTCTCTATTAGATTTCTTCTTTTATTCCAGGTCTGAATTGAAGGAAAAAGTATTGGCATTAGTGTTCACTTCCTCCTTCCGTGCAGATCTTTGAAGGACTCACTTGCGCCACATCAACAGGATGGGATGAATTAGCAATAAATGAGTCGATTCCTTGAAACAGCTGTTGTACTGTTTTAGCATATGGAGATTTATTCGAGTCAAAGCCTCGAACTATCTTAATATTATTCATAAGGTTGCTTCTGATGAATCCCGGTTCAATCAATATGATATTTATGTTAAATTCAGCAAGCTCGCGTCATAGTAATTCTGTAAATCCCTCTACGGCAAACTACCTGTCACGAGAGCCACCTTTGCCACACTATTCTAATGTAATACACTATATGAATAAATGGCAGGCGAAAACGGTAAGCTTAATTATGTCATAAACGAATGGAGTGCTTATGTTTCTACCTGATTATAACTTTAATTTATTTATACTAACAATATATTCTAGAGTAATGGAAAACAAAAATAATAAAATCAAATGTGTTGCATCTAGTCATTGCATTCTTGACAATGCTTATAGATAGAAAAATGAATAACCCTCATTTTTCATGGAGGAAATATGAATAATTTGAACTCGTTTATGAATAATGGTTTGGGTTGGTGTATACGCAATCGAAGCCTGTTATTAACTGGGCATATCGGGAGATCTACATTGAAAAATTTTGCATTATCATTTTTCGAAACTCCCTGTCAGGCATATTCATTCTTGCTTGTATTATAGTAGTACCTACAGTATATCTTAGTTCTGGATTTTCGGACCTTACGGCTTGTAGTATAACCTTTGCCACTTCTTCTGGTGGAGAAGATGATGATACATTTTCCATCATTGATTTAAAGTGGTTCTCTACCTTTTGCATAAGTGAAAAATAAGGAGATTTTGGGTCTAAAGTTTTTTTTGCCGAAGTGCCTGAGTTTACAAGGTTAGTTCTGATAAAACCGGGTTCAATTATAACTACTCTAATTCCAAATTGCTCTACTTCATAAGCTATAGATTCTGATAATCCTTCTAGCGCAAACTTTGAGGCCACATAAGGAGAATTGAGTGGGAGTCCAATTCTTCCAGCCGCAGAACTAATATTTACTATTGTGCCTCCTCTTTGTCTTCTCATGAGAGGCAATACTGCTTTTATAATTCTGATAACACCGAAAAAATTGGTCTCAAATTGTTCTTTGAATTCTTTAATAGAAAGCTGTTCTACTGGTCCTAGTAATACATATCCTGCGTTATTAACTAATACATCTAGCCTTTCTTGTTCCTGTTCTATCCTGCCAATTGCTTCTTTTACAGATCTATCATCATTGACATCTAGCTGAACAACTTGCAGCGGCAGATTTTCCCTATTGGCTATTTCTGTTATATTTTTGGATTTCTCAAGGTTACGCATAGAAGCGTACGTATTAAACCCACTCCTAGCTAACTGCAGAGCTGTTTTAAATCCTATGCCGCTGGAGCTGCCTGTAACAAGAGCAACATTTCGTGATTTCATAATAATATTAATTATAAAGATGGAAGTAAATAAATTAACAAGTGACTATACGGTAAGTCATTGAACAAATGACAACTATGTACTCTTTTAATTATATCTGAAAATAGAGTATTCTAATACGATGTGCAGCGTATCATATCAAAAACCTTTTTCTGGATTGAGAGATCAATGTGTAGACTGACGTCTTGGTATGATGATAAAAATTTTGATTTCTATCATTAGGTAGGCTACATACTATATTCCAGGTAAAAATTATTTGGAAGCCTTACAAAATATAACTCGCTGAGGCGAACAGATACAATTGCTACTGTTACATTCTCTTCTTACATTGTGAGGACTACTTTACCTCTTGGATGGACATCCTTTTGGTAGTCTAGTGCCTTATCAGCTTCATCTAGTAAAAATGTCCTGTCTGTATTTACCCTTATATTATTTTGATCTACCCACTCTGCCAATTTTGTCAACCGTTGTCTATCTGCTTGCGTGAACTGAAATATCGCCTTGACATTATATTGATTCATTAGCTCTGAGTTTGGCTGATCTAGCATAGAAATAATTATGCCGCCCTTCTTTAAGACCTTGAAAGATCTTTTGTATGTCTCTCCGCCTACAGTATCAAAGACTGAATCGTAGTCATGCAATAGATCTTCAAAGTTCTGGCTCATGTAGTCTATGACATGATCAGCTCCCAATTCTTGAACGAACACCTTATCATTTGCACTTACTGTTGTCGCGACGAATGCTCCCAAGTACTTGGCAAGCTGTATGGCAATTAATCCTATACCTCCTGCCCCACCATGAATTAGAATCCGCTGACCTTTTGATAATCCAATGTTTTCAATAAGTGCCCGCCACGCACTGACGCCCACAAGCGGTAAGGCCGCCGCTTCGACATAGCTTAGCCTCTTTGGTTTATTTGCGATACTTTCAGTCTTTGCCAAAGCCATTTCTGCAAATGCTCCTGATCCTCCGTTAATAACACCAGCCTGTCCATATACTTCATCTCCCTGTTTAAAGTCTGAAGAGACCCCTTCCCCAACTTGTTTGATAACGCCAGAAAAATCCATCCCCAATGTGAAGGGGAATTGAAGATCTATCATTTGTTGGAAAGCTCCTTCACGAATTTTCCAATCTGCTGGATTTACGCCAGCGGATTTTATGCTAACTAAAACTTTTCCAGAAGATAAAGTTGGTTCAGGTGTGTTTTGGTTAATCTCAATAACGTCGCTGCCTCCGTACCTATTAATTTGAGCAGACTTCATTACTATATAATAAAATATGAGATATTAAAGAGTGTATGAAAATGCAAATGCAGAAGACATCACTTGGAAATAGAAATCCTGACACAGTAAAACGAACTAACCAAGACCTATCTCTTACGATTTATTCAACAAGTTTGCTTGAGGCTAAATCCGAAATGATAGATGGCCCCCAATCATCCCAGGCCTTAGGAAATAAGCTAAATGGAGTTAAGACTAATCTGCGAGAAGTTGGAATCATATTAGAAAGACCAGAGAAGAAAGCAAACCATTCTAAGGATGTAGTTTAATAAAAACAAGGTGTTAGATTGGGACCAAATCAGTAAAAAGTTTCCCGACTTTTCCCGGTTCCCCGTTCTGGCTAAAGCCACGCTCAAATCTTTAGTGATATTCCATCTTCGTACTGTTCTAAACTAGGTCTAGCGCTATAAGATTTACGTTTATACAGTTTATGTAAAAAGGTAATAAGCATCCCATCTTCACAGAAAATAAGATAGTTGTTGATTTTAGTTTGCTTACTGAGATAAGCTCTTTATGACTATGAAAATATAATATCTGATATAGTCACTCAACAGTAATGCACGATTTCATCGGATATTGATTCATTTTTGTTATTGTATGTTTCAAAGTAGCGGTTAATAATCGTCTTGTTAAGTTCGACTTGAGACATGATATTACCAGTATTCATATCTATACAATATACTTCCATCTCATTAATTATTAAGTTAGTGAGTTACCTACAGGTAACAATGCTACCGGATTGTAACTTCCTGAGTTATATAGTTGCAATATACACCTGTAGTATGGAAACTACATCTGGAAAAAAGGCTGTGCATTTAGCTGTACTAAGTGTAGGTGTAATATTTATTGCAAGTTTTGCTTCGCCCACACATCATGGTTTGGCTAAGGCTCTTCACTCTAGGCTCAGCAGCTGTTGTACTTCACTCATAGGACTGGACCTTTATGACTGAAGTCGGAACTAGAGACATCCCGCCGCTAAATTGGGACGTGCTCGTAACCCCCGGCATACCCATTGCCACGAGTGACCTGCCTCCAGGCCTGAAACAGGCGGTGTTTCAGGCGATAGCGTCAACTCTCATCTATGGCAAGCGAGACGCCGTCCTAGTCGACGCCTTTATGACAGTCAAGCAGGCTGATGCCCTAGTGGATTGGGTTGCGGCAAGCGGCAAAAACCTGACAACAATCTATATTACGCATGGCCATGGAGACCATTGGTTTGGAATCGGAGCTCTTCTTGAACGGTTCCCAAATGCCAGAGCAGTCGCGACGCCTGATGTTGTGAGAGTTATGCGCCAACAAGCCTCTCCAGAGTTCCTTGAGAGGTTTTGGAAGGCGGGGTTTCCGGGCCAGATCCCAGACCGGCTCGTGATCGCCGAGGAGCTTAAAGGTAATGTAATTGATCTCGAGGGGCATGACTTGGTCGCAGTGGAACTTGGCCATACCGACACCGACCACACGACCTGTTTAAATGTCCCCTCTGTAGGCCTAGTGGTCGCTGGTGATGCTGCCTACAATGACGTTCACCTCTACCTTGTCGAGTCAAATGCAAA
>Ga0137365_10002348_pt1 | contig 14984 bp, 13 predicted proteins | sample SagtaG_9_FD_104799 | JGI IMG/M metagenome (GOLD analysis project Ga0137365, IMG submission 104799) | Vadose zone soil microbial communities from Sagehorn Ranch, Mendocino, California, USA - Sage1_L_40_16 metaG | ecosystem: Environmental > Terrestrial > Soil > Vadose zone | place: USA...
GCGTGTCCGGCGGACGGGCGCACCGCAGACATGTCGGCCACGTTTGGCATCGGCGTTTGCGCATGTCTGCTTTCCGGCTGTTCAGGGTGGCTGGCGGGGCTGTACCGAGGCCGGTATCTGCGGGGCAGCTTCGAGGAAGTTGCCCGGGTCAGTGCCGCGGGCTGCGCGACCGTGCTGTCGCTGGCCGTGATCGACACTTGGTTCCTGTCACATCAGCGGGTGCCGCTCGCGACCGTCACCATCGCGGCCACGTTCGCACTTCCGGCCATGCTCGGCGGCAGACATCTCATGTTCGCGGCACGGCAGCGATCGCGCCCGCCAGCGCCGACGGCGGTGAAGATCATCATATTTGGAGCGGGAAGCGCGGGCACGCAGCTTGTTGACCGGCTGATCGATCAGCCCAATTCCGGATACCGGCCCGTGGCCGTGCTTGATGACGACCCGGCAAAATGCAAGCTGCGCATCCGCGGAATCCCCGTCCTTGGCGGACGGGAGAAGATGGCCGAATTGGCGATCGGTACCGGGGCGAAGGTGCTGGTGATCGCGATCGCGCGGGGGAGCGGCACGCTGATCAGGGACCTCACCGCCGCGGCGCAGAGCTGTGGTCTCGTGCCCAAGGTGATTCCGTCGGTCAAGGAGTTGCTCAGCGGCGGCGCTCGCATCGAAGGGATGCGCGACCCGCGGATAAGCGACCTGCTCGGGCGGTGCCCAGTGCACATCGACGTCGACGCCGTATCGGGGTGCTTTGCCGGCCAGCGGATCCTGGTCACGGGGGCGGGCGGATCAATTGGCTCCGAGCTCTGCCGTCAGCTGCAGCGGCTATGCCCGGCCGAGCTGATCATGCTGGACCGCGACGAGTCGGCCCTGCACGCCGTCCAGCTGGCACTGCACGGCCGGGCGCTGCTCGACTCGGACGAGACGGTCCTCGCCGATATCCGGGACCCGCGCCGGGTGCGGGAAGTCTTCGATCGCTTCCGCCCGCAGGTCGTCTTCCACGTTGCGGCGTTGAAGCACCTGCCGCTGCTTGAGCGGTGCCCGGCGGAGGCACTGAAGACCAACGTATGGGGAACCCTCACCGTGCTTGAGGCGGCGGCGGCGTGCGGCGTCGAGTCGTTTGTGAACATCTCGACCGACAAGGCCGCTGACCCGGTGAATGTGCTCGGCTACTCCAAGCGCATCGGGGAGCGGCTTACCGCCCACCAGGCCGGCCGGGCGGCGGGGACCTATCTGAGTGTGCGTTTCGGCAACGTTCTCGGCAGCCGCGGATCCGTACTCACCGCGCTGTCAGCTCAGGTCACCGCCGGTGGCCCGGTAACGGTGACCCATCCGGAGGTTAGCCGCTACTTCATGACCGCAGACGAGGCGGTGCAACTTGTGCTGCAGGCAGCGGTCGTCGGGCGTGACGGCGAGGCGCTGGTCCTTGATATGGGCCAGCGGATCCGTATCGCCGACATCGCACGGCAGCTTGCGGCAAACGCGCGTGACGAGATCGACATCGTCTACACGGGCCTGCGGCCCGGCGAAAAGCTTGCGGAGAACTCGCTGGGAATCGACGAGACGGACTGGCGGCCGAGCCATCCGTTGATCCGGCATGTTCCTGTGCCGCCCCTGCCGCCGAGCCGGATCACCGGCCTCAACCCGGATATTGACCCGTGTGAGCTCCGCACGATCCTCGCCGCCTGCGCGGGCGAGTTCCATGGCGGGGTTCAGATAGTCAACGGCTCTTCGCTCGGGTCCGAGCCGGGCCGGGTGGAAGCAGAGGCCAGTCAGGGAGGATTGGTGTGACGGTCAAGGATTTGGTGCGCCCGCTTCCGGGCGTACGGCGGCTCTCGCTGCTCCGCCAGCGCATCGCGTTCCGCGGCTCCGCGTCATTCTGGGAACAGAGGTACGCGAACGGCGGGACAAGCGGCCCAGGCTCGTATGGCACTCTGGCGGAAGCCAAGGCTGCCTTCCTCAATGCATTCGTCCGTGAGCAAGGTGTGCGGTCAGTCATCGAGTTCGGCTGCGGCGATGGTCACCAGCTGTCGCTGGCCACCTACCCTCGCTATGTGGGCTTGGATGTGTCCAGGTCCGCGATCGGGCTGTGCGAGCGCCGGTTCGCCGGTGATCTTACGAAGAGCTTCTTTCTCTACGACGGCACCTGCTTTGTCGACCGCGGTCGCGTGTTCACTGCCGACCTGGCCATCTCTCTTGATGTCATCTACCACCTGACCGAGGACTTCGTGTTCGAGACATACTTGCGGCACCTGTTCGCGGCGGGGAAGCGGTTCGTTGTCGCGTACGCGACGAACACAGACATGTCGAGCGCCGCGCCGCATGTGCGGCACCGACGCTTCACCAGGTGGGTAGATACGCATTGCCCGCAGTGGCGGCTGGCGCAGGTCACGCGTGGCCCGAGCACTGGGGCAGGGCGGGCGGATTTCTTCGCATACGAACGGCTCACCGGCGGAGATCGTTGAGCGCAAGCACGACCATGCGGATCCGCTGACGGACGGTCCGCGCGGGCTTTGGGAGGTTGTCACGTGCCAGTCATTGCCGACACGACGAACATCCTGCGATTCGTCTGGGCGCACCCAGCGAACGAGGATGAGCGGGTGCGGGCTCTGCTGCGCGCGGTGCGGTTCCAGGCGCGCGGACGGGTACTTCGCCGACGGACGCTGGCGAAGCTGGGTGAGCGGTCAACGGTCTGGGCCGACCTGCACCGGACGGCCGCGTCCAAGGTGGTGTACGCCAATCCGCCGGACCATCCGGAGATGCTGGTGTGGCGTCGGCACCTAAGGCCGGGTGACCTCTTCATTGACGTGGGGGCGAACGTCGGAAGTTACTCGGTGTGGGCGGGTGAACTGGGTGCTCAGGTCGTCGCAATGGAACCGGCAACCGACACCTTCGCGCTTCTTCAGGAGAATGTCGCCCTCAATGGCTACCCGATCGAGACAATTCAGGCCGCCGCCGGGCTTCATTGCGGCACCGCTCGGATCACGATCGGCCGGGACACCGTCAATCGGCTGGACCCTGAGGGGGGCGCGGAGACCGTGATGTTGACAATCGACTCGGTGATCGGCAGCCGAACAGTGGCAGGCATGAAGGTCGACGTCGAGGGTTTCGAGATCGACGTGCTCCGCGGCGGCGAGCGGGCACTCTCGCAGCAGCGCATCCAGCTCATCCAGCTCGAATGGAACGCCGCATCTCTTCAAGCCGTGGGGACGGACCGGTTGCCGATCGCCGCCTTGCTGGCCGGGTACGGATACCACCTCTACCGGCCTGGCCACGATGGCACGCTGGTGCCGGTCGCCGACGCCGGATTCGGTCCCGACGTGTTCGCCCGCCCGCATGATGACCTGGCCCCGCAATCGGAGGTGAATGGGAGGTTCCTATGAAGCTACTTGTAGATCTGCCCATTAGGGCGGGTAATAAAAGGCACTGGACACTGCGTTATATACGCAATCGGATGAGCGTGATGTGGTACCAGCACGTCTATCCCGAGGCTCCATGGCTTACCTCGGAGGCTATCCGGCTCCTGACGTCGATGCTTCGGTCCTCCGATCGGGGTGCAGAGTACGGCTCCGGCCGCAGCACCGTCTGGATTGCTGAACGCGTTGGGCATCTGACCAGCATTGAGCACGACGGACAGTGGTATGCCACTGTGCACGCTAAGCTCAAGGAGCGTGGGTTGACCAACGTGGACTATATTCTTGCCCCCCAGGACCAGCCCGCGGAACGGGGTGAGCTGAGCGAGTACACGCGGACCGCCCTCAGTTTCGCTGACGCAAGCTTCGACTTCGTCCTGGTCGACGGCCTTTACCGAGAACATGTCACCAGGCTCGCGATGCCGAAGATCAAGCCTGGGGGGCTGCTTATCATTGACAACGTCAACTGGTATCTGCCCTCGCCGTCGCACGCGCCGGCCTCACGTACGCCCGCGCTCGGGCCTGACGGCCCGGTCTGGACAGAGGTGGCCAGAGATCTGAGTGGCTGGCGCACGATCTGGACGAGTTCGGGTGTCTGGGATACGGCGATATTCGTGAAGCCCTAACTAGGTCGGCGTTTATGGTGAAGATCAGAACAGTGACCCGGAACGTCTTGAAGATCCCGTCGCGTCAGGCGAAGGCATTCATCGTGCATACGACGAATGTCGTGAAGTTTACGTGGACGCACCCAGCAAACGAAGGCGGACGAGCTCGGGCACTGCTTCGTGTCGCGCGCTTTCAGATGTGCGCAAGATTGTTGCGGCGGCGGACGCGGACCCGAATCGGCAAGCGGTCGAGTCTCTGGGCGGGACCAAACCGTTTCGCAGCCCTTAAGGCCGTCTGCGCCAACCCGCCCGATTATCCGGAGATGTTGGTATGGCAGCGAGCTCTTCGGCCCATGGACCTTTTCATCGACGTTGGCGCCAATGTCGGCAGCTACACGATCTGGGCGGGTGACGTGGGCGCGGAGGTGATCGCCCTAGAGCCGGCGCAGGACACCTTCGCCTTGTTGGTAGAAAATGCGGCTCTTAATGGCTACACGATTCACGCGATTCAGGCCGCTGCCGGAGCGTCTGCTGGAACTGCCCGGTTTACGAGCGGACGAGACGACTGGAACCACCTAGATGCCGCGGGCGGCGTCGAAGTCCCGGTAGTGACAATCGATTCCGTCATTGGTGACCGGGTGGCTGCCGGGATGAAGGTGGACGTCGAGGGGTTCGAGATCGAGGTTCTCCGAGGGTGCGAGCGGGCTCTCTCGGGGCGCCGCATCCGGCTGATCCAACTCGAATGGAACTCGGTGTCCCAGCAAGCCGTCGGCGCGGACCGTCGGCCTGTGGCGGACCTGCTCGCCAAGTACGGGTACAGCCTGTACCGTCCCGACCTTACGGGCGTGCTTACTCCGGTGACCGATCTTGGCTTCGGCCCCGACATCTTCGCCCGCCCGGACGGATGACCGGAACACCAGGCACGACACTCACGAAGAGCATTCCCACAACGCCAGCTGACCCGCATCAGAGTTCCGCCCAGACTTGAAGAGCCTTAGGGAGCAGGTGCATAGGTTCCCTCTAGCCCACGACCTGTCTGATGCGGGAGACCATAGGCTTGGATACCGCAAGTATGTTAGTGCCCCGCCCGGGCAGTTCATGGAGGGCATTCAACTTGAGCTGGCTCCGCCCGGTTACGCAGTGACGGTACCGTTGGATGTCGAAAAGGTGGTACCCGCGGCAGCTGAGCCACCCGAACGGGCTCAGTGAGTCGCGGGGAAGCAATTCCGGTATGTATTCAAATATTATTGAGGGGGAATGCTCGCTTATCGTGCGCGCAGCGCCCAGGACGACGCCTTCCTCGTGTCCCTCAACGTCGATCTTGATTAGGCCCACCGGACCGTGAGTTAGATTGTCAATAGTTACCGTGCGCACCTGGTTGGCCGATCCCGTGAGGTACGGGTGTGGAAGCAAGCTCGCGCGCGCCCTGTTTGTGTCCCAGGAATTGGGCCGGTAAAGCGAGACAGTGTCACCCGCGCGATCGGAGGCGGCAGCCTGGATCAGGCGTACGTTTGTCAGATGGTTCAGAAGGATGTTGTTGTTGGCCCGGTGCGCCAGTTCTGCGTCAGCCTCTATCGCGATGACTTCGCCGTGCGCGCCGACCAGCTTGGCGAGGCGGGTTGTATGGACTCCAACGTTGGCGCCAACGTCTATGCATCGATCGCCGGGCCGAACCAGGTATCGAAAGAGCTCAGCAAAATGCTCCTCGTAGGCACCGAAAGCCCAAAGCTGCCACTCGAGGAAGCTCGATAGGACGACATCGAATTCGTCCTTGGACTTGGTTGTTGTCCTTTGTGCTGATTCGCTAGGCTGGCAACTCGACTTTTTTTTCGCATATGAGCGGAAGAGCAGCCTTGCTGTGCCACGAAGCGGAACACGCCTGCCGAGGATCGGTGCCAAGGGACTCAGCGCGAGATTACCCATGATTAAGACGGTACCTTTTCCGAGCCCAGTTCTTCGCAATAAACCGGTGACATACGGGGTCTTATTTGCGCATACGGGAAATTCACCGCGTACTGCGTATTGCTGACGTGCGTCCTTATAAAGGTCATGCCGACATCTCTCCAGGTGTTGTGGTTCTTCTGGAAGTGCCCAGCATCAAGTCATGGGCTCCGATCGAGGCTATTACAGATCGTAACACTGTACTATCTCTCTGTGATCAAAGCCTTGGACCCTGGTTCAGGGTCCCATGCAGTGGTGCCGATGCGCTTGCCGGGTCGTGGCCTGCCCTCATCGCCTATCAGGGCTGGCGCGTGACTGCCCATACCGAACCGAGTCGGATGCGGGGACTTGCAAGCACGTTGCGCCGGTCCGACGTCGGTATGAGCGTGGCGAGAACCGCTGGAGTGAATGTCGTATCGACTGGTGCCGCAGGGCTAGGCGGCATCATTCTGGCGCGGGCACTAGGTCCGGCGATGCGCGGTGAGTATGCGGCAATAACCGCGTGGTTTGGCATCACGTGCATAGTTGGAGACATGGGTCAGCCGGCGGCGCTGTGTTATTACGTAGCGCACAATCCGGGGCGGGCACACGAGTACGTGGCGACGTCGCGGGCAATGATGCTCACGACTGGAATGCTTGCTGTTGCCGCAGGCATGCTGCTCGCCCCTCTTCTTGCCCGCGGCGGCTCGGGGGTGACCGGAGGATACCGAATCGCCTTCGCTTCTTGCATAGCCGCCTTCATCGCTGCCAGCTATACCTTCGCATTGCAGGCGAGGGATTTGCGGCGCTGGAACATGGTGCGGGTGAGCCAACCGGCGCTCAGCCTGCTGGCAATTGGCTCGCTGTGGCGACTACGCGCGCTCACCCTGGATGCCGCGCTGACCGCCCTTGGCGTAACGACACTGCTACAGCTTGGCTGGGGGTACCTCTGCTGTAGGAAGACCGGGTTGGCGCCTGGTCGCGCGCGTGCTGGACTGGTTCGTCCCCTAGCCATATACGGCGCAGCACAGATCGCGGCCATGACGCCAGCCGCCCTTAATGCCCGCATGGACCAGCTCGTGCTTTCGCAGGCCGTGCCATCGGCGGATCTTGGCCGCTACGCAGTGGCGGTCTCACTGACCATGCTCCCGATCCCTTTGGTTGGGGCGATCGGTAACGTCGCATTTCCGAGGCTTGCGTCCGGCCGGGGGGTATCCACTGCAACATTGCGATTGCAGTGGTTTGCAGTTTTTGGCAGCGCGTGTCTGGCGGTGGGCACACTTGTGCCGCTCGCAATAATTGCGCATTGGCTGGTGCCGCTCGTCTTCGGAACTAGCTACCAGCGCGCAGTGCCATTGCTGTGGATACTCACCCCCGGCGCTGTCTTCCTCGCCTGTGGGCAGGTGGTCGGCGACCTGTTGCGGGGGAGGAACCGTCCGATCGTGGTGGCATGGGCTCAAGGGCTCGCGGCAATCGTTACTATCGGGTTGATTTTCAGTCTATTGCCGGTTCTTGGCGTGTACGGCGCGGCGGTCGCTTCTACTGTCGCGTACGGTATCGCTCTCATCCTGATGCTTCGTTGCCTATGGCGTTTGCCGGGCGGCTGAAGCGTCACGTATTTCAACCATGTCCAGAAGTTCTCTTCTATCGTAGTGACGAAGATCTCATGCTGAACTAAGTTACGGCGGCCGCCAGCTCCGGCGACGGTACTGGATCAAGTTACGCAAGGAGTCCATATCTCCTCATTTAAGAAAAACTACATCGGCCAAAGATGCGGCGTCTACCATATGGCGCTTCTGCCCGTAGACGGGCTACCGTGTGCTATGGGTCAGTTGCGCTATGTGTTCACCAGGGGGGCTCAATGCGAGTCGGTGTCGTCGGCCCGGAGGGGCCGGATTACTTTGCGGAGAACATCGCGGACGCCCTTCGTCGCATGGGGAACACGGTCATTCCGCTTGGACCTGCCCATACGCGTTTCCGACGCCCGCTTGCCACCCGCATCGCCATGCTCGCCCGGCAGGCTCTGACCGCTCTCGACGAGTGGGCACAGCACCGTATAGTCCGGGCAGCCCTGGATGCGGATTGTGAAGTCGTCATCAACATCGACGCGCACATGACACCCGACGCTGTGACTCAACTCCGGTCGTGTGGCGTCCGAGTAGCTTTCTGGTTCCCAGACGCAATGCTGGGTCTGGGGCGGTCTTTGATGTTGCTCGCGCCGTACGACGCGCTCTTCTTCAAGGAGCCACACTTGGTTGAGCGACTGCAGGCTACCCTCGGCTTGCCTGCACACTACCTGCCCGAAGCATGCAACCCACGGTGGCATCGGCCGATCGGTGCAGCAGGTAGAGACCCCTACCTTGTCGTCGCCGGGAACATGTATCCGAGCCGGGTGCGTCTGCTCGAACGGCTCACCTCCAAGGGTATCCCGCTAAGGCTATATGGTCCTGGCTTCCCCCGATGGATCGGTGAAACCACCCTCCGAAGCGCCTACGTTGGCCGCTGTATCGCCCGAGAGGAAAAGGCCGAAATTTTTCGGTCCGCCGTCGGCGTACTCAACAATTTGCACCCCGCGGAGGTGGCTGGAGTTAATGCGCGACTATTCGAAGCAGCCGGCAGTGGTGCCGCAGTACTAACTGAATTCCGGCCTGTCCTGCCTGACCTGTTTGCAATTGGACGGGAGGTCTTGACCTTCCATGACTACGACGAACTGGTCGACCAGGCAAGCCGTCTGCTTAGCGAAACGGGCCTAACCACTCGGCTCGGCGATGCGGCGGCCAGACGTGCTCACCAGGATCACACATACGAGGTTCGCCTGACGACCATCCTGGAGAAGGTGTCGTGACCACCATGTCTACTACGCCAACCGACGTGCAAGTTAGCAATCCATCGAAACCCCGATATGGGTTCGCGTCGGATCCACTACTCATGACGTGCGCTGGAGGGCATCGCCGGGCTGAGATGCTTCTGTACGTCCTGGAAACCCGAGCCAACCAGGGGATGGCATGAGTTCCACTTTGTTGATGGCGCTGTTGCTGCAAGCTGCAGCTGTGATTTTGATGCGCCACCGACTAGGTCGGAGATGGCTTCAGCGACCGGTGTCGCTGCTAGTGATTGTCGCAGTCGTTTGCCAGGGGGTTTCGGAGGTGCTTCTCGAAGTCCCATCAATCCGCATATGGGACAATGACCGTATCGGTATTGCCCAGAATTACATCGATGCGGCCGTTCTTGTCATATCTGTAGGCCTCCTTGTGATGGTCGTCTGCTATCTGGCGGCCCGGCCAGAACGAGCTGTTCATCAAGTCCGCGGTGACGAAGCGGCGATCGCTGCCGGAGTATTCGATTGGCGACTCATTTCGCTCATGTGCGTTCCGCTCGCTGTTCTCACTTATCAAGGCCACGGTTACAATCACGGCGCCTCGGCCGGCCCGGCGACTCCTCTATCAAGCAATTTGGCGTCGACCTTTTTGCTACTTTTCGTCGTCCTTGCCGCATTCGGCTTTTTGTCACGGTATGGAATGCGGTGGTTCACACTAGTGTTGATTCTACAGTCCGCACTCCTCGCGGCTGCTGGTGAGCGTACTCCAGTTATTGCAGACGCGATAATACTGTTCCTGCTCCTCAAATATGTCGGCTTGCGGCCTTCGCGCAGACAAATGAATGGCGCATGGGTACTAATTGTTATTGTTTTTCTGGGAATTACAGGTTATCGGGCCGAGAAGGGTCGCATGATCTTTTATAGCAACTCTGGTTTGATTTCGAGAATCGAGGCGATAGGAACTGGCTTTCATACGCTATTGTTCACGGCTGGCCAGGGCTCCACGGGTCCCGGGCTTATTACTGAAGTAACGATTCGGCTAGATGGTAATGCATTCGCTGGCGGGGTCCTGCAAGATATTCGCGTTGGCCAGCCGAGGCTTGGGCCCGCGCGGGCTGCGGAGTCAATATTGCTCGCTATTCCACATGCGCTATGGTCGTCGAAGTCGGCGCATGGCCTCGAACTAAATTCTGTGCAAACAGAAATGAGCACTTTTGGCCTTCAGCAGATAAATTTCTTGCCAGGATTCTTTGGATTGTATATCGGCTATCTTGGACCGTATCTGCTAATTATCTTTCTCATCGGGACCGGTCTTATTCTCGGATGGGGGGAGCGGTGGTTGATGCGACAATTCACCGTCGTACGTATCGTATTTCTCGCTAGCATGCTGGAGGCAATTTTTTCTTACCAGGCAGGTTTGCCTGCCATGCTTGTCACATTTCGTCCAGCAATCGTGCTGGCGATCTTTGTGAAGATTTTTGACAAGTTGAAGAACCATCAGGTTGCGGCGCCTTTGCCGTCACTTCAGGAGGAAGCCTCGTGACTTCGCCTCATCTTTGGTCCGCGATGTGACCGGCGGCGTTCTCTTGCTGACGCCGTCCTGCGGGCGCGGCGGCGGCATTGAGCGCTACGCGGAGACGTTGGAGTGGGCGTTCACCGCCCAGGATATCGAGTACGAGCGTATCGACCTCCGCCATCCGGGTCCCCTCGCTCACGGCAGGATGCTCGCCCACGGCCGCAGGCTGTTGCGGCAAGACCCCAGGCCAACGCGGCTCGTCCTTGCGCACAGAGGATTGCTGCCCGTGGCGTCGCTACTCACCCTGGAGCGATCCGTCCGAGGAATGTCGGTCGTCTGTCACGGAGGTGAGGTATGGGACGGCCGGATCCGGCCGCGTCGGCTTGCCGAGAATCGTCTCATGCGTCGGCCTGGCACACGTGTTGTGGCCGTGAGCAGTTTCACTGCCGGAACACTGGCTGAGCATTGTCGGGCAACCGTCATGCCGCCGGGTCTTTCGCGAGAATGGTTTGACACCCTAGTCGACGCGTCTATCCACTCCCAGGTACAAGACCAGGAAGTCCACTTGGTCACCGCGTTTCGTCTTCTCGACTGGAGAAACAAGGGCCTGCCCCAGCTTCTGGAGGCCGTCTCTGCCTTGGGTCGGCCGGATGTGCGAGTGAGCGTCTGCGGTACCGGTGAACCACCGACTGAGCTGCGGCGGCTGGTGAGGGAGCGCAGCTGGTGTGTCCTTCGTCCAGGACTCACGAATCGGGAGCTCGCGCGTCAGCTCGCGGCGGCTGACCTTTTTGTTTTGGCGACCCGAACCAGAGTGGGCCGACATCCTTGTGGGGAAGGTTTCGGCCTCGCTCTGCTGGAAGCGCAGGTTGCCGGGACACCGGTGGTTGGACCTGCGTATGGGGGATCGCACGACGCGTACATCAACGGCGTTACGGGACTCACTCCACCCGACGAGACGGTGGGAGGGTTGGCCACGGTTCTGAGCGAGTTGCTGCGAGACACGAGACGCCTCGAGCAGATGGGCAGGCACGCCGCCGTATGGGCACGCGAGGCCTTCGCCCCAGAGCGCTATGCGTCATTGGCGGTCGCGAGGCTGCTATGACGACGTGACCCGCCTGTGCCGCGGGTTGCTGACCGCCAAGGCCGCCTCTTCGAAACCCTCTGCTGTGCGGTCCAGGCTGTATCGGGCCATATGCTGCCGCATTTGAGTGCGGGTCTGGGGATTCTTGACCCGCTTGAGAGCCCGAGCGAGCGCGGCAGCGAGGCTAGCGACGTCGCCGCATGGATAAATCTCGCCGACTCCTTTGACTAGATCAGGCGCGGCGCCGACGCGGTCCGAGACCACGGGCAGCACCCCGGCGGCCATCGCCTCGTTGACGACGAGGCCCCACTTTTCGGCCTGGCTTGGAAGAACGAGGATGTCAGCGGCGTGGTAGTAGGAAGGGAGCTCGGACTGGTTCACGAAGCCGGTCACTGCTCCATTGCCGGGCTCTAGCGAAGCCCGTACCTGCTCCGCTAGCTCGCCATCACCGACGAAAAGGACGCTGACCTGCTGCGGCAGGAGTTTGACTGCAGTCATGAGATCAAGGGGACGCTTGCCCGGATAAAGCTTGCCGCAAAACATGATCACTGGCTTGTCGTCGTCCAGTCCCCATTGTGCCAGCAGTTCCGATCGTTCGCAGTTTGGCGGGCGAGCGAACCGTTCGTCGTCTACTGAATATGGCGCGAAGATGACCCGACGGGCGCCGTACCGACGGTAGAACTGCTCGTTCAGCTGGCCGATAGCGAGGCCACCCGCGCTCGCGGAGACCACCAAACGCGCACCGAGATTACGCGCGTGGCGCCGAATCCCAGTGAACTGGCTTTGCGGTTGCGAGTCGCCGCGCAGAAGGTAAGGGACCCCGCGTGAGCGGCAAATCGTCATGGCAAGCACCATCCATGGATTGGTGTAGCCGTGGACGACCACTACGTCGTGCGACGACAGCCACTTCGTCAGCAACCGGATCGTCCTGCCGAGGCTCACTGACTTGTCGGCGCTGGTCAAAAAGCGATGCTGATAACCAGAGAGCAAGTCGATGTCCCATGCGACAGTCACACCAAAACCAGGATCGACGACTGGATTATGTCCATAATCCGATAGGAAAAGAACGTTCAAGTCCACATTGCCGCGTTTAGCCAGACGCTGGTACAGCGGCACATGATATTGAATCGGCCAGCACGTAAGCACACCAAGCCGGGGACGCATATCTCATTTCATCTCTCGTTGTCATTAAGCCTGAGATGCCGCTAAGCAGTATATGGAAATTCGCGTCGTCAGCGAGATCCCAGCAGCCAGCTGAAATAGGCGTCGGGCTCGAAGGGAGCCGGATCGGGAGCCAACTCCACGGTTAGGGCCTGCTCTGTCGCGTGCCGTAGCGAGCCGGTGTCACCGAGCGTGAAGCCGCACAGTGCCGGGCCGGCGATTTCACGGTTCTGTGCGGTGTCAAGAGCGATCACCGGTTGCCCGTTGACCCGCGCTTCGGCCAGCGGGAACCCGAACGATTCAATACCGCTCGGGAAGAAGATGGCGCGGCTACGAGCCCACAGATTGATCAACTGGGAGTGAGGCATTTGCCCGATCAGTTTGATCCGCGGATGCTCGGCGAGGCTGGCTGGAACCTCTGTGCGCTCGGCCGTCACCAGCATCCGGACTTCAGGGTCGATGTGCTTGTCGATCGCGGTGATCCACTCCGTGATCCGGGTGACCATGTGCTTGTAGGCATAGAACACCACAGGGCACAGGATGATGGGCTCACGTGGCTGCCTCGGGACCGAATCAGCGGAGACCGGGTTCAAGCGCGGGATGATCCGCTCGCGCAAGCATGGCATGACCCGGGCGACGCGCTCGGCCATAGCGGCTGAAGGTGTGACGATGACGTGTGACCTGCGCGCGGCCATATGGACGACGGGTGCCCTGAACCGGGTGGCACGGCGGAGGGAGGGGTGGAGGTTGGCCCATTCTTCGTCGGTAAGGAAGTCCAGGGGATTGCCGAGCCGCGTCCACCGCTCCCCGCCGGGGAGGACGAAGCTGACATTGTTCAGGGCCACCATTCGGCCCCGCGCAGGTCTTCCCACCTCGCGGCGCGCCAGCCAGGCCGAATTGAGGCGCCGTCGCACGCCGATGACCTTGATATCCGAGCGGCCTACGCGGTCGAGGTAGCGGTACAGCTCGATTCTGAACCGGCCGGCACCTCCCGTGTGTCCGCCTGCGGCGTCCACATACACGGCGGTGGTCACGAGTCCTCCTTGTTGCTGAGCCGACAGAACATGAGAAGTCGGAGTGGCGCGTGCCCGGGTGTGCCCGCCGCGTCTGGAACTGGATGCAGGTCACCCGCCGCGACCGCCGTGGACAGCCACCACCGGACCCGGTGCCGCTGCCGGGACGCCCTCAGATATGCCTCGTAGCGTGCCCACCGGGGCCATTGGTGTCCCGCGGCCCGCACCGGAGTAATCCGCGCAGCCGTTCTGGCTAGCTCTTCCAGCCACCTGACCGGGTGGCGCAGATCGGGCACCGTGCACACGAGGACACCGCCCGGCCGCAGCACACGGGCGCACTCGGCAAGGACGGCAGCTGGCTCGTCCACGTACTCCAGCACGCTCGCGGCGACGACGGCGTCGAAGGTGGCAGGCCCGAACGGCAGACGGCGCCAGTCCGGGTCGAGCTGCACCAAGCTCACCCGGCGGCCAGGGTCTCCAGCCGCCGCACTCTCCAGCATCCGCGCGGAGATGTCACACCCCGATGCCCGCATCCCGGCACGGGCTAGAGCGCGGGCCAACTCCCCGGTGCCGCAGCCGAGGTCGAGTACACGGCCACCTGATGGAACGTGCTGGCAGACCGCGTCGGCCAGACTGGTCAGCCGGGCGGCAAGCGGTCCGCCGGGCGCGTACTTCTCCGGCCATGTCGCGGCCTTCGCGTCGAACAGCCGCTGGACCTCCCCGGCGTGAGAGGCCCGCTGGTCAGCGATCGCGGCGCGGCCAGAGCCGCCAGAGCCGCCAGAGCCGCCAGAGGCGCCGCCAGCAGTAGCCGTCCGCTGGTCAGCCACGGCAGCCAGCTCCCTCCGCCGCCATCAGGGTGGCGCGCATCGTGCCCAGCATCTCCTCGGTCGGCATCGGCTCCCCGTGCCGGACCGCGCGCCAGAACGCCAACGTGTGCGCCCGGTGTCCTTTGTCCTGGCGGCCCTTCCAGAGCGCCCGCCCGTCCGCCCGGGCTGACCGGAAATCGTCGATGACCACCCGGCGCGACCCGGCCGTCACCTCGATCCACTCCTTGCCAGCCACCGGGAGCGCGCTGCCGTACGCGACACACGCCACCGAGCCGTCGGCGAACCGCAGCGCCACGACCACATCGTCGGCGCCGGGCGGCCCGGTGCCCCCGCCGGTGCCCCCGAGCACCGCCTTGGCTTCCTCGATCTCGGCGCCGACGAGCGCCTGGGCGGTGTCGACGAAGTGGCACACCTCACCGAGCAGGCGCCCGCCCTGCCGCCAGTCGAGGTACCAGTGGCCGTCAGGCACGCGGCCTGCGGCGATCCGGTAGACAACCAGCTTTGGTGCCGTCACCCCGGCCAGCACCTGACGCGCGGCGCGCACGGCCGGCGCCCACCGGCGGTTGAAGCCGAGGGTGAGCTGGCAGCCCGATCCCCGCCAGGCCTTCTCGATCTCGCTGACCCCCTCGCCGGTCC
>Ga0137365_10002351_pt1 | contig 14976 bp, 10 predicted proteins | sample SagtaG_9_FD_104799 | JGI IMG/M metagenome (GOLD analysis project Ga0137365, IMG submission 104799) | Vadose zone soil microbial communities from Sagehorn Ranch, Mendocino, California, USA - Sage1_L_40_16 metaG | ecosystem: Environmental > Terrestrial > Soil > Vadose zone | place: USA...
ATCCGCTCAGCGCCAAGAGCAGTGAGCGCTCCCCAGATGCTTTCCGGTCCGCTGAATTCACCGGCGTGCGGTGCGCTGTGCAACCCGGCACCGCGTGCCCGCTCGAAGTAAGCCGCAAAGGGTTCAGGCGGCGCACCGGCTTCTGCACCTGCCAGTCCGAGCGCCACGACACCATCGTCCTTTCCTTCAATCGCCACACCGGTCACGTAATCAGCCATGGGCCAGGTCCGCGTGGAATCGTTCCATTGGCGCACAATGTTAAAGATCCAATTGATCTCGACATGGAAGTCGGCTTGCACACGCGCCCTACCGCTCTGCATGCCGGAGAAGTACACGTCGTGCGGCACGCCAAGCAGGTGATGCGTGCTGGGGGTCACCGTGACCTCGGCATAGCGGATATGTTGCTCCGCCATCCTTGCACCGAGTTCGTAGACGATTTGCTCATAGTCCTCGTGCGTTTTCAGGCAGCGCGTGATCATCAGAAAGACTTCAACGAAGTGGTCAAAATCGCGATAGGTGAACAGTTGTCGCAGTTCCTCTTCTGTCTCTACTGGCAACTGCACGTTGTTGCGCCGCGCAAGCGCAAGCACGGTTGCCGGTTGAATGGCCCCTTCTAAGTGGAGGTGTAACTCGGCCTTCGGAACGGCCTGTAGATATGCTTCAAGCGACATCTTGCTTGCTCTTTCTGAGAACGCTGATGAGAGGTCATCCTCGTTCAAGCATCACTCTCACGCTTGTGTCACTGAGAATGGTTTCATGCAGTGGATTGACCATCATTCTGTTCTTCAAAGAAGAACACCCTATCAGATACTCCGCACGAACCCTCCATCGATCACCAGCGTCGTACCGGTGATATAGGCTGCCTGCTCGGAGGCGAGAAAAGCGACCAGTGCCCCGACCTCTTCAGGGCGGCCAGCACGCCCCATCGGAATCGCCTGGACCATCTCTTGCAAGGCTTGCTCTTCCGACATCCCCTGAGCCATCCTCGCTCGAACACCTCCCCCTGACCGCAGGCGATCCGTGAGGATGCGTCCGGGGCAGACCGTGTTCACCGTAATGTGCTCCGGAGCCAGATCAAGTGCGAGGGTCTTGGCCAGCCCCACGATGCCGGGACGGATGGCGTTCGCCAGGACCAGCCCCTCGCTTGGCTGCTTAACCGAGGTGCTGACGATATGCATGATACGCCCACCACCTCGCTGCCGCATGGTGGGCAAGCTCAGGCGGATGAGGCGGACGGCGCTGAGCAGTTCGGTTTCAAATGCCGCTTGCCACTGCTCATCAGTCACCTCTGCAAACGTTCCCACAGGAGGGCCACCTGTATTGTGAACGAGGATGTCAATACCGTCAAATGCTTCGTGTGTTCTCGTCACCAGGTTCTCAAGATCCTCTCGCTTGCTCACATCGGCAGGACAAGCCTCTACCCTGCTCCCGGTCATCTCCTCGATCTCGCGTGCGGTGAGGACCAGCCCCTCTTGATGACGAGCGGCGATCATGACCTGCGCTCCCTCAGCCGCCAACGCCAGAGCGCAGGCGCGGCCAAGCCCTTTGCTGGCGGCGGTGACCAACGCCACTTTTCCGTGTAAGCCGAGATTCATTGGCCCTTCCTTCCTCCTTTGGAAAACTCCTCTCAGGCATCTTTTCAGGTTCCAGAGCCAGTATGAGGTCAGGCGCCAGGCGAGATGGCCAGTTACCAGGTGACGAGTAATGTTTCTAGCTTGCGTTCAACTGGGACCGGGCTCCACCGAAGCGATGCGTCAACCATCTGCAACGTTGGAAAGCGCGACAAGCACGTTTCGAGCACCACTTCTGCTTCCACCCGTCCAAGCTGTGCGCCCAGGCAATAGCGGAAGCCTCTCCCGAAGGCCAGGTGCGGCCTGGTGGATTTATCGGTAAAGCGGGTAATGTCAAAACGGTCGGGATCGGGGTAGATCTCTGGATCGCGATTGGCCGCCCCAAGAGCCGCAAACACGAGCTGGCCCTTGCGCAGATGTTTCTCCTGTAGCGTGACATCCTCAGAAACTCCCCTACCAAAGAACTGCACCGGGGTCTCATAGCGGGCAGTTTCTTCAATGGCGGGCCGGATCAGTTCATGATTCTGCACAAGCCGCGACCACCGTTCAGGATGGCTCAACAGCGAACCCATGAGATTCCCAAGCAAGCTGGTGGTAGTTCCGGAACCTGCGAAGATGATATTGATACAGATCGCGACAACCTCTTTATCGCTCAACTGGCCGTGTTGTTCGTCATGCGCCTGGATGATCGCATCGAGGAGGGCAGTTCCTGGGTGGCGTCTGCGAACTGCCACGAGTTCCAGAAAGTAGGCCCGGAAGGTTTCCAGAACCTTCGCTCCGGCCTGGTGGACCTCTGGCTTCGCGAAGGGATCGGTCGCCTCAGATAAGATACGACAGCGCTCGGCAAACACGGGATAGTCGCTTTGCGGCACACCCAGAATCTGACTGATCACCAGCAACGGAAGGGGATTGGCGAGATCGGTGACAATATCCATGCTCCGCCGCTCCTGCACGGGTTGGAGCAGGGTATCCACACGGGCCTGAATGTGTGGGCGCAGTTGCTCAACGGCCTTCTCCGTAAAGGCTGTGGCCAACAGTGCGCGTGTTCGGGTGTGTTCGGGTGGTTCCATGAAAAAGGGCATGTGTGTGAGCATGTCGGCGACCGAAGGACCAAAGTTGTGCTGCATGATGGCCAGAAAGGCGCGTTTGTCAAAGGCGGGTTGGCTCAAGACCACAGAGGTTTCTGGGTACGAGAAGGTAAACCAACTGTGCGTTTGTTCGCTCCAATAGACGGGATCTTGCTCACGCAAACCCTGATAATAGTCATACAACCGCGCTGGATCGGTAGGAGCGGTAAAGGGATTTCCAATGGAAGTGATATCAGAATCCATAGCTCATCTGCCTTCTTCTCGTGAGGATGTTCCTGCGCTTCAGGGATACATCCTGTTCTTCAATGGAGAGATGGTTCAAGGTCTCTTGTGAGCGAGTATAGTCTGAAGAACGGCTCTGGACTTATCACCGACTTAACATCCAGTTATGATGTGCTCTACACGATGATCCCCTTCATCCATTGACCGGGCGTGATGCCATGACGGTGCCGACCTGAACGAGTGTTTCTTAGGAAGAAAGGACTCTGTCGCACATCGAGGCTACTGGGAAGAAAGAGGTTGGTCTTGACTCTTTATGGCTTGCTCCGGTGTCATGGCTTGTCCCTCGGCAAAAGCTTGATTGAAGGCATACTCCCCAAGCTCAGCACGGACGGCGCTCACCATATCCTCGTAGTCGGCCCGCTCCGCCTGGGTGCGCTCAAACACTAGAAGGAATGGTATAGGTCGAATGTTGACGTGACGCAGGGCTTCTACGGCTCCCCAGAGCCGTGCCGCCCAAAGCGGTTTGCCTTGCCCGGCGACCGTTCCACCAAATCCGTGCAGACAGTACACGATGCCTTCGGTATCATCCGCCAGCCGGAACCATGCCACACTCTCCTCACATAGCGCTCGTGCCTTCGCCTCGTCACCCTGCATGAGAGCAATCCTGGCCAGATAAGAGAGGACATGAGCGGCGCGATGCTGCTCTCGGAAGGCTCGATAGAAAGCCAGACTTTCTTCGAGGTAGGACCGTGCTGCTGTCATCTTGCCCTGATCAAATGCAAAGCGTCCGAGCAGATAGAATCCAGCGGCTGAGGCAAACTGGTAATTCGTCTGCCTCGCAAGCGCCAGCCCTTCCTCAACAAGCGACTGCGCATGGGTCTGCTCGCCCTGAGCGAAGAGTGCTCGCGCCAGGTGGAAGAACGGCCAGACGATATCCTCGTTGTTGCTCATCTCCTTGAGCAGCGCCAGACTCTCCTCCAATGGCGGGCGGGCTATTGCATACTCGCCCCTTTCGATGGCGGCCATCCCCTGAAATAAGAGGAGGTAGGCCAGACTCCTGTTGTCGCCTACCTCCTCGGCACAGGCACGGCACTCTTCAAGGAGGGAGCGGGCCATGGTCTCGTCGCCCTTGGTGTAGGCGGCAACTCCCAGGTGGTAGAGCGACCAAGCCACCCCTCGACTATCCTTTACGCTGCGATACAGCACCAGACTCTCCCGGCAGAGTGCCTCCGCTCGATCGAGATCGCCTTGCACAAAGGCCAACCACCCGGCACTATTAAGTGCTTTGGCTCGCACGGAGGGGGAGACTCCCTCACTGTTCGCCAGGGCTCGACCCAGCCAGGCCCGCCCTTCGCTGACGGACCAACGTATAAACGAGAAGTGTGCCAGGGCTCCCGTCAAGCGCACAGCGGTCTCCCTCCTGCTGTCCTCCGCTTGCTCCAAGGACCAACTCAGCGCAGCGCGGAGATTATCCTGCTCTCGTTCCAGCAGATTCGACCAGCGCATCTGTACCGCTCCGAACAGGTGAGTTTCGGCCTCCTCTGCCAAGCGCAGGTAATACGCAGCATGTGCTTGCCGCGTCGCTTCCAGCTCTCCACAGATGGAGAGGCGTTCCAGGCCATATTCACGAATGGTCTCTAACATCAGCAAGCGCCCCGTCTCATGCTCTTCACCACTCTGCTCTGCCCGGTACAGTAAGTGCTTGTCCAGCAGTGAGCTAACCCCATCCAACACGGAGGTATGCGCCCCATCAAGCAGGTCATAGAGAGCTTCCACTACCTCAAGTGTACAGCCGCCGACGAACACAGAGAGGCGAAGAAAGAGGCGCTGTTCTTCTTGAGAGAGCAGATCATAGCTCCACTCGATGGTATTGCGCAGGGTTCGCTGCCGTGCCGGCAGATCGCGTGGCCCTCCCGTCAAGATGGTCAGGCGATGCTCTAACCGTTCCAGGAGTGTAGACAAAGGGAGCAGCTTGAGCCGTGCTGCGGCGAGTTCAATAGCGAGCGGTAAACCATCCACTCGCCGGCAAATCTCGGCAATGAGCAGAAGATTGTCGTCGGTCAATGCAACATCAGGAATCATCTCTCGTGCCCGCTCGAGAAATAAGGCCACCGCGCCAGTACGCAGCAGCACCTCCCTCTCAGGAAAAGGCGTAGGATCTGGCAGAGTGAGCGGCTGGACGACAAACTCGCGTTCGCCACGTACCTGCAGCACCTCGCGGCTCGTCACGAGGAGTTTCAGGTGCGGGCAAGCAGCCAGGAGTTCTACCAGGGATGGCGCGGCTGCTCCCACATGTTCGAAATTGTCCAGGACCAGGAGGAGGTGCTTGTCTCGGAGAAACGTTTGCAGGTGTTTAAGCGGCTCCAGCCCTTTGTGTTCGAGTTGGAGGGCGTGGGCAATGGTATGCAGGACCAATCCTGCATCCTGCAAGGGAGAAAGCTCGACAAAGCAGGCGCCATCGGTGAAGTCCTGCTTGAGTTCATGAGCGATGTGCAGTGCCAGGTGGGTCTTGCCAACCCCGCCCGGGCCGGTAAGGGTAAGTAAGCGGGACTTCGCACGACGGATGAGCTCACGGACTTCTGCTACCTCCTGGTCGCGTCCAATGAGCGAGGTGAGGGGTGTTGGCAGGTAAGCCAGAAGTCGTGTGGCGCGCTCTTGGGGACCTGCTTGAGGAGAAGAGACGAAGCTGAGTTCTTCGGGGGTGGTGCCGAACAAGGCACACAGTTGCTCGCGAAAGTAGAGGCTGGGAATCGAAGTCCCGTTCTCCCAGCGGGAGACCTCGACATCACTCGTGCCGATCATCGTGGCGACGTAGACCTGCGTCCAGTTCTTCTTGAGTCGCTGTGCTTTCAGACGCTCATTCGGAAAGCGCTTTGGCTTGACCTGTTGAGAAGAGGAGACCTCTTGATACTGTTTGCCCATTGATGCTGCCTCGTCAAACAGAACCTTTTCAGACATCGTCGGTGTTGTAGAAGAATAGCAACCACATGGCAAATGAATGTTAAATCCAGTTCTTTCCCCCTCAGTATACTACATCGTGTGGTCAGTTCCTCAAGCCACCGATCACTCATGACAAAGAGGAGAAGTGTATGCCACAAACTGAACAATCAGCCCTTGCTCCAGGCGTAGCGTCTCAAGTAGTACCCCCTGTTCTGATGGTACGCGGTAAACCAGTGAGACTGTGGTTGGCGCTGGCCGCGGTGATCATTGGATACTTCATGGGCACCCTCGACTTGACGATTGTGAATATCACCATCCCTGCCATTCAAGCCAGCCTCAAGACTGATTTGGCTGCGGTCAGTTGGGTGTTGAATGCGTACAATCTGGTCTTTGCGGTGCTGTTGATCACGGGAGGGCGGCTGGCCGACCAGTATGGGCGCAAACGCCTCCTCATGCTGGGGATGAGCCTGTTCAGCCTGGCTTCTCTCGGGTGCGCCCTGGCACAGCCGTTTGGGCAGTTCAGCGGCTTGCCAGCGATTGGCTGGCTGATCGGGTTCCGCGTGCTACAGGCAGGCGGAGCTGCGGGACTGGCTCCAGTGAGCTTGGCCATTATTCTGGCGATCTGCCCGCCGGAGAAGCGCGGGGCAGCCGTGGGTTTCTGGGGAGCGTGTGCAACCCTGGCCAATGCGGTGGGCCCGGTGCTTGGCGGCGTGCTGGTGCAAACGGTCGGCTGGCCCTGGATCTTCCTGGTCAACCTGCCCCTCTGCCTGGTGGGCCTGCTGATGATCGCTCGCTTTGTGCCCGAAACACGTGATCCGCAGGCCGGTCAGCGTGTGGATGTCGCCGGGATCCTCACACTCTCAGCCGCGCTGTTTTGCCTGGTCTTGGCCGTGATCGAAGGCAACACCTGGGGTTGGACGAGTATACCCAGCGTGTCGCTCTTTGCCGGGGCAGTGGTCAGCTTCCTGCTCTTTATGGTGATCGAGTGGAGCAAGTCCGAGCCGATGATCGACTTCCGCCTGTTCGCGGTCCGCAGCTTTAGCGGCGCGAACAGCACGATGTTCCTCTTTGGAATCGCCATCCAGGGAGCGTATCTGATCGCGGTGCTCTACTTCACCGACGCGCAGGGCTATACCCAGGTGCAGACAGCCTATGCGCTCTTGCCCATGGCGTTTGCCGCTTTCGCCGTTGCCCTGCTCACCGGGAGATTAAGCAGGCGGATCAATCCGCACCTGATGGGAATCGCGGGTCTGCTGTGCCTGCTGAATCCTCATGCAGCCTATCTGGATATTGCGTGGCGTGGCTTGCTGCTGGGTACCGGGATGGGTCTGGTGTTCCTCAGCCAGCCCATCATCGCACTTTCCGATATACCACGCGCAAGGTTGGGGGTGGGTAGTGGGGTCTTCAACACGTTCCGGCAGATCGGGTTCGTCCTCGGCGTCGCCATCCTGGTCAGCATCTTCACCGGACACCTCCAGGGATCTGGGCCAACAATGGCGCACCCCTCCACATCACAGGCAGTCAATGCGTCCAGGGCGGCGTGGCTGTGCGCGGCACTCTTTGCTATTGCAGGCTTGCTTTCGGCGTGCTTGACGTCTGCGAGACGTCGTCCTCGTCTCGCAGACCAGCAAATGCCACAGGAGACACTTCCCGCTCAAGCGATGAAGCGCGGATCTGGACGTTTGTTAGGAATGGCAACGCTCCAGTGCCGGGCGTGCGGAGCAGAGCTTCCTGGCACTGCCCGTTTCTGTGGACGGTGTGGGCAGCCACAGCATCTAGCGAGCGGCCTCCAAATACGTTCGTTTGTCACCGAGCAGAGCCAACATCAAAGGGGAAAACAAGATAATAATTCGCTGATAACTGGATGCTAAGTTCACACCTCCCCTTTGGCCTATACTCTCTTGAGAAACAAGCGTTTTCGAGGAAGGAAGACAATATGGACAGTATAACCTACTCGTTTGGTTTGATGATGGCAACTAAGGTACTCGTCTATCGCAACGATTCTAACGGGAGGAAGCAGATTACTCCTCCTGCAGGAAACGCCTCTGAGGGGAACCTTCCAGAAGTACACCGCCTCTCAGGCGGATCGCCTCGCTGCGCCAGAACGGATCAGCATGACGACCACCATACGCGGACTACTCAGACTGTTCTAGCACTTCCCCCTGTTGATAAAGCATCCGGAATAACCTTCTGGTCTCTACATCTATTCAGAAAGGATGGCAACGCTCTCCTATGAATGATCAACTTGCCCTCCATTAGGGAAGAAGGAGAAGCTACTATGCGACCAACAGAACCCCAGGCCATCTGGCTCGACATCGACGGATTACGCGTGCATTGCCTCACTGCCGGAGAGCATGGAAGCCCGGTTGTGCTCCTCCATGGTGCGGGCGTCGACTCGGCCTCCCTGTCCTGGGGTGAGGTCATTGAGCCATGCTCGACCCATCACCGGGTCTTCGCGCCCGACCTGCCGGGCTATGGGCAAAGTTCCAGACCAGAAATCCGGTACACCATCGATTTCTATGTCAGCATTGTGGAGCAGGTGCTGGATAACCTGCACCTGAAAAAAGTCAGTCTCGTGGGCCTTTCGCTGGGAGGTGCCATCGCGCTTGCCCTGACACTCCGTTCTCCTGTGCGGGTCGAGAAACTGGTGCTCGTTGATACCTATGGAATTCAAGACAAAGTGGCTGCACAGACGTTGTCCTACCTCTACGTGCAGCTCCCCTTCCTCAACGAGTTGAGTTGGTGGCTGTTAGGCAGGTGTCGATCGCTGGTACGGTGGAGCCTGCTCACAAGTCTCATCTACAACCCGGCACATCTTTCTGACGAACTCGTGAACCGCGTCTATCAGGCCATGCGCGAGCCGAGAGCAGAAAAGGCCTATGTCTCCTTTCAAAGAAGCGAAGTCAGGTGGGCTGGGCTGCGCAGCGATTTCACTTCCAGGCTGCACGAGATCACGGTTCCCACACTTTTTGTACATGGCGCAGAAGATAGAGCCGTTCCACTTGCCGCTGTCCAGCAAGCCCATGCGCTCATCCCACACTCAGAACTTTTCATCATGTCGGAGTGCAGGCACTGGCCACAACGAGAGCAACCGGAGGAATTTATCCGTGTGACAGGCAACTTCCTGGGCGATCGAACAGTCAAACACCTCCCTTTGGAGAAGAAGCTGCTCAGTTTGCCGTCTCCTGCTGTCCGGCAGCCCTGAGCAACAGCCTGGCTCGGACATAGACCCGTTGAGAGATCTGCTCGTGCTGGTACAGGTCTTCAATCGTCTGGAGCAGACCGTCAATGGTGCCGCTCTGCAACGAGAGAATCTGCACCAGAATCTCCGCGTCATGGGCATACTCGAGCGCCATCGCCCTCACTCGTGCCTCCAGTTGCCTCATGGCCCAGCGAGCGAAGGCTTCCGGGAGATCACGGTGTTCCTGGAGCTGCATCAGCATCTGGCGCGCCTGTGCCAGTTTGAGTGGTTCGGTAGCCAGAGCCAAGACGAGTCCGAAGATCTTCCTGGCAAGCGCCTCGTGCTCACATGCAGCACCCTGTTCTTCGCTGGCAATCAAGTCCGATTTGGTGCAGACCTCCTCACCGTAACGACGCAGTTGCCTATCTTCTTCCAGTGCCATCAGTGCTCCTCTATCAACATGTATATGGCACCACTTCATACAGAACCGGTTGCGCCCGGAAGAGCAGTTTATAGATGAGGATCCAGATCCAGTACATGATGACTCCGCCGAAGACAGCACGTGCCTGCCGCGCCTCTGCACCTTCCAGACGGCGCGCGCTGCCCTCCATCGTTGGACCGAGGACGTTTCCTTGTCGCGTGCAAGGCGCCAGGGTCACACGCGGATTCTTGGCAATGCGCTTGATCTTGCTGGTCGTGGACCAGGTCGTAAAGTAGGCTTTGCCATTGGCGACGCGTATGAAGACCTGGGTGCTGACCCCCTGACCATTACGACGGTAGCTGGTCAGCAGAGCGGTGCTGGAAGTGCGTAGAGGCGCAAAGGCCTCCTGGGTTGTATTCTTCATCCCTTTTCACCCTCTCGAATCAGTTTCCAATGAAGAGCTTTTAGTGTAGTGGTGTGTGAAACAGGCATTCTCTCTTGCTTCTCCTCGGGTTTTCTCTCTATGCCATGGATAGGATAACGCGAAAAGCTTCTGCGAACTTAGCGCGAACTTATCATCTGTTTAACAAGGGAATTTTTTCTTGTGGGCTGGATAAAGAAGCAATTCGAGATGGTGGTATGATGAAGAGGACGTGTGTGTTAACGAGGTGAGAAATCCTTGCTAAGCTTGAGGAATGTTTCCACTGTATGCGATGGATATCACGAAGCGCCAGAAAGGACACAAAGAATTGCATGGAGAAGCAATCAGAATATATCCAGGTGATCTGTGATAGCTGTCCTGATTTCGCCATCGAGACAGCGCAGCTCAATCAGCATGGGCAATTCAATGACATTCTCGTGGTCAACAATGCGATCATTTTCCGTTTTCCGAAAACATCGCGCGAAGCTGCCAGGCTCGTGACGGAAACCTCTTTATTGCGGAGTTTACAAAACCGCGTGACCCTGCCGATCCCTCATCCTTTGTATCAGAGCAAGAAAAGCACTTCCATTGGTCAGATATTTATGGGCTATCCTCTCCTACCAGGAGAGCCACTCTGGCCTGAAAGGCTGAACACCATCAGAGATGAAGCGCAACTCCAACATATAGCAAATCAATTGGCGACCTTTCTTCGGTGTCTGCATACGACTCCTGCTGAGGTACTAGAGGTAAAACTGCCAGACTTTCAAGGGTGTAAGGAGTGGCAAGATCTGTACGACCGTTTTCGCAGCAAACTCTTCCCTTTCATGAGAACAGACGCGCGCATGTGGGTCACCAACCAGTTTGAAGATTTCCTGAGTGATGCAGACAACTGCACGTATGTGCCCGCCCTTGTTCACGGCGATTTTGGACCAGGCAATATTCTGCACAATCCCCACACGAACGGCATCAGTGGTATTCTTGACTTTAGTTCAGCAGGATGGGGAGATCCTGCCGTTGATTTTGCCGCCATTCTTTGTTCTGTCTCCTATGGAGAGCACTTTCTCGAACGTTTTACCGGCATCTATCCTGAAGTCGAGACGGCCCTCTCAAGGGCACGGTTTTATGCAGGAACCTTCGCGTTGCAGGAAGCCCTCTATGGACTTGAAGACGGAGATAGGGAAGCATTCGAAAGTGGAATTGCAGCGTATCGGTAGCAGTCAACTCCTTATTACTCTTGTGCATTTGATCTGCTCTCTATGGATATTGATCAGAGATGCTGGGATCTTCCTTGTGCGGCAAGGGCCTGTTCTGGGGTCATGCCGCGACCCTTCTGCCAGGCCTGGGCAAAGGCTTGCTCTCCAAGCTGGGTACGGACGGCGGTGGCTATGTGCTCGTGATCAGCAAGCTCACTGGACGGAAGCGGTACCCCAACTGCTTCGCGCAGCGATTCTGCTGCTCCCCACAGTTGTACAGCCCACAGGAGAGCCTCACTGGAGACCCTGAGTGAGGGCGCGGCCTGGGGGATCATTCCCCCTGTCTCTCCCAAGCCTTGCATTGCAGCCAGGTGTGCTAATTCTTCCAGGCAGGAGACAAGCAGGCCCTTATCGTTCAATTCCCTGACCAGCCCCAGGCTCTCCTCTAGCAGCAAGCCCGGAGTCGTGAGATTGTCCCGAGAAACAGCGTAGACCTGAGCCAGGCGCAGCAGCGATGTGGCTATGCCGTGCTTGTCCTCCACCTCCCTAAAAAGCGTCAGTGCCTCTTCGAGCAGGGAACGCGCTCTGGCATATTCCCCCTGGTAGAGCAGCACCTGACTCAGGAGATGCAGTGCGCGGGCGCTCCCCTCCTTGTGGTGCAGTTCTCTGAAGAGCGCCAGGCTCTCTTCTGCGGAAGCAGTGGTGCGCGTCACCTCCTTTTGTGCTAAGAGTGCATATCCCAGGAAAAGCAAGGCGAACGCCATCCCTTCTTTGTGGCCACTTTTCTTGAAAAGCGCGAGGCTCTCCTCTAGCAACGGGCGCGCCTCCTCGATCTCGCGCTCTCCAACCGCAACGATTGCCAGGCCCAGGAGCGGATAGGCCAGCTCCTGCTGGTCGCCCAGCTTCCTGAAGAGCGCGAGACTCTCTTCAACCAGTGAGCGGGCCAACGTGTAGTCGTTCTTCCTGTAGGCCACTAATCCTGAGCGGTACAGCGACCACGCCATTCCTGGCGTGTCTCCTATTTCGCGATACAACTTCAGGCTCTCCTGGCAGAGTGCCTGCGCCCGATCAAGATCTCCTTGCCAGTGAGCCAACCATCCGGCATTATTGAGAACTTTGGCCCGCACTGAAGTCATGACCCCTTCGCTGCTCGCCAGCACCCGCTCGAGCCATACTCGTCCCTCGCTCAGAGAACCATAGACCTCCCAGAAGCGCTCAAGAACGCCTGCCAGACGCAACGCCGGCTCCAGAGAGTGTCCTGCCTCTCCTTGCTCCACCGACCAATGGAGCGCTGCGCGCAGGTTGTCATACTCCTGCTCCAGCCGGTTGAACCAGCGTTGCTGTTCAGCTCCGAGCAAGTGCGGTTCCGCCTCCTGCGCCAGATGCACATAATACTGGACATGGGCGTCTTGGGTCTGTTCCAGTTCGGTACAGGCTGCGAGGCACTCCAGGCCATACTCCCGAAGCGTTTCCAGCATGTGCAGGCGTGGTTCTTGCCCGTCTTGCCTCTCCTGAAAGAGCAAATGCTTGTCGAGTAGCGAGGTGATCTCATCCAGCACGTCTGTTGGTTTGCTGCCATCAAGCAGTTCCAGGAGCGCTTCCACGGCTTCCCAGGTACAGCCGCCGACGAAGACCGAGAGGCGTCGAAAGAGGCGCTGTTCTTCTTCAGAGAGTAACTCATAGCTCCATGCAATGGTGTTGCGCATGGTCTGCTGCCGGTCAGGCAAATCACGTGGCCCGCCTGTCAATATGGCCAGGCGATGCTCCAGGCCCTCCAGAAGTGCCTGCAAGGGGAGCAGTTTCAGCCGGGCTGCGGCCAGTTCAATGGCCAGGGGCAAGCCATCGACACGCCGACAAATCTCGACGATGAGGGGAAGTTCATCGTCGGTCAATGCAACGTCGGGTAACATCTCTCGTGCCCGCTCCATAAACAAGGCCACCGCTCCATAACGGACTATCGCCGCTCTCTCAACAAGCGCCGTGGAAGCAGGCAGGGCGAGCGGCTGGACGACATACTCGCGTTCGCCTCGCACGCGCAGCACCTCTCGGCTCGTGACCAGCAGTTTCAGACGCGGATTGGCGACCAGCAACTCTACCAGGGGCGGAGCGGCTTCGATCACCTGCTCGAAGTTGTCCAGCACCAGCAACAGGTGTTGCCCATGGAGGGCCGCCTTCAACTGCTCGAGGGGCGATCTCGCCCTGCTCTCCTGTAAGCCAAGCGCTCGGGCAATGGTGGGAAGGACAAATGCGGCATCGTGCAAGGAGGCCATCGAGACAAAGCAGATGCCATCGGTGAAGTCTTCCTGCATCTCATGTGCGATCTCGAGCGCCAGGCGCGTCTTGCCCACCCCGCCAGGTCCGGTGAGGGTGAGCAAGCGCGTCGTTGTACGCCGGAGCAAGGTACAGGCTGCGGTGACTTCCTGTTCTCTGCCAACTAGCGAGGTGAGAGGAAACGGAAGTGTAGGGGAAACCCGTAGCAGGCGCTCCTCTTGCGGTGCGGCAACATCAGCAATGAACCCGAGCGCTTCCGGTGGTGTGCCAAACATCTCACACAGCTTCTCCCGAAAGTAGAGGCTCGGCTCGGCGGCACCCGTCTCCCAACGGGAGACTTCCACGTCGCTGGTGCCGATCATGGTCGCCACATAGACCTGCGTCCAGTTCTTCTTGAGTCGGTGCGCCTTCAACTGCTCATTGGGTGTTCGCGCTGCTTTCGTTCTGCTGTGCTTTGATGCCTGCTGTGCGTTGTTCATATTCCCATAGCTGGCAAACTTCATCAACATGCGGCTGCTTGCGCTTGCTCACTTTGTGAAAGGGAAAGGTAGAGCAAAGGTGCAACAGAATGTTAAGTGCTTGATAAGTCGCCTCTCCTGTTTTCAAGTATACTTCTTGCAAGGAGGAGAGTAAAGCACAAGTGTTCTTATGAGACAGACAAGGTACGGAAAAAGGGGAGAGCTTCATGATCCAGTACATTGTCTCGTATGACAAAGCCGCAGCTCTCGGCCCTCAAATAGTTGGAGGAAAAGGATGGAACCTGGGGCGGCTAGGCCGCTATGGCTTTCCGGTGCCCAAGGGTGGCGTCCTCGTCGCAGATGTCTACAAGCAATTCATGGCCGAGTCGAAGCTGCATTCCCTGGAGACCAAACTGGCCGCGATTCGGACCGAAGAGCATGTCGAGAGCGATATCGCCGGTATCCTGCACACATTGCGGGCGAGCATCGAGGCGACCCGGCTCCCGGCAGATGTAGAGACTGCGGTGCACACGTTTCTTACGGACGCAGGCCTCGCCGATCTGCCGGTTGCCGTACGTTCGAGCGCAACGGCGGAGGATAGTGCCGCCGCTTCGTTCGCCGGTGTCCACGCAAGCTTCCTCGGTGTGAAGGGTCTTGAGGGGGTGTTGCGGGCGATCAGGGGCTGCTATGCCTCGCTCTGGACGCCGCGCGCCGTGGCCTACCGTCGTTACCAGGGGCTAACTGACGATGCTGTTGCCTGCGCCGTGGTGATTTGTGCCCTGGTGACCGGGCCTGAGCAGGCGCCGCCCGTTGCGGCAGGGGTGGCCTTCTCGTGCGACCCGCGGACCGGCCAGCGGGATCGCGTGACCATCAATGCCATCTCTGGCTGGGGTGAGGCCGTCGTGAGCGGCACGGTCTCCCCCGAAGAGATCACAGTGGGACAGCGTGCCGATGGCGAACCATACCGAATCGAGCGCGCACTGGAACGAGAGCAGGTGCTCTCCGAAGACCAGGCTGCCGCACTGGCCTCTCTTATGCACCGGGTGCTGTGGGCCTTAGGCGATGGGCAGGAGCAGCAGGACGTCGAGTGGGTCTCTGACGGCGAGCAGTTCTGGCTCGTACAGGCCCGTCCGGTCACGCACCTCCCACGCGTGACCTTGCCCGCCGTGGCTGCACTACCCACGATCTGGTCAAATGCCAACCTGAAAGA
>Ga0137365_10002370_pt1 | contig 14935 bp, 15 predicted proteins | sample SagtaG_9_FD_104799 | JGI IMG/M metagenome (GOLD analysis project Ga0137365, IMG submission 104799) | Vadose zone soil microbial communities from Sagehorn Ranch, Mendocino, California, USA - Sage1_L_40_16 metaG | ecosystem: Environmental > Terrestrial > Soil > Vadose zone | place: USA...
ATTTACTAAAGTTCGTATAATTAGATTTTTTCATCGCATCTAATATGAGTTATCGCAAAGAATACATAAACTTACGAATTCTCTTCAACTCACATTGAGACAGATTTCACATTGACGCAAGATTGTCACACAGGTATAATTAACTCTTGGCATTATCACAATCTTGTAGGAGCAAAGTTATGACAACAAATGATATTGCGTCGACAACGACGCTAGAACTAAAAACAAAATTAAGCGGAAAGATACTGAAGACAACTCTGGCGGGGGCATTGGTTGATGTGGGCCAGAGCATTCCTGGCGTCATTCACATTTCACAGTTGAGCAAGGATCCTGTTAATAAAGTGGAAGATGTTGTAAAGGAAGGACAAACTGTAGACGTTTGGGTCCGCCGCGTGAAAAAAGATCGCATCGAACTTACGATGATCGAGCCGCTCGCTCTTGAGTGGAAAGAGATCGAACCTGACATGGTAGTCAAGGGCAAGGTCGTTCGCCTCGAACCTTACGGTGCATTTGTGGATATTGGTGCGGAACGTCCTGGCATGGTGCATGTCAGCGAGTTGGCTCATGGCTATGTGAAGACCCCTAGTGAAATTGTGAAAGAAGGCGATGAGGTCGAAGCCAAAGTGCTGGACGTCAATCGCAAAAAGAAACAGATCAAATTGAGCATGAAAGCGCTCGAGCCGGAAGTTGAAGAGTTCAAACCTGCGAAAAAAGAAAATAAGAAAGATGGCAAACGCCGCTCGAAGAAAGAAAAAGAGATGACCGAGGCACCTGCACAGGAAGAAGAAAAAGAGCCCGAACTGACCGTTATGCAAATGGCATGGCAGGAGGCTCTCGATAAAGCGAAAAAGGAAAAATCCTTCAGAGTGAAGCATGCAAAATCCAATATTTCACGAGAGCAAGAAGATCTACTAGATCGTACAATGAAGAAACGCCTCCCCACCGGTGGATAAGAGTTGCATCGATAGTAGAAGAGCGGATCACCTAGTGAATTCCGCTCTTTTTATTTTTAATTATCCTATACAGATGTATCACTTAGATATCTTGCAAACGCTTCGGGCCGCAAAAACAAAAGGATAAATACTGCCGAGAAAAATCCACCTAAGTGCGCCCAATGATTGACACTGTAATCCGCTTTTCTAAGCAGGATTTGAATAGCAGGGATAATTTGGATCCCAACAAAGTACAATACGATCCATATCGCTCGAATACGGGGCCATAGTGGGACAATGCTTACAAAAACCAGTGTACGAATGCGCCCACCTGGATATAGAAGTAAGTAAGCGCCCATCACACCGAAAATCGCCCCGCTGGCACCGATCCCAGGAATACGCGAGTCCGATTGCACCAACGTAAATAGAACGTGGGCCCATGTTCCCGCTAGCAAATAAAAAGCCAGGAACCGCCATGGACCACAGGCATCTTCTACGCGCCTCCCAAAGACCCATAAAGCAAGCATATTTCCAAGCAAGTGAAAAAGACTACCATGCAAGAACATCGCAGTGATGCTGGAAAGTGCACCGGCACCTTGTGCACTTAAAATAAGATGCGGCGTTACAGCATATTTCATAAAGAATGGCCAGTAATTCTCACCAACAATAAATATCTCAATATAGTAAATCAAACAGTTGATGACAATTAACGTAACAGTCATGATAGGGAAAAATGAATAGCGATTTGGTTCCGTATCATTCAATGGGAACATAACATTAACCTAGAACAGCTTAGGCGGAATTTTAAAATTCTGTAAACGAGTCAAAGAATCAAGAATCAACAAAACATGAGGAAGAATAATCAGAAACCATCCTGCGGTGGCAGCTACCAAACGAGCAAAATCAGATCCCTCACCCTGCTCATGAAATAACTTTTGCCAAACGATATGATCGGAGCGCACTTCCGCGAGTGAAAGCAGAAAACTTCCGCCTACAACAAAAGGCAAGCCCAGCCACACATAGAATACGGGGTGCGCAAATGGATTTAATCCTACTTGCACAAGAGCAAGACTCAAATACAATAATGGCCATCCAAACGTCAAGCGGGCAATGGAAGATGTTGGTGCAACGTAGTGGATTTTCTCCTTCTGTAAACTTTCAATGCGAATGATTTGCTTATAGATATGATCAAACTCTTTTGAATTTTTGGTTTTTGCCGCCAATTCTTGATAAACTTTCAATGCTTCTTCAAATCTTCCCAACTGCTCTAGCCGCGCCGCAGCTTTCATTGGATTAGCTTTCAGATATCTTGCTTGCTTCAAAGCTGAGACAGTTTCTATATTGGATGGATTAAGTTCATATACTTTCTCCAAAGCAGCAATTTGTTGATTAGTATCAGGAGAAATCCGAGCAATCAACAACCACGCGGCTTCGTAGCTACCGTCTTTCTCCAACGCTTGTTGGGCAAGGCGAATCGCAGTATCTATCTCATTCCGCTCTGCATGTGCGCTTGCTTGATTGAACAAATCTAACGTATCATCAATATTTTTTTTCGCTATTGAAGAGTTATTCCTACGTTGAAGTTCTGTCAGATAGGCCCGTGCTTTTTCATTGACGGGATTGATAGTCAACACATTTTCACATGCAATGATTCGATCTTCCAAAGAATCGACCAAACCAGCGAGCCACATCCAGGCCATTTCATTCTGTGGATCATCTTCCACAAGCTTGAGGAGCAAATCGCGTGCTTCCACTTTTTGTCCTGCACGCGCCGCTTGAATTGCTTTCTGAAGAGCTTCTACTGAAGACATATAACAAATTTCCTAAATTCTCTTGTCTTCCTGTAATTCACGCAAAAATTTTTCTTTATTAGCTGAACGAGCCGTTTTTCCGCTCGACGTTTTCAATATCCACTTTGGTCCAACAACTTTTACGTATCGTAAAGCAATCGCAGAATTTTTTGTCACATGCACACGGATCGCATCAGCGATTTTTTGTTGTTCATCTGCACCTTCGGAATCCACTTCTGCAATAATCACAACATCTTCAGTTCCCTGGGTTTCATTGAACATGCCAAATGCCACAGACCGTCCGGCATGGACACCGGGAACTTCATATGTCAGAGATTCCAAATCCTGTGGGTAAATATTTTTGCCTCCAACAATGATCATATCTTTTTTACGCCCAGAGACAAAAATTTCTCCGTTTGAGATATATCCATAATCACCCGTCAAATACCATCCCTCACGGAAAGTTTTTTCCGTAAGATCAGGGCGATTGAGATAACCGGTCAACATGCAATCGCTTTGAAGCGCAAACTCACCGATGACGCGCTCTGGCATTTCATTCCCAGCTTCATCAACGACCTTGACTTTCGTATTTTCCAGTGGCAGGCCGGATGACATCATCTTCATAGAAGGATGACCATCGAAAGGACGCTTTGCAACGCGTTCAGTCATAAATGTTTCTCGGTCAATTTCCTCGACAACGGGTATTCTTCCCAATTTGCTTTGGGTTACACTGAAAACATTTTCTGCCATGGCGTAAGACGTTTGAAGCGCCTCGAATTTCAAGCTATAATCTTTGAAGCGTTCATAAAAAGCGATATGACTTTCCCAACGCACTGGTTCAGAACAATTAATGACTGCACGCAACGTGGATAAATCTACACCTTCGATGTGACGATCACGGATTTTCTGTGCACAAAAGTTATAAGCGAAATTAGGAAGCCATGTCAGAGTTCCACGATATTTCGAGATGAATTGCAATAACTTGTATGGTGCGCGCACCCAGTCAAAAGGTGACATCATCACTAAAGGAATCCCCGAAAGGATTGGCATAAGGAATCCAGCAATCAAGCCCATATCATGGTAAAGTGGCAGCCACGAGACAATTACATCCTTTTCATTGATTGACAGTGATTTGCCATAAGAATCGAGTTGATTAAAAACGGCTTGGTGAGAAAGCGCAACGCCTTTTTGCAGACCAGTTGTCCCAGAAGAATGCTGCAGCAAAACAATATCTTCCGGCTTCCGTTGAAAACCCTTCAATGAATCAAAGTCAATAACAACTTGAGGTTCAATGCGATTTGTAACGATCACCGAACGAACCGAATCCCCCTCCTGCAACGCGGCGCGAACCTCCACTTCAAATTCTGGATATGTAACGATCGCAGCAGGTTTCGTTACAGAGATGAGAGCAGATAGGTCAGCTCGATAACGGTCAGGCGAGAGCTTCTCAGTCAAAAAAGGCATAATAGAGGGAATGGCACCATGTAAAATAGCCCCCCAAAAAGAGTAAACCAGATCCTCACCATGTTGCAGGATCAGCACCACCACTTCACCGGCTTGGATTCCCTCGCATTGCAACGTCCGCGCGTAAGCACTGGCTCCGCATAGAAGTTGGTCATACGTTAACGGTAAATCGTCGCTGCTAGAAAACTGCAAAGTAACGGCGACCCGCTCCGGTGCCTGGGAATGAAGCGCTTTGAGTCGCTCGGGGAAAGTTGTCTTTAATTTCATTCTTATTGCAAACCTAGTGCTATAAGCCAAGTTCCCATTAAGGACATACAAGCTTTTTTATTTCGGGAGCCAACAATTCAGCGAATAGTTTCTCACCAGAGCGTCTTCGATGAAAGTATGGATCAGTAAAATCTTCAGGAGGAATGGCATTCCAATAATCCAGCCATTTGTGGTTATATTTTTCTGTCCATCCAACCATAAATTGCCGATACTCATCATAAACCCAGCGTGGATAAAGTCCATTGTATCTTACAAGGCGATTCTTGCCATTTGCCACAAAAATCGGCTCATTCACCAAAACAATCGGCAGATCTCCCGATACCTCATAAGCAGCGGACAAGACGTCCATTCTAAGAGAATCAAACAAACCTGATAGTTCTCGGAGTGATTTGCTTAAATAATTCAGATCATCATCAACGTCAGGACTCGGCAGACCGGGCTCCGGCTGACGACTTTCATACTCATCGATACCAGTTGCTGCCCAAAGGATTCCAAAAGCCTGCATGAGTACAATATTTTTTAGGCGTTTCCGCTGACCAATAATTGTCTTGTTCCAGAACGAAGGTTCTTTAATAGGCTGCGAATAACCGGACAACTTAAGCCCATAGATCTTGGCTAGTTGCAAGTATTGCTCCGCATGCGGAGCAATAAAGGTCAATTCTTCGGTTTTGGGCTCAAAGGTAGACAAGGTAACAATCCAAAGTACCAGGTCTGGCTGATATTCCATGGCCTTGTCCAATACGAGAAGATCACGTGCAACAGAAGAGTAGGGAAAACCAAGATTATATGCACGAATGCTGCGGCCGTCACAAGTCTGGAGATGAAGGCGATTGATTTGTTCCGATAGCGTCTCGTTTGCCGGCAAACCAAAGCCCCAGGTAGTGGAGTCACCAAGCAGAATCAGGCGAAATTCGCTGGTAGGCTTTCTTTTAGAAATGACATGGGCTCCAAACATGGCATCGAAATCTTCATAAACAGGCGCATTATAGCCAGCAAAATAAAGTGAAGGTTTTTCCTCATAAGGAAAACGCAACCTGCCCGGAACAATGTGATTGTAAAGAGTAATCTTCCCTAGAGGCGGGTCAACCAGAGCAAAAATTAAGTTGATGGCAACAAATAGAAATATTGCTTTCAACAATACCCGCAATGGATGCGCATCATTCTTCATTACGCGATGTGATCAATGCCGCCAATTGAGCCAAATTATCAAAGGTGTTCGCATTCAACTCTGTGTCGTCGATGCGGACTCCAAAAGTGTCTTCGACAAATAAAGCGAGATCCATCAAGCTGAAAGAATCAATCAAACCACTTGAAATCAATGGCTCATCTGCTGTGATCTTGCGATTAGGTTGTTTAAGAACTTGTGTAGCAATATATTTTTCAAGATTGGAAATAGTTGTGTCAGTCACAGGAAATCCCTTCGATGAATTTATGTTTTTGTATTGCACTCAGTTGACTGCAAGGTTGGATTAATCTGTTCTATGAGAAGGCGCTCACCCTCTACAGAAAGATGGAGACCAGCATCTGAAAAATATTCAGGCGGGATGGCATTCCATAAATCCAGATAATTCCATCTTGCACTTTGTGCCTCAGTTGCAATGTACTCTCGATACTGGTCATATGCCCAACGAGGATAACCACTATTGTAACGTACCGTCGAATTTGCTTCGTTCGCGATAAAAATAGGCTCATTCACTATCAAAATTGGCACAGGCTTCGCCATATCGTATCCTGCTGTTAGGGCACTGAACATTAGCATATCTTTTATGTCTTGTGTGGGTTGCAGGCCATGATAGACAGGATTATCACCCACATCAAAATTCGGCGGAGCATCTTCAGCCAAAGTATTTGTATCTTGACTAGTAGCAGTCCATAAAAATCCGAGCATTTGAAGTTTAATCTGGCGAGCCAGATCCGATCTTTGACCTATTAATGTCCTTCCATAAAATTTAGAGGCAGTTTCAAATTGCTTGCCTTGCTTAAAAGGAATGTCATAGGTATTCAGTATCTTTGCCACACGCTCAGGGTTTGCAATCAAAAATGGATTGGTACGTTGGGATGTCAATGTATTAAGCGTAACAAACCAAACAATAAGGTCCGGTTTATACTCCATAGCCTTATCCAAGATTAGCAGGTCTTTGAGGATTGAGGGATGGGGATAGCCGAGGTCATATGCTTTTATCGTTTTATCCCCGCACTGTATATTCAATTTATTCCACTGTTCCGAGATTACTTCATGCGCACCCAGACCCTCTCCCCAAACAGAAGAATCCCCAAGTAATACAACGCGATATTCCTTCAGTCCTTTGGGTGCCGAAATTAAATGAGATGCAAACATGGCGTCGACATTATCGACTGTGATACTGTAAAGGTCCCCACTCACCCCAAAAGGTAATCGTGTCCGCCCTGGAAATAAAACATTGTAAGCAGAGCCTATAATACCTTGTGGATAAACCAAAGCATAAATAATATTAATAATTACAAACAGGCATAATGCTTTGACTAGAACACGGACAGGGTTGATTTCTGCTTTCATGCAACACCAAACAAAATGGCCAGCGTACTCCATACTTTGGCGGGAGTGGAAAGGGTGAAAAATAGCCAGCCAATTGACACATAGTTAAACGTCAAAAAAATACCGGAGTATCTCAAAGCCGCCTGACCTGTGCGCGTTTCTGCCCAGGCGGGCATATGAGTTTTCATAAAGTCACTCCACCGATTTTGAATAAAAAGTCCTGCGCCATGCCACAACCCCCAGAGGATAAAGCCCACTGTCACCCCATGCCATAAACCGATCAAAACCATTGTACTAATTTGTGCAATCAGAATAACTAAGTAGGATGGTATTGCTTGCTTGTTAGAACGCATAGCACGAATCAACGGATTGAAAAAATAATTGCGGAACCACTGAGTTAACGTCATATGCCAGGAATTCCAGAACTGAGTGAGATTCGGTTTCAAATATGGGGAAGCAAAATTCTCAGGCAAGCGTACGCCGAGCAACCTGCCCAAGCCAATCGCAATATCGGTATAGCCGCTGAAATCAAAATAAATCCGTAAAGAATAACTGTATAAAAGAACCCACATCCATACTGGGGAACTTACTTGCTGCGCAAACACATCATTGAGGGCAATCCATGCCAAAGCATCAGCAATAACGAACTTTTTGAACAGCCCTAAAAAGAAACGGCTACCTGCCTCAATCCAGCCTTGTCGATCGAGCGCCAAAGGATTTTCCAAATCATGGGTAAAGTGCTCAAGACGATCAATTGGACCTGCAGTAAAGGATGGAAAGAAAATCACATAATCGACATATTCTGCAAGTGGAATAGGAGACAAGCGTCCAGCTTTTCGGTCAAGGATGGTGTGCAGCAAACGAAATGAGACATATGAAAATCCGAGCCACGAAAGGGACGATAATCCACTCGCTTCTTTCCCGCGAAAGGTTGATATTGCTTCGAATAGAGTACTCAACGCTGACGGCACTTTGATCAGAACAAATAGAAGGATCAAACCAATCGCTGCAATGACAAATAAAACAGATGGGAATTTCTTGAACCGCGCGATCAAAAAAGCAAAAGTTAAAAAGATAATCATGAAGACCCCAAGCAACTGAGGTCTCGGTGTGGCGCTAATGAAAATCTGCTCGAGACGGAAGTACTGATTCAAATCCATAAGGATGATCACACCTAACAAAACCACTACAGCAGGTAAATTCTGCTTCCAACTGCGCACCTCAGGAGTTGAGGTCAGCAGCCAAGTGAACACTGTTATCGCTAGCGTAGCTGTTGGAAGCCAAAATGTTAAAGTGATCTGGTCTTGAGGAGGTTGCAGCCAAAAGATAATGAACGCGCTGACTCCAAGCAGCACCAATGTACGCCCCTTTTTCAATTGTCCAACTAGGAAGGCAAGTGCCGCAATAATGAAAAGCTGCAATATGGACATTTAGAATCCCTGATAGATCCAAGTTGGGGATGTATCAGCGGTGAAGATAACCAGGGCAATTAAGATAAGACACAAGAGAACTGCCAGGAGATTCTCGCGTGTAAAGAGGACTTGAAATATTTTTTTCATACAGCTACTCACTAAGACTGTCGTAAATAAGCTTCCATGAATTCATCCAATTCACCATTGAGGACGGCTTGCGTATTTCCCGATTCGTGTTCGGTACGATGATCTTTCACCATTTGATAGGGATGTAATACATAAGAACGGATTTGGCTTCCCCATTCGGCTTTAGTGTATTCGCCGCGCAGGACCGCTCGTTCCTCTTCTTTTTCAGCCTGCTTCAACTCCAATAAACGTGCTCGCAAGATTCGCATGGCAAATTCGCGGTTCTGAGTCTGTGAACGCTCATTCTGACAAGTAACAACGATCCCAGTAGGAATATGCGTGATGCGGACAGCTGTTGCATTTTTTTGGACGTTTTGCCCACCCGCCCCCGATGACCGGTAAACATCTATTTTGATGTCTCCGGGGTCAATTTCAATTTCAGCTTCATCCATTGCAACTTGAGGAAGGACCTCTACCAGTGCGAAAGAGGTATGCCTGCGGTGTGCAGCGTCAAAAGGAGAAAGCCGCACCAGACGATGAACTCCTTTCTCAGGACGAAGATACCCAAAAGCATATTCACCGTTCACGGCAATGGTTACGCTTTTTATGCCCGCTTCTTCACCCTCAGTAATATCGAGGACCTCTGTTTCATATCCATGTGCTTCCGCCCAGCGCAAATACATACGTTCGAGCATTGCAGCCCAATCTTGCGAATCAGTTCCACCCGCGCCCGCGTGAATGGCAAGGATCGCTGAGTCATGATCGTACTTACCAGAGAGCATCGCGGTAAAAGATCGCTTCTCTAAGTCAGTTTCAATGACAGAAGTTTCGGCCTCAAGTTCAGCACGTAGACTTTCATCATCGAGTTGAGCAAGTTCAAGTGTGTCATTCAAGTGATGCGAGAAACTGCGCCACGAATCGACTTCGGCTTTGATTATGTTGTATCGCTTCATCACCTGTTGCGCTTGGGAAGGGTTGCTCCAAAAATCAGGCCCTTCTACTTCTTTTTGAAGTTGGGAAAGTTTGAGTTCCTTTGACTCAAAGTCAAAGACGCTCCAGTAACTGACGAGTCAAGTTCTGGGCGGACAATAAACGATTCACAAGGTCTTGCATTTTGCCTCCAAAGTTATGATGCTTCAGCTGCCGTCCCACAGGAATACTACACAACAGACGGCGATCAAAGCAGTAAGTTATTGACTCAATATGCCTCGAACAAACGCATCTGGGTCAAAAGGAATGAGGTCTTCAGGCTTTTCACCCAGACCAGCAAATAAAATGGGCAATCTCAGTTCGCGCTGGATGGCAAATGCCATGCCACCACGCGCCGAAGAATCCAGTTTCGCTAATATCACGCCTGTCACACCGACCGCTTCTTTGAATGCCTTTGCCTGTTGTAAAGCATTTTGCCCTGTTGTGGCATCTAAGACGAGCCAGACAGCATGTGGCGCACCAGGTAAAGCTTTCCCAATTACACGATCAACCTTTTTTAGTTCTTCCATTAAATTGAACCGCGTATGTAAACGACCCGCCGTATCGATAATGACCAAATCGAGGCTGCGCGCCACGCCTGATTGGACTGCATTGAACGCGACCGCACCCGGATCTGATTCAGGCGCACCGGCGATCACATCAACCTTTAGCCTGTCTCCCCAGACTTGAAGTTGATCTACGGCTGCGGCACGGAATGTATCCGCCGCACCAAAGAGTAGAGTCCTTCCTTCAGACTGAAAACGTTGCCCAAGTTTCGCAATAGTTGTAGTCTTGCCGGAGCCATTGACACCAACCACCATGATGACAGAAGGTTTGTTCTCCCACTTGAGTACCGGCGATGGATCAAGTCTAGCACGGAGCTCAGCTTGAAGCGCCGCTGAAAGTTCTTGAGAGTAGATTAAGCCTTGGTCTCGTACGATCAGGCGAAGCGATTCCAGAATTTCAGTTATAGTTTCGATTCCTATATCTGCTTGAATGAGAAGCGTTTCCAAATCCTCCCAAGTCTTGCCTGTAATTTCGGTGGCACCCAGAAGTGTTGCGAGCTGTCCAAATGCTACTTTGCTCGTTTTGGCAAGCCCGCTTTTCCATTTCTCAAAAAAATCAGCCATGACGGGCGATTATATCATGGGGGTTTCTATGATATACTTTTTTTCCGACTGAGGGCAATTCCAGTTTAGTTGCCATAGACTCTGCCTTTTAAGGCAAAATAATAAAAGGTGTATGATCATGTCAAACGAACCAATCCATGTTACTGATGCCGCATTCGAAAAGACTGTGCTACATTCATCCATTCCCGTGATTGTAGATTTTTGGGCGCCATGGTGTAATCCATGCAAGATGGTCGCGCCGACCCTCGACAAGCTGGCAAAGGAATATGAAGGGAAAATCTTGATTGCGAAGGTAAACACGGATGAAAATCCCGAATGGATGATGAAGTATGGTATTCAGGGAATCCCCACTATGTTATTCGTCTCCAATGGGAAAATCGTTCATCGACAGGTTGGTGCTTTACCAGAACGCATGTTGCGCGATGTCGTGACACAGTTCATGGAGGTCGTCAGTCAGCCGTAGCCCGAAGGAGGGCCTGATGAAAAAGACTGGTGTTGTCCTTGGTTCGATTTTTGCATTATTACTCGGCGCCTGTATTCCAATCCCTGGTTTTACTCCTACGCCTGCAACAGGACCAACTGTAGATTCAGCAGGAACGTCGGATGCGCTGTTCAAGACTGCTGTTGCACAAACGCTGACAGCTCAGCCTACGCCGACCTCTGTCACCGCGACCAATACGGTCACTCTCGCTGTAGCATCATCCCCAGTCGTCCCTGCTACTGATACTCCACCTAGTACTCCATCAGCTACCCTCACGCCGCTTGTTGACTTAACGAACATTGGCGCAACTGCGACAGGCAATATTCCTACTGCCACAGGTGCAATTGCAAACGCGACTTCTACCCCAACACTTGCTGCGGGGCAAGTGACTGCTATATGGACTCTTGCTATACGTAAGTATGGAACACAACCACCCCTGGTTCCTTTTTCACACATCACTTTAATTAACAAGGCAAACGCGGAAGCTTATATCTCTTTGCATGTGGACCTGCCGGAAGGCGGAAATTCAGTCATTGAATATCCTGTTAAAGGAAGAATAAAAATTGAGGCGCCAGTTGGATTCTATCGTTATGTAACCTGGGTGGGCGGCAGGAAGATGGTTGGAGCGTTTCGGCTTCATCAAAATGATGAAATATCAATCACCTTGTATAAAGACAGAGTCGTTATTAAATAGGCTACTTCATAAAACATCAAATCAATCGAAAGTGAATCAGTAAATGAAACGAAATGTATTCGTCATTAGCGTTGTATTCATTTTGCTTGTGAATGCGTGCGCTCCACAAGCCACGCCGACTGCAAACCCAGTCGATATTCAACATACTGCTGAGGCGGCCGCCTTTACCATGGTGGCTGAGACTCAACAAGCACTACCAACTGCTACTCCTGTACCACCAACAGAGATTCCAAGCCTAACTCCTCTGCCCACAAATACACCTCCTCCTTTGCCTGGACTTGGGACACAAGAGGGGCTTCCCACTGGCGTGCCAACGTTTACTCCGCAATTCCAGCAACCCTCCTCGAATTCTATAAATAACCAAGATGTCTGTAATCAACCATTGACTGCCTGGCAAGGACCTACCGCAAATTTCAGCATATCAAACCAAACCAAACCTGAAGGAACGATCGTCTTATCTATGTATGTGGTAACAGACTTGAATCAATGTGGGTATCTCATCATCTCTGGTGATAGCTTCTCAGGACCGGTCGGGAACTATAACGCCGGAGCATTTATCACCGGCAAACAAAATTTTAAAGCGTTCGGCAGCTTCAGAATTACCGAAGGCAGTTGGTCAATTATTGTCAAAAATGATAGCATCCTTGCCAAAGGCGGATGTTCCCCGAATTGCTAAATTCACAGGAGATCTTCATAGGTATGAAACATCTTTCCACTCTCACCATCGTACTTGCAATCGTCATGATTATCAGCGCATGTGGAGCACCAGCCGCGCCGACCGTTAACCCCGTAGATGTACAAAGTACAGCACAGGCTGCCGCGTTTACAATGATCGCAGAAACTCAGGCAGCGATCCCGACTGCAACGTCCGCGCCACCCACGGAAATCCCCACGCAAACATCTTTGCCAACAAATACACCTCCGTCATTGCCAACCCTGGAAGCAACCTTTACCGCTGCACCAATAACAAATAGTAATGGCAATGCTAACGTTGATCCCTGCGCGACCAGAGTACTTGGATCCCCAAAAGGTAAACAAACCACAATTAGAATTGTGAACACCACAAAAGTGGCTGTTACGGTATCTCTTTATCTCAATGAGACAGAGGGTCAGGGTGAGTGCGGATATAGGTCTTACAGTCTTGCCAGGAATGGGGATGTTGTGATTACAGATTTGGTTTACGGTTGCTACAGCCTGTGGGCATGGAGTGATGACCCGAAAGGTAGATTTAATTCAGGCGGCTATGGTTGCATCAACAATCCTGACAAATGGACATTTCAAGTTACCTCTGCAGTCATCAAATTCACGGGTCCGTAGACGAATAGGCTTAAATTCACAAAAAGAGGTGAGTGGATTCTATTCACCTCTTTATTATTTCACCTATTTTGTAAATGGCAATCAATTGCTGAATTTGATTCACACAGCCTGTGACACGGAGTCTTTTCTAGCTCAGTTATCTTGATCGATCTTACTAATTAAAGCGAGGCGGGCATTCGTCAATTTGATTAAATCAGAGACAGGCAATTTGATATTTAGTCCTCTCTGTCCTCCCGAAATATGAATCTCGGAATAATTCTGGGCAGTAGAATCAATCACAACTTGAAATCCCTTATTGATCAATGCAAGAGGGGAGATTCCACCGGCTTGCAAGCCAGTCAACTGTTCTGCTTCACGTTCGGTTGGCAAATGAACTTTTTTCTCTTTCAGAAACGCGGCAAATAATTTCAAATCCACGATGTTTGGCCCAGGAATGACCGCTAAAATCGGCTTCCGAGGCTTATCACGTGTGACAACGATCGTTTTAAACACCATTTCAGACGGCACGTTCAGAAATTCTGCCGTTTCTAGAGCACCTAATTTTTCGGCAGGTGTTTCAAAAACACTGTAAGAAATCTTGTGAGAATCCAAAAAGCGGGTGATGTTGTTTACAGTAGACATTTGATATTCATATGAGAATGATTTTTAACATTTTACCGCTTATCTATGCACGTAGTACAATTAATCACGATGAAAGCAATCAAAACTACTGTTCCGTTGGAAAGATTGTTAGAGCAACTCCCTGAAAATTATACGCTCGCTGACAGAGAATTGATTCAGCGCGCCTATCGCGTGGCAGAGGAAGCACACCGAGAGCAGAAACGGAACTCAGGTGAGCCCTATATCAACCATTGTCTTGCAGTTGCAAGCATCCTTGCCGATTTACGCGTCCCGCCAGAGGTTGTAGCAGCTGGATTACTCCACGATACCGTCGAAGATACAACCATTACACTAAATGACATCAAGCGGGATTTCGGCCCAACAATAGCTACCTTGGTGGATGGGGTCACGAAGCTAACGAATCTCCCGCGTGTTTCGCGTGGCGACCAACATGCAGAGAACTCTAATGGCAACAATGGAAGTGAGCCATTGGATGCGATCTCCGATGATATTACCTTGGGCCGCAAACAAGACTTGGTTTCCGAAACCTTGCGTAAGACCTTCCTCGCCATGGGTGATGACGTTCGCGTAGTGCTCATTAAGCTAGCCGACCGTTTACATAACATGCGGACTTTGGGCTTTATGCCAGAGTCCAAGCGTAAGCGTATTGCAAAAGAAACGCTTGACATCTTTGCTCCTCTTGCGAATCGGCTTGGCATTTGGCAGATCAAATGGGAACTCGAAGATCTGGGATTCCGCTACTTAAATCCGGAAAAATATAAGGAGATTGCAGAACAAATTCAGGAACGCCGCCCAGACCGGGAAGCTCAGATAGAAACGATTAAAGCAGATCTCACTAAATTATTGGAGAGTCATAACATCCAAGCAGAAATTAGCGGACGCCCCAAGCACATCTACTCAATATACAAAAAGATGACAGAAAAGGGAAAACCTTTTGACCTTGTACGCGATGTGAGAGCTGTCCGACTCATTGTTCCGGATGTTCCGTCTTGTTACGCGGCGTTAGGTGTGATCCACACCCATTGGCGTCCTATCCCTGGAGAGTTCGACGATTATATTGCTGCACCAAAAGACAACTTTTATCAATCACTGCATACCGCGGTGATTTACGATGATAAGCGTCCTCTCGAGGTGCAAATCCGCACGGCGGAAATGCATCAAAATGCGGAATATGGTATCGCTGCGCACTGGCGATACAAGGAAGGCACGCATCGCGA
>Ga0137365_10002399_pt1 | contig 14845 bp, 14 predicted proteins | sample SagtaG_9_FD_104799 | JGI IMG/M metagenome (GOLD analysis project Ga0137365, IMG submission 104799) | Vadose zone soil microbial communities from Sagehorn Ranch, Mendocino, California, USA - Sage1_L_40_16 metaG | ecosystem: Environmental > Terrestrial > Soil > Vadose zone | place: USA...
CTCTTACCTCTTACCTCTTACCTCTTACCTCGCGACCACCTCCGCCGTCACCGCCCCTATCTCCGCGGGCGAATCGACGATCGTCGCGCCCGCCGCCCTCAGCGCCTCCTTCTTCGCCGCAGCCGTTCCCGCCGCGCCGACAATGATCGCTCCCGCATGGCCCATCCTCCGACCAGGCGGCGCCGTCGCACCGGCGATGAATGCGACCACCGGCTTCTTCATCTCGCTCGCGATGTACTCCGCCGACTGCTGCTCTGCCACGCCGCCGATCTCGCCGATGAGCACAACAGCTTCCGTGCCGGGGTCCTCATTAAACATGCGCAGCGCCTCAACCTGCGTCGTCCCGACCACAGGATCGCCCCCGACGCCGACGCACGTGCTCTGCCCAACGCCCCGGTCGGTCAGCTGCGCCACCGTCTCGTACACAAGCGTTCCGGAGCGCGAGATGACGCCCACCTTCCCCTTCGAGAACACATTGCCCGGCATGATCCCCACCCTCGCCTCGCCCGGCGTGATCGCGCCCGGGCAGTTCGGCCCGATGACCGTGAGGTCTGACCCCTTGAGAAAGCGCCGGACCCGCACCATATCCATCGTCGGCACGCCCTCGGTGATGCAGATTATCACCGGCACCTCCGCGTACGCTGCCTCCAGGACAGCATCGGCCGCGAACGGCGCGGGCACGAAGATCAACGCGCAGTTCGCGCCGGTCTTCGCTACCGCCTCCGAGACTGTATCGAACACGGGGACGCCCTCCGCCTCCTCGCCGCCACGCCCTGGCGTCACCCCCGCCACAACCTTCGTCCCGTACTCGATGCACCGCCGCGTCTGGAACGAACCTTCCTTGCCGGTGATGCCCTGCACGAGGAGCCGCGTGTGCGAGCCGACTAGAATTGACATAACCTGTCCCGTGTCATCCTGAGCCCCCTTGAGGCGAACTCAGACCCATCCGAACAACGCGGTGTTCTGTCTCCGGCGATCCGACAGAGCAGCGAAGGATCTCGGCGGCATAAGGCCGGAACTGGATACGAGTCGCCGAGATTCTTCGCTTTTGAAAACAGTGCATCGGTCGCCTCAGAACCCTCTTCTCAACCCAACCTCGATCACGATACTGCTGCTCAGAATGACAACGGGCGCTCGAGCGGGGAGCGTCACGCGACTCTTCGCGCCCTACTCCCACTCACCAGCTGACCCGCATGAATCGAAGTGTGCCGTGACAAGCCCTTGACGAACTCGCTCGCTGGCACGGTCGCGTTGGCAAGCCGCACCGCCGCGCCCAGCGTCTCCCCCGTAAACCGGCTCAGCACCTGCATCGTCCCGAAGCGCCCTGCCTGGAACTCATCCGCCAACTCCCGTACTGAACGGCCTCGCCGCTCGTTTACCGTCTTCTCGTTCCACGCCTCGATATTGTTCACTGCCACTAGTTCCTCCGCCGCTGCCTCGCCCAGCGCCGAACGAAGTCGCGTCTGCAAGCGCACCTCGTTCGAGGAGAGGTGCGCGGCAACGTCGTGGTATGTCCAGCCATCGCTCAGCGCTTGCTCCCCCCACGCGTCGTCCTCGACGGAGTACAGCGCGCGCAGAAACGTGTCCTGCGAAAGCACGACCCAACGCATCTTGCGCTCCAGTTCGGGCGCGAATGTCAGTTCCTGCGGCTGCCAGTCAGTCTCCAGCGCGCGCCGGATATCGTCTGCGTGCTGTCGGTCGTGCCAGCCGCGCCACAGGAAGTCGGACACCCGCAAGTCGTACTCCGGGCCCATCGGCACGATGTAGTCGAGTACGGGCAGGTGCGATTCGTCGAGCCGCAGCGCCGCATCGATCATGGCGTCGTGGGCCTCGAACAGCATCTGGCGTAGGTCCTCCCGCGTCCATCGCTTCCGCTCTTCGACGTTCGCCGCGTTGGCAGTACGCGCGTCGTACCCCTTCCCCATGTCGACGATGAACTCCGGCGTAAGGACACCCGCCAGGATGAGGCCCGCCCACCCCGGAGACATATCGCCGGTCACGTGCGCGACGAGGTCCTTCACCGTCCAGTCGCCGTACGGCACCGGCCGGTCCCAATCGCCCTCCGAAAGTGAGTCGACTAGCCGCAGCAACTCGCGGTGCGCGCGGGTCAGGTCCTCAACGGCGGCTTTAACCACGGGCAGCGCCATATCGGCGCCATGATACTACGGCCGAAGCCCCCAATCCGTCTGATGCCCTAAACATGGACGGCCCCCCTCATGTCATTCCGAGCCCGTGTGGGGGCCGAGCGGCGGCAGGGGGCTGAGGCGAGGAATCTCCGCGGTGGCTAAACCCGACCGACTCTGCGTATGCCCTTTTTTCAACTAGGGCGAGGCGCCGGCAACTGCTGCCGGCGCCTCGCCTCCTCCGTTTGCTCCGATTGTCCTGATAGTTCCGGCAGCCGGCCTATGCCGGAAGGGCGGCGCCTGTTCTAACGAAGTTTTTGCTTTTTACCGCTTATTGCCTCGGGGATAACAGGTTATTTTGTTAGAAAAAGTCACTTCAGCAGGGGGGTGCCTATGGCGCTGCGCGGAGCGCGCGACCGCGCAGGGGAGAGGGGTCAGGCTCTGATCGAGGCGATGTTCGTCATTCCGTTCGTGCTCGTCCTCATCCTTTTGATCCTCGATTTCGGAATCGCACTCGACCGGCGTGAGGTTATGGTCCACGCCGTCCGCGAGGGCGCGCGCGCCGCCGCCAACGGCGACTCCGCCGCTCAGGTAAAGGCGGCAGCCGCCGACCAGTCCGAAGGCAACCTCTCCCCCGGCGATGTCTCAGTGTGCTACATAGATGACAATGCGAACGGCTTCTTGGGTGACGTCAACGACGCTGTTCGCGTGAAGGTCAACCATACCTACAGCATGCTCGCCGGCGGCATCTCGTGGATCGGCGTCAATCCCAACCTCAGCATTAGCCCGACCGCCGAGGCCCCGCTGCTCAACCCGGCGACGGGGGCGACTCCATGTCCCTAGCCCCACGTGTGCGCCACGCCTGCGGGTCGCCAGGACAGACTTTCAGGCAACGCGGGCAAGTCCTGATCCTCTTCGTCATGGGCGCGACGGTCATCTTTGTGATCGGCGCCATCGTGGTCGACATCGGCCTCTGGGTGTCCCAGCGGCGCAGCGCCCAGGCCGCCGCGGACCTCGCCGCCCTGGCCGCCGCCACCGAGCTGCCGGACAGCGGCGCTGCCGCCCTTAAAGGGGAGACATTCGGGAGTCGAAACGGATTCGACGATGTCTTGGTCAGAATACCAAGTCCGCACTTCACGAACGGATCATGTTTAGCGGATGTGGATCCCTGCTCCGTCGAGGTTGAGATCCATGACAAAGGCGGGAGTCTCTTCACCGGCATCTTCGGCATCTTTAGCCCAGACATCGGCGCCACCGCCACCGGGGTACACGGCGCCTCACCCCCCGGCCCCGATGTTGCTCTGTTTGCATCGAAAAGCGACTCCGACTGCGGCGACGGCCCGACTGTGGACATCGAAGCGCAGCACGTCACGGTAACGGGATCCACCCACACGAACGAGATCATCTACATCGATGGCCCTGACGATGATTTCGCCGGGCCTATAACCTACGTGTGCGCCAACGGCTTTACTGAAGGGTCTCAGCAACATTTCGCCTACCAGCCGCCACCGCGCATAATCGACACCCAGGCGGCGCCTCTGAACGTTAACTGGTCCGACGTTCCATGCACAGTTACGGTTCCAAGCGGGACGCACATCGAGAACGATTCGAACCTATGGGACGTCCCCGGCAGTCAACTTAAGTCAAACGTCATCTGCTCGGACGGGGACCTCGCCTTGAGCGGAGATGGCATTTCAGGTCATGCGACGTTCGCCAGCCGTAACGGGACTGTAAACATATCGAGCACCGGAAGCCTAGGCAACCACCTACAGCCTGCTGACAGCCTCTCCGGAACCCCGCTCGCGAACCTCCTCGTCTTTTCCGCCTCAACTTCCAGCTCTGCGGTGGAGATGACCGTTACCGCCGGGAGATACGCCGGCTACATCCATGCGCCCAAATCCCGAGTGGTCTTCAATGGGGGACAGAACGTCGATTTAAACGGCGCAATTATTGCGCTGACAGTCCTGCTCACAGGCAGCAACATCACGATTGAGGCCCTCCCCGGCCTGTCCGGCCCGCCCGGGCCGCCCGAGATTCATCTCGAAGACTAGCCCAGCGCTCGTCACCACCCGCGGCGCTCTCGCCGGTACATGATCCGCTTTCCCCTATAACGTTTGCGCCTTTGCTACGTCTTATCTGGCAGGGAGGAGGGACATTCAAATGTGCCGGAACTGCCGGGTTCAGCGGATGGTTGCCAGTGGTATCGCAAAGCTGGCCATGACCGCACCTCTCGAACCCCGCGAACAGACCGCCTTACGAGGCTACCAATCCCAAAACCTGGCTGACGATCACAGGTTAAGAAACGGGAAGGACTCTTAACCGGATGTTCACCCCCCGGGCGGTGGTAACGACTCGCTGCTGGCGTCCTAAGAGTATGGATGGTTGTGAAGCCTCGGAACCGACAGCAGTTTCAAGCCCCACCGCTCCGCTAGTACCGCGAGTTTTGGGACGAGGAAGGAATAACCACATGCAAGTACCCAGAGATCGGGGGCGACGGGAGAGGGGACAAGCCCTCATCATGTTCGTCATGGGAATCGTGGCCTTTGTAGGCTTCGTCGCCTTGACAATCGATGTCGGCCTCATCTTCGAGGGCAGACGGGGGGAGCAAAACGCCGCCGACGCCGCAGCGCTGGCCGGCGCGTCCGCGCTCCCCGGCAACGCGGGCACGGCCAAGCAACTGGCTCTCGACTGGGCGCAGAGAAACGGCTACGCCAGCAGTGAGGTAACCGCCACGACTCCCTACCAGGGCGACACTGGCAAGATCGAGGTCGTCATCAATAAACCGGTAGATGCGGTCTTTGGCCGTGTCCTTGGACAAACGTCATACGCTGTTACGGCGCGAGCGGTCGCAACGAGATCGAGCAGCTCGGGAGCGAACGCCGCCTTTCTCGTGCTCAATCCAACGACATGCGGTTCCTTCAACAAAAGCGGTGGCGGCAATCTGATCATCAACAACAACGGCGGCATCATGGACGACTCGTCCTGCAACCCCTCATTGCAACGCAGCGGAGGCGGGTCAGTGACGGCAGCCGTAATTAACTACTACAAGCCCGGCGGCTATGTGGAGGGGGGGTCCGGGCAATTCACCCCCGTACCCACCGCAGTTGACAACCCGATCCCCGACCCGCTTGCGAGCCTGCCTCCGCCCGATTTTAACATCCTGGGCATCTCCATCGACTCAGGAGGCACACCGCTCACGCCCAATCTCAAGTCCATTAGCGCGGGCAATACGACGTTGCACCCAGGTGTGTACTACGGCGGAATCGAGGTCAAGAGTACGGCCAACGTTACATTCCTGCCCGGGACCTACGTGCTGGCCGGGGGTGGGCTGAAGCTGACCGGGAGCGGCACGATAGCTGGCACCGGGGTCATGTTCTACAACACGTACGACCCGCAGTATAACAAGAACGCCGGCGCCTGCAGCTCGATTAACCTTCGCGGTAGCGCCCATTTTAACTTCACCGGTCCGACGAGCGGCACCTACAAGGACATCGTCTTCTGGCAGGACAAGGCTTGCACGGTTGACTTCTCGCTTGAAGGAGGACAGGGTGGCGTCGGTGGAGTGATCTACGTGCCCGGTGGCCGAGTGGACCTGACTGGTGGCGGCAATCTGGGCTCAATCCAGGTCATATCCGATAAAGTCGATATTTCGGGAACCGGCGACACGAGCGTCAACTTTTACCCTTACGTATCGATTCCGCTGAACGGCGGGGCATCGCTTATCGAATAAACCCGACGCCCATCACCTCTCAACTCGCCTATTCCGGCCTCACCTCGTTAACGCGAAGGAACAGAGGAGGCGCGGAGCTTGGCGCCCTCGGTTGGTGCTGAGGATCCTTGCGCCGAGACCGATTGATCTGGCGTTTCCGCAGCGATAGTACCAACAGAGAGGTGATGAAAAATGATGGAAACGCTCTTTAGCGCAGCCGGTCTCAAAGTCGCGGCGGTGGCAACAGCGAGTGTACTTCTCGCGGGTGGGGCAGCAGGCGCCTCGGCTGCGGTCGGAGGGCCGGACGTGACTGCCCCGGTCCATTCCGTTGTCGCCGGCACTATACATGGTCATGGCGGGCAGACGGCGCAAGCGGAAGACGGAGACGGGACTGGCGCAGGCACCGGCCATGAGCACTGCGCTCAAGCGACTCAGCACGCTCTCGAGCGTCTCAATCAGCTGAAGGCCGACGGGCGGCCTGTTGACAGCGCGATCCAGGCCATCGAGAACTGCGGCAAGGGAAACAGCGACCAAAGCGAGGCCGAAACCAGCGCCGGGACGCGGGAAAATAACAGCGCTCCTGGCGACTTTACCGATCAGGCCAATCCTAACGCCTCCGAGCGATCAGACAATGCCAGCCAGGGTATCCACAACGCCAACGGACGGGCGAGCACCGGGATGGCTCACGCCAACGACCATGCAAAAGACGGCTCAGGCAACGCCCCGTAGGTCAGCTAAAGGCGCAAACAACTCCGTTTGGAAACGCAGGAAGCCCAGCGTCTGTTAGGGATCGTTGACTAGCCGGCGCTGGGCCTCTGCTTGCCTAGAGCAAGCGTAGTCGCGGGAAATGGCTGGGCCAAAGCGTTCGTGAACGAGCACTTCGACCCGGTTCAAGAGAGTTGGCAGCGGAGGCATCAGCTTACGGAGAATATGGCCGGATTTCGTATCTGCGCCCGAAGGCCGTAGATCTCCCACTCTTTGCCCCTCGCTAACGCAGTGCCACTCACCCCTTCGATTTCGCCGCCTGTAACCGCTATCCTCGAACTGTGCCCCCTACGTTCAACATCGCCTCATGGCCACCTGTCCCCATGGGGAGCCGCTCATCCGCTAACCACTTCCACCGGCGTTCAATCATCTTGAAGTCAATGAAGAGAGCCGCACCCTCTCCCGAATGGGACTCAGCGAGAGACGAAACTTTTCGGAAAGCAATCAAGTCGAACGCGCCTGTCGACGCTGTCGATCAAGCAGCCTGCGGCCGTCCTGCCGCCTCCACCGCCTTATGCGCCGCCTCCCCAGGTCCGACGCCCGGATCAGCGACGAGTGGCCCGCTTCGGCCAGCAGCCGCTCACCATCCGCGGCTGGACGCTGGCGTACCTGCAGAGCCATGCCTGCGTGGGCGGCAACAACTGCGAGGCAACGGCCACTGGGACGTCTCGATTGAGGTCGCGGATGCCGCTTACTCGCAGACGGCCGGGTCCTCGGCAATTTCGATCCTACGTCCGGAATCCTGATCCGCAGGCTCATCCAATAACCACCTAAAACCGAACCGTAGCGAGCACCTCAGCAGACGGCCTCCCCCCCGTGGGGCCGCCTCCAAACGTCTGCGGCCGTGACCACGAAAAGCCGCCCCCTTCCCGCTCGTCCTGAGTTATCGAAGGATCGAGCGGGGCAACTAAGTTCGCTTATTCGCTACCCATTCGCTGACGATCAGTTGCGCCGCCTCCACACAAATGCCGCTCCTGCCAGAAACGCCAGCGGGCCGAATATGGCGAGTGCCGTGGCCGGGAGCACGGGAAAAGATCCTGTCTTCGGCGGCGGTGAAAGGGAGTCATCTGGTAACTCGCTCCGCCCGGTTATCTGCTCAACCTCGGCTAACAGACGGTGGGGCCTTGTGGTTGGTCCAATACATCCTTCTTGTGTCGATGTCTCGGGCCCCAAACAATTGGGGCCGGCCGTAACGGAAGCTGGCCCTGAACCATCGCATCCGTCGGTCGCCAACCCGTGGTCCTCCCGCGGATCAAACCGAAGGAATAAGAGATATTTCGTCCCAACCGACTCGCTCGAGAACACGCCTATGCACACCCCGCCAACGACCTTCACCGTTGATGGCCCCCGTCCCTTTAGATATCGGTCGACCCTGATCGTCGCCTCGTTACGTTCACCATATTGATAAGAACTATCGCCTTCTCTCACGACCTTCGACGGCGTCTTCGACCAAGACACCATATCTCCGATAAGGATCGCGTTGGCATAGTCCACAGCTTGCTGGGCGTTTAGTTCCGTGCACGTGCAGGCATGCGCTTGGCGAACTCCCATTGGCATAAGCTGGCCCGCAATCGCGAGTAGCATCACGAGTGGCAGCAGGCGCTTCACGTCCCCATTTTAAGCCGCCCGTCAATGCGTCACTCAGCGCTCGGACTGCACTCCGAAGTGCCATTCATGCCTTGGAGGTCCCGCGCCGCTTCGCTATTCTGTAAACGGAGCGATGATCGTGGTTGCCCTTTCGCTAATTTCCAAACGCGAATTTCGGGAGCGGCCTTACCCCCGGCGCGTGTCTGATTGAAACAACGACTCCCTATTCTTGTTTCGGACACAATCAGACAAAATCGCTCTTCGCACGGGCGAGCTTCACCCAAAACGAGAAATTCACAACTGAATCAATCGATCGTCAGCTACAGACCGCGGAATACAATCCATGTCCACACGCGAAAGACGTATTGATTGACCCCCATTTTCGCCTGATTGGCGCGCGGCCGCTGGCGATCAGGCAGCCGCTGGCTGCCCTGCCGCCTCCACCGCCTTTCGCGCCGCCTCTCCCAGGTCCGACGCGCGGATTAGCGACGAGAGCCCCGCCGCGGCCAGCAGCCGCTCCCCCTCTTCGACGTTCGTCCCCACCAGCCGCGCCACGACCGGCACTCCGATCTCCATCTCGCGGTGCGCCTGGATGATCCCCTCCGCGATGATGTCCACCCGCGCCATTCCGCCGAAGATGTTGATAAGGATCGCCCGCACGTTCGGGTCCTCCGTCAGGATGCGGAAGCTGCTCACGACGCGCCCCGTGTCGTTTACCGTGCCGATATCGAGAAAGTTCGCCGGCTCTCCGCCCGCCAGTTTGATGGCGTCCATCGTCGCCATCGCCAGCCCGGCGCCGTTCACCACACAGCCGATGTTTCCGGTCAGCTTCACGTAGTTGCCGATGCCCGACTCCTGGGCCCTCACCTCCAGCGGGTCCTCCTCGTCGATGTCTCGCATCTCAACGAGTTCCTTGTGGCGGTACAGCGCGTTGTCATCGAAGTTCAGCTTGGCGTCGGCCGCTAGCAGCCGCCCGTCACGAGTGACAACGAGCGGGTTCACTTCCGCCAAGGAGCAGTCGTTCTCCGCAAAGCAGCGGTACAGTCCCGCAATAAGCGATCCTGCCGGCCGCATCATCTCGCCGCCCAGCCCGATCTCCATGGCGAGCTGGCGCCCCTGGAACGGCTGAAAACCAATCGTTGGGTCCACGGATGTCTTGTGAATGCGCTCCGGGGTCTTCGCCGCTACTTCCTCGATCTCGACGCCGCCGTCCGCCGACGCCATGACGAGCGGCAGCCCGATGGAGTTGTCGATCACGACCCCCAGGTAAAGCTCACGGTCGACTTGCAGCTGCTCCTCGACGAGTACACGCTTCACGAGTCGGCCCTCGGGCCCCGTCTGGTGTGTCACCAGCCGCCTTCCTAGGATCTGCGATGCCACGTCGCGCGCCTGCTCCGGCGAGTCCGCCAGCTTGATACCGCCGCCCTTGCCACGACCCCCCGCGTGGATCTGGGCCTTCACCGCTACGGAGACGCCGAGCTCCTCAGCGATCGCGGCCGCTTCCTCCGCTGACCCCGTTACCCGGCCCCGCGGGACGCGAACGCCATAACGCGCGAGTAATTCCTTCGCCTGGAATTCATGTACCTTCATGAGGCTGCCTGTCGCGACTTCATGTCCCTACGGCATAAAACTTGAACTCTCCGGGCCCGGTTGAACAGACGATGTACTGGGGAGAGGAACCCGAGAGTCCGACTGTACAGGAAACGTCTAAGCTGGTGGGGGGCGGTTCCAGGGCAAAGCGCCCACGTTCACCGCAGTCGGCGATGCCTTCATCTGATTCATAAACGCAGGTCTCCTGGACAATGCCTCGGCCGGTCACGCTTTTCCGGTAGGCATCCTGGTCCGCCGGTGCAACGGCCCGCTCGGCGGCTTGTGTCTCAAACGGGCTCGCACTTGGTTGAGAGTTCGTCTGCCCCTTATTGTCATCGCTGCACGCAAGAGTGAGGACCGCCAGCAGGGACGAAACTGTCACAAGTATGAAGAAACGGGCCATGGCGCGCTTAGTGTAGGCGCACAAAATAGCGGCGGACAATACGTCGCCCGGTGCACGTGGATTGAGATGCGGGCTGTCGCGCACTCAGCGGACGTCGTAGTAGACGGTGTTTTGAGGGCTGGCGACTTCACAGCGAGCGGCCGCCGGCTTTCCGTCGGCGATCATGAAGAAGCACTCGATTCCCTGTCCCGTCGGCGGAGGGTCGGGTGCGTAGAGCCCGCTACCCGCGCAGTCGATCACGCGGGTGCCTGGATTGTAGACGCACTGCATTTCGTCCTGCGGCGGGTTCTGGAACTGAGCGAAGAAGGCTGGCACGTCTTCGACCCTCGGCGCGCGCTTGCCAGTCGTCGCAATGGGCGGAGGTGTCTCCGCGGGCCCTGGTGTCGGCTCTTCGCCGGCCGGCGTTTCAGGGGGCGCAGAAGGCTTCTCGTCGACCCCCATGGACGGTGAAGGAGTGGCAGAGACCGGCGAGGCTGTTTGTGTCGGTGTTAGACTCGATCCCGCGCCTTGGTCATCGTCCCCGCAGGCCGCTGCAACGACCGCCCCGGCGACCACAAATAGGATGGTTAATCCCAGGCGAACAGGCATGATCGCAGACAGTCTAGCAGACACGAAACAAAAAGCCGGATTAGCCCGGTCGTCCGTCCGCCGAAAGGCCTCGCATGCGTCGCGGCTGATATCTTTGAAGTGCTTGCTTGGCAAGCTCGACGTCTTCGGGTCGCTTCGAGCGCCGACTTTAACTGGGCCTTCCGCCGCTCTCGGCGAACGTAAGCCACCCACGCTTGTGCCGCCTGCGGACCATTGGATTTGAGGAAGCCAGCGCCTCCACAGCAAGCCGCGCCGAGTGCGTATCTCCGAACTCCGCCTAGATTGTACGCCGGCAACCGGCCCCATTGCAGGGCGGGCTAGACGAGCTGCTCCTCATCGCGGTAAAGCTCGAGAGGCGCACTCTCAGATAGGACCCGAATGGCGGCCGAAGCCTCGGCATCGCCTTCGCATTTCACACTTACTCTTGGCCACGTCTGGGACGGTCCTTTGCTCGCCGGCTGCTCAAGCGTCGAGCCGCCCATAAAGCCCCCAATTGCACCGACGCCGACGGCGCCGAACAGCATGATGCAGAGCAGGACAAGGGCACTTAGATCGGCGCCGACAAGCCCGCCAATCAGCCCGGCGAGCACCAAGGCGCCCACTCCGCCAATGATTGCTCCGAGAATGGCCCCAGTCGCGACGGAGCTGCTGACCTCCCGCCGCTCCTCGTAGCCATAGGGTGCGGGCCATTGTCCTGCCAGCCCTTCCTCGGCGGGAGTCAGGGTGATTCTGTCCGCCGGGATCGGAACCCGCCCTAGCGCGTCGGCCGCCATTCGTGCCGATTCGGGGCTCGGGAAGGCGGCCACGACGTTATATGTGGCAACGCCCGCCTCAGGCGGGCCCAACGTCGCTGCTCGTCGCATCGACATCATATCCTCCGTTCCGTGCGCCCCATTTTGGGGGGCTGTCTGTTGCAAACGCGTAAACGTTCGCCAAGTAACCTCACAGAGCCGTAGCGCATCCAGTTAGACGCGCACACACTGCTGTGGTTACGAGTTGGACCGTCGGCTCATACAGCCGAAGCGCGGGCGGGCGCGGTCTTGTTAGCTTCCGAGGAAGTCCAGAACGATCTGGTTGACCAACGGGGCTTTCTCGAACGGGGCGCCGTGAGTCGCGCCGGGTATGACGCAGAGCTGAGCATTCGGGATGGATTCGTACATTTCGACTGTGTGATCCATCGCAACCCAGTCGCGGTCGCCGACGATTATGAGGGTCGGCGCCTGTATTCGGCCGAGATGCTGCGGAGTAAGGGCCGGCTCTTCTCGCCACATGCGCATGATCTTTTCGAAGACAATGGGCAGGTGATCCGGGCCGTCCGGGCTGACCTCTTTGTACTTGTTGATAAGCGAGGGGTAGAAACTGTCCGGAGTGGCATGCTCCATGACTTGCACGGCGACTGGCGCCATGCCGTTGTAGTGGAAGTTGGCGCCCAGGCAGACCATCTTCCGCACGATGTCCGGCCGCTCGAGCGCCATGACGAGCGCGGTGTTGCCGCCGTCGCTGTAGCCAACTATGTCGGCCACTGGGAGACCGAGCGCTTGCATTAGGCCGATCGTGTCCTGCGCCATCGCCTCGTACGTGATCGGGCCCTCCACGTCAGGCGTCCGCCCATGGCCGCGCCGCTCTGGAACGATGACTTGGTATTTGGCAGCGAAGTCAGGCGTCTGCCGTGCGAAGGTCTCGACGGTACAGAAGCCGCCGTGCATCAGGAGCAGCGGTTCGCCCTCGCCGTGGACCTCGTAATAGGTCTTGAGCCCGTTGACGTCGATGTACTGCCCGTCACTCACGGATAGTACGACTCGGGCTTAATGCGTAGCACGATTCGCTGTTCGTTCCGCGCTCGTTCTTCGATGTTCGGACGGGCAGACTCCGGCACGGGCCGTCCCTGCATCTTCTCGCCGACGCGCATCATCAGTTCCGCGGCGCCGTCGCTCTCGAAGTAAGCAGGCCCTTCGACGCGGAGATAGCGAAAGGGGAATTGTTCGTCGAGGACGCAGAGCGATAGCCGGCCCGCGCGTGTTATTAGCTTCGTCTTCGCGCGGGTCTTGGTGACCGAGACCAGCAGGTCATCCCCCTCCAGGACGTAATAAACGGGAGAAAGGTGAGGTGGCTTTCCGTCCCGATCGACGCCGAGCACCGCGAGCCGGTGTGACTCAAGGAAATGCCCGCGCTCATCAGTCGCCATTTCAGAGAAGGGACGCGGTCAGGATGCCCTCTCGGTCCAGCCGTCAGCGCCGGCCGGGCCGATCTTGTCCGGCGCGATGTCGCCTTCGCCGAGGTCGAGGAAGTACTGGTACGGGTGATGCACGTACTTCCAGCGCGCGCCGTAAAAGTTGCCACCGGGGAGTGTGATCTGAGGCCCGTGCTCCTTGAGGATCAGGCGCTGGGCTTCGAGAATCGTCTGAATGCGCCTGTCATCGTCGAAGTCGGACTCCTGCGCGTCGATGAGCTTGTCCAGGTCCGGGTTGGTGTAATTGTTCCAGTTGCCGACGCCGGTGACACCACGCGTGTGATAGAAGCTCAGGGGCCGGTCAGGCTCGTCGTACGGGAGGTTCGGGAAGAAGGCGAGGTCGAAATTGCCCGGCAAGATGACGTTGGCTATAAACGTGCCGATCTCGACCTCATCGAGAAGAAGTTTGATGCCTACTTTGCCCACCTGGTCCTTGATCAGAGAGGATAGGTCCGCGATGATCGGTGCGCCCGGGACTCGCGGTATTTTCATCTTGACCTCGAAACCGTTCGCATATCCGGCGGCGTTGAGCAAGTCCCGCGCCTTCTGCGGGTCGTACGGCATGGCTGTTCGCAATTCGTCCTGAGGCAGCGAGAACCTCGTCTGCAGCCATTGGACGGGGCCGTTGTAGTTGCCTTCGCCGTCCCAAATCAGACTGATCATCTCGTCGCGGTCGAGTGCCAGATCGAACGCCTCCCGGACACGGATGTCGTCGAAGGGCGGACGGATTTTGAAGTGGATGACTGGATAAAATCGCGTGGGCACCTTGCCGAGGATCAAGTTATCGTTCTTCATGCGGTCCTCGGCCTGGGCTTTGTTGAGGATCGCGCCGTTAACATCGTGTTGGCCCGAATCGAAAGCCGCGAGGAGCGACTGGGGCTCGCTAATGATGATGTAGCGCATCTCGTCCAGCCATGGCCGCGGCGCGAGGAAGTATTCGGGATGCCGCTTGAGGATGATCCGCTCTGTGCCGCGGAACTCGTTGACCATGAACGGCCCGCTTCCGTAAGACTTTGTTCCGAGGCCGGCTGCCTGGAAGGAGGTGCCGAACTTCTCGATAACTTTGGCCGGCATGATAGCCCAAGTGGGGTTCGACATCTCGCGGAAGGCGGGCACGAACGGGCGGTTCATCTTGAAGGAGAACGTATAGGGGTCCGGCGTGCGAAGGGCGGCGCCGAGCGCGACAGGGTCAGGCGTGGTTGTGCCGGATATGCGGAGTGGAAAACGCCTATCCGGTGCCGTGATTGCCGTCCCGCGGCGGATAAAGCTTTGCTTGCAGTCTTCAGACGTCAACTCCTCTCCCTTGGCCGGGTTGTCGTCCTGGGGCTGCACTTTGGTGCCCGCGCGCAGTTTAAATATGAATTCGGTGTGGTCTTCGGCGGGCATCTCGACGGATTCTGCGAAGTTATTGAACACGGCCTCTTCGGTGGAAGGCGTCCAGGAGTAGAGATAGCTGTACAGCAGGTAGTCGATGTCGATGCCGGTGAGGTCGATGTGCGGGTCGATGCCGAGGACGTTAAGCAGGCGTCCGTAGGTCACGCGCCCGCCCGGAATGGGGTTGCCATCGACACCGTCGATCGGTGTTGCGGCGGTCCGCGTCCAGCTCGTGCCACCGCCACCCCCGCAGCCAACGACCGCCGCGGCCGCGGTGCCGGCTGCGACCGTGGCGCCGGCGCTCAGGAAGACCCGGCGGCTAAGGCGTCTACGGTTCAGGCGTGTCCAGTAATTTGGCTCGGTCAATATCGGTCCTGTCTAAGCGCGAGGCAGTCGCGCGGGAGGTATCGGTGCTCTCAAGTGGATACGACACTTATAGTGCGAGCGGTTCGTAGTGTCAACGAGGCGTCAAGCAG
>Ga0137365_10002406_pt1 | contig 14821 bp, 12 predicted proteins | sample SagtaG_9_FD_104799 | JGI IMG/M metagenome (GOLD analysis project Ga0137365, IMG submission 104799) | Vadose zone soil microbial communities from Sagehorn Ranch, Mendocino, California, USA - Sage1_L_40_16 metaG | ecosystem: Environmental > Terrestrial > Soil > Vadose zone | place: USA...
CCCAAGTTTTCTCCCGGAGGTCAATCTCACAAAGGCACTTGGGCTACCATTCAATGTGGTGATCCGTTTCAGTGATGTGTTCGTGCTAATCATGGCAATTGCTTTTGTTGCTTTGGCAACTTGGTTTTTGCAGAAGACTTCTACGGGCCGTGCAATTCGTGCTATCTCTCAGAATCAAACACTTGCACAAATATTAGGCGTTAATGTGGATCAAACTATTCGCCGCGCCTTCGCAGTGGGTGGTGCTTTGGCTGGTGCTGCCGCTTTCATTTTCGCGATCTACTATGGACGTCCATTTGGCGTGCATGGCGCGCAAAGCGGACTTCTAGCCTTCGCGGCCGCGTTGTTAGGTGGAATTGGCAATCCGATTGGTGCACTAGTAAGCGGACTATTGATCGGTGCGTTCTCATCGCTCAGCGATTATTACCTTAGTGCGCAGTGGACATCTGTCTTGACACTTACCTTACTGATCGGTCTATTAGTTTGGCGACCCACCGGACTCGGCTCATCTGATGAAGCAGAGGCTGCTGTCGTCCGAGATTCTGTCATTTTGACAGCGCCGGGCAAAAGTCAGGTAACGAACCGTTTGCTGGTTATCATGCTCATCTTATTGGCAGTCATCCCTATTATTATGCAATTCCTAGGCTTGAGTGGACAGACCCTGTTACGCACAATTGATGTTTTCATTATCCTCACATTGGGACTCAACTTGGCTCTTGGAATGGCAGGCTTGCTGGATTTTGGCTTTGCCCTGAGTTATGGTGTAGGAGCTTATGCAACAGCCATTCTCAGCAGTCGGATTGGTTTTTTGCCTGCCCTGATCGGTGGTGTGATGATCTCTGCGTTGATCGGTGTGATCAAAGGTGGTTTAGGCTGGAGAATTCGCGCTGATTTTTTGGCTGTGGCAACACTCGCACTGGGTTTACTTGGCCAGCAGTTGATCGTTAATTTGAAGCCACTAACAGGAGGCGCAGGTGGTCTTGGAAATTTTCCGCCCCCAGGATTTCTGGGCTTCAATCTCGTAAGCCCGGTTCAAAAATATTTCCTCGTCTATGCTGTGATGGTGTTGGCGGCTTGGGCCAGCCAGCGGTTGCTCAATTCGCGGACTGGGCGTGCCTGGGTGGCGGTGAGCGAGGATGAAATGGCAGCGACTGCGGTGGGCATCAATGTGAACGGCTCCCGCTTGTTGGCGTTCATGATCAGTTCAACATTAGCTGGATTGGCAGGTGCCTTATATGCGAGTACGTTCTCATTTGTTGATCCGGACATGCTCGCCTTCCATATTACTACCCTGGCCTTGACGATGGTCATTCTTGGCGGCGCTGGGAGTGCGACAGGAGCCATCATCGGCGCGATAGCAATCGTCCTATTCGATAAGGTCATCGTTCCGCAGCTCGCAGATTGGGTGGCATTGATCTGGCCCAAGAATTTATTTATTGGTCCCGTGCCCGATATTCGTGGTGCAAACTTTTTCAATTTTGGAATTGCGTTGTACCTAACAGTATTATTGCGAGCACGACGAAAAGGAAACAATTCAAATTAAATCTGGAGGAATCCGTGTTAATACTCAACGCCAATGAGGTGCGAAAAGCATTACCCATGCATGAGGTCATTCATGCCATGAAACAGGCCTATGCAGCGCTCTCCGATGGAAAAGCGGATATTCCTCTCAGGGCAGCCCTCTCGATTCCTCGCCATGAGGCAGTCAGTCTCTTCATGCCAGCTTATGCTCAAACAGATGAGGCTGATGTTCTAGCAATTAAAGTTGTTTCCCTTTTCCCAAAGAATCCTTCTCAGGGCCTCGCATACATTCAAGCCGCAGTTCTCGTCTTTGACCCAGAGACGGGCCGCGCGATCGCTCTGCTCGAAGGCAGTTCCCTCACTGCCATTCGCACAGGTGCAGCCAGTGGCGCCGCAATTGACTTGCTCGCGCGTCCAGAAAGTAAAGTCGCTGCGATCTTTGGTGCAGGCGCACAGGGACGCACTCAACTCGAAGCTGCCTGCACTGCACGGAAGATAGAAACAGTTTTTATCTTCGATCCACATCCGGAGAAAGTCAAAGTCTTTGTAGAAGAGCTGAAAGGGAAAAGTTCTATTCCAGAAGATGTTCATATTGCGTCGAGTGCAAAAGAAGCTGTTGAAAATGCGGATATTATCTGTACCGCAACAACCTCCACAAAACCTGTTTTTGATGATAGAGATCTCAAAGCAGGGACTCACATCTCCGCCGTTGGCTCATATACCCCAGATATGCAGGAAGTTCCCGCCGAAACTTTGCAACGCGCAAAAATCTTCGTTGACTCGCGTTCCGCGTCGCTAAAAGAGGCAGGTGATCTCATTCAGCCCATCCGCGCGGGACTATTTGATGAGTCACACATTTATGGAGAATTGGGCGAAGTGGTTTTAGGAAGAATTTTGGGCAGGGGATCTCCAGATGAGATTACCTACTTCAAATCTGTTGGCATCGCTGTGCAGGATGCAATCGCAGCGCAGGTCGCATTGAATAACGCGCGAAAAATGAACATTGGGAAGGAAGTAGAATTCTAAAAAAGTTTCGCGCTGAGCGGAGTGTCGAGTGAAAGCCGAGACACGTAGACGAAGCGCGGCGTATAAATGGAATCACAGGAAAATGGACATTCCAACCACAGCAGATATCGTCATCATTGGGGGTGGCGTGATGGGAGCCAGCGCGGCCTATCATCTCGCAAAGGGTGGAATGAAGAATATTGTATTGCTTGAAAAGGAAGAATTTTTTGGCACTGGCGCGACGGGGCGCTGCGCGGGTGGAGTCCGCTATCAATTTTCAACCGAGATCAATATCAAACTTTCACTTAAAAGCCTGCCAATGATTGAACGATTTAAGGAGGAAATTGGGCAGGATGTGAGTTACCGTCAATGCGGCTATTTGCTCGTGGCAACCAATGAGCAAGATGCCAATGTGTTCAAGCACAATGTCCAATTGCAAAATCAACTTGGTGTGCAAACTCAATTCTTGAGCGGAGATGAAGTCCGGGCACGTTTACCGCTGATGAAGTTCGAAGATGCGATTGCAGGCACAATCCATCAAAAAGATGGATTGGTTGACCCGAATAGTGTCGTTGCTGGATATATCAGCGTGGCGCAAAAGATGGAAGTCAAAGCGCTCACCCGCGTCGAAGTGACAGGAATCCGCATCAGTGGAGATCGGGTTGAGGCAGTGGAAACAACTCAAGGTGTAATCCAGACGCGCATGATCTTAAACGCGGCGGGACCGTGGGCGAGTCAAATTGGTCAGATGGCAGGAGTCCAAATTCCCGTCATTCCTATTCGTAGGCAAATGTTTACAACGAACGCGTTGAAGGAAATCCCTCAAGACTTTCCTTTTGTGATTGATTTTGCTCAGTCGCTTTATTTTCATCGTGAAGGTGAAGGCTTGTTAATTGGCATGAGCAATCAAAATGAACAACCTGGCTTTGATCAGAATGTAGATGAAGAGTTTGAACTGGAAAATTTCGAAGCTGCGATTGCACGGATGCCCTTACTCGAAAGAGCAAGCCGCACCTCTCATTGGGCTGGTTTATACGAAGTGACGCCTGATGCACATCCGATCTTTGGCGCAACTCACATAAAGGGCTTTACTGTTTGCACTGGTTTTTCAGGTCATGGTTTCATGCACGGTCCTATAGCTGGAAAGTTGATGAGCGAATATATTTTAGATCGAAGGTTTTCAAGTGTAGATGTCTCAATGCTTGATCTGGCTCGCTTCGAGGAAGGACGCTTGATAAAAGAGTACAATGTAGTGTAATTAACCACGAAGGGCACAAAGTACACAAAGTGAAGGCAGCAGAATAGCAGGCCTATTCCCTTCGTGACCTTTGTGTCCTTTGTGTTTAAAAGGTGAAAAACAATATATGCCCTCAGCAGAAATTATTACGATTGGAACTGAAATATTATTAGGGGAAATTGTAGACACAAATACACGCTATATCGCGCGGACTTTGCGCGGCATGGGTGTGGACATTTATCGGACCGTCACCATCGGCGATAACGTTGAACGCATCGCGGAAGCGATCCGTCATTCAATGAACCGCGCCGAGATCGTCATCACCACAGGCGGGCTGGGTCCTACTGTGGACGACCCAACCCGTGAGGCTGTTGCAAAAGCGGCCGATGTGGAACTTGAATTTCGCGAAGACCTTTGGGAACACGTGGTTGCCATCATCTCGCGTTATGGCCGCAAACCATCCGAGAATCAGAAGCGACAGGCATATATTCCGAAAGGTGCAATTGCTGTGCTGAACCCTGTTGGTACCGCGCCATGTTTTATTGTGGAGTCTTCCCCTCTCCTTTCAGGAGAGAAGTTAAGGGTGAGGTCGGTCATTTCCCTCCCCGGTGTTCCCAACGAAATGGAACATATCCTGCACGAATCGATCATCCCTTATTTACAAAAGCGATTCGATTTAAATGAAATTATCAAAATCCGTGTCCTACACTGCGCGGGTTTAGGCGAAGGTATGATTGACGAGAAGATCGCCGATTTTGAGACGCTGAGCAACCCAACCATTGGACTTGCCGCGCATACAGGTGTTGTCGATATCCGCATTGCAGCCAAAGCAAAGAGTGAAGCAGAAGCCGATCAAATGATCTCGGACATCGAAGGTCAAATCCGTCAGCGGCTCGGGGATGTGGTCTTCGGCGAAGATGAAGATACATTGGAGGATGTAGTTCTGAACACGGTGGCAAAGCGCGGCTGGACTCTAGTTGGCGTGGAATCTGGACTCGATGGATTATTAGCGCGCAAGATCCCACACACCATTTCATTTCCGAACCTCGCGTCTGATTCCCTTATGGCAGCGTTGCGCGCCGCCCGCGCCGATTCCAACGCGGACGCGGCATTGGGCGTTGCGATGTACCTCGAAGAGCGCGCCGCTGAAATGGCATTGATCACGCCCAAAGGCGAAAAGACGCATCGTATCACTTATGGTGGACCTCCGCGCAGCTTGGCGCGCTGGTCTGTCAACCTTGCATTGGATTGGTTACGACGTCGAGCTTTGGAGAACGATTAGATGCCGCGTCGAAAGCGATCATCAAATATGTGGGTTTATGTGATTTGGGGGATGAATGGATTTGTCATTTTCGCCTTATTGGCATTCACAGCACTTTACAGGACGAGTCTGAACGCCTCTGCCGCGGATGGAGCAACTCCGACCGCACGTCCTGGTGAAACGCGAAAGATTCCGCCCACAAGTTACTTCCTGCCAACGCTGACTCCAAACCCATTTTATACGCCACCTGTCTTTGAAACGCCAACACCGTTTGTGCTTCCCCGCGGACTGCGGCCGGCGATCATCGGCTTTTCGCTTGCTGGCCGCCCTATTGAAGTCTATACGTTTGGTGATGGAGAAAAAGAATATCTCATTGTGGCAGGCATTCACGGTGGATATGAAGGGAATACTATCGCATTGGCAAACGAGTTGATCACCTATATCAACCAGAATCCAGAAGTGATTCCTACAGCTGTGACGTTGTATATTATTCGGGACATGAATCCCGATGCTGAAGCCCGCTCGAATGACGTGGATGGACGTGTCAATAACAACGGTGTAGATTTGAACCGCAACTTCCCCTCCAGTAACTGGGCCGCCGATTGGGACCGCAATGGCTGCTGGATTTATCGTCCTACGACCGGAGGTACGTATGGTGGCTCTGAGCCGGAAACACGCTCAGTCATGAGCTTTATTCGTAGTCACAGAATTGAAGCAATGATCAGTTACCATAGTGCCGCGCTGGGTGTTTTTCCTGGCGGTGTTCCGTGGGAGGCACCATCCAAGCGGCTGGCGAGTGCACTTGCCAAAGTGACTGGCTATTCATATCCACCTGTTGATACGGGGTGCGAATACACAGGCACGCTGGCAGATTGGGCTGTCGAGAATAAAGTCGGCGCGGCAGTAGATATGGAATTGAGCACTCATAAGTACACGGACTTTAAAGAGAACCTCAAAGCTTTGCAGGTCTTGTTGAATTTTCAACCTTGAAAAACAATCAGACAAATTTATTTTTTATCGGATTGATCATCGGTGGGGCAATCATGTTGTTTACAGTTGGGCTTCAATTCACATCAAGTCTTTCTATTTCCAACCGGGCTATATTTTCGACAGAGACTTCACCAAATTTACCGCGCTTGATTGCACTCGAACCGACGGATATTCCACCGCGACCAACACAGACTCTTATTCCTCCAACTGCCACAACCAAACCAAATTCGACATCCGTTGCAACAATCGTAAGCCCTACTTCTACACAATTATCTCTATTGCGTGAGCAACAGCCCAACGTAATTGGATATTCTATAGAGGGACGACCGTTGAATATATACACGTTTGGGAACGGCGAACGCCAGCGAATGATCGTAGCAGACATTCATGGGGGTGATGAGTGGAACACGCTAACACTCGCAAATCAATTGATCGAATACTTAAATCAACATCCTGATGTAATTCCCAATCACATCACGCTTTACATCCTCCCAAGTCTAAATCCAGATGGAGAGGCACGCGCTCATAATAAATATGGACGCCTTAACGATAACGGCGTAGACTTGAATCGCAACTTCCCTATCAACTGGCTAGCGGATTGGGATCGTGCCGGCTGCTGGAATTCCCTTCCTTCCTCAGGTGGCAGTGGACCCGGCTCAGAGGCAGAAGTACAAGCTTTGATGAATTTCATCGACAATCAAAAAATCGAAGCGCTGATTAGCTATCACAGCGCGGCGCTGGGGATCTTCCCGGGTGGTGACCCCTGGGACGAGAATTCCATTCGGCTCGCGGAATCCATTGCACAAGTTAGTACCTATCCCTTTCCACCACTAGACACAGGCTGTACTTATTCAGGTTCATTACCGGATTATGCCGTATCGAAAGGGATTGCTGCTGTAGATTTGGAACTCACGAATCATATTGACACAGATTTTGACCAAAATTTGAAGGTGTTGAATATGTTACTGGATTTTGTGCCATAATTGTATAGTGGGTCGTCTATCCACTAACAGCTTTTTTACAGCGAGTGAGTTGAGGTAAGAAATGACCATACTGGCGAGAATTTGGCTCTGGTTATCAATTATTTTTGGAATAGGAATGCTATCACATGCATGGTACCTCGTTTGGTTTCAAACTGCTCGATTCCAAGAAAAAGTTATTAAAAACTATGAAGGTCTCCCGAATTGGTTCCCATTTCGGGAATGGAATCTTAGATGGTATCGCACCAATACCTCTATTTGGTTCTTGCGTATTTTCCTCAGCATTGTGCTTCTAGTTATTTTAGTAATTGGTATAGTATTACCAATTCTATTTCTACTCGGAATAATAAAGTAGGTTAGGAGAATCGATGACTCAAAGTATTGAAACCCTTTTCACTAACGCCCTTGTCCTCACCATGGATGAGAATTTCACTCAATATCAGCCCGGCGCGGTCGCCGTCAAAGCTGATAGCATCATTGCAGTGGGACATGAAGACGAGATCAAAAAAGAATATTCTGCACAAGAGACGATTGATTGCAATGGCAAAATTCTCATGCCCGGTTTGATCAACGCGCATACGCACGTACCCATGACTCTCTTACGTGGTCTGGCAGATGACTTACGACTCGATGTCTGGCTGATGGGTTACATGATGCCGGTTGAGCGTGAATTCGTTTCGCCAGAGTTTGTCCGCTTAGGAACATTGCTGGCATGCGCCGAACAAATTCGAAGCGGGGTAACAACGTTCAACGACATGTATTACTTTGAAGAAGATGTTGCAAAAGCCACGGCAGATGTGGGCATGCGCGCGGTTTGTGGGCAAACCGTGATGAAATTCCCTGCACCTGATGCCGCCTCATACGAAGACTCTTTACAGATGGCACGCGATTTTATCCAACGCTGGAAGGATCACCCATTGATTGTGCCAGCTGTGTCGCCACACGCGCCGTATACCTGCACGGCTGAAATCCTGCGCGCCACCGCGGAGCTTGCTAAAGAGTTCGATGTGCCTCTTCACACTCATATCGCGGAAACAGCTTTTGAAGTGGAAAACATGCGTAATGAACATGGCATCCCTGTCGTTCCCTATGTGAAGAAACAAGGCTTGTTCGAGGCGAAAGTCATCGCAGCACATTGTGTCCATATCGATACTGGTGAGATACGCACTCTGACGCACGCACGGGCCGGGATCGCTCACAACCCCTCCTCGAATCTCAAACTTGCTTCGGGCTTCGCGCCTGTGGTGAAAATGCTCGAAGCTGGACTCAACGTTGGCATCGGAACGGATGGGCCCGCCTCGAACAATGATCTGGATATGTTTGAAGAAGTGCGCCTCGCGGCGTTCATCGCTAAGGCAGTGACCAATGACCCGACTTCCTTGCCCGCGCCCTGGGCGTTGCTCATGGCAACCCGGCTTGGCGCGCAGGCGCTTCATATTGGACATTTGACCGGTTCGATTGAGGTAGGCAAACGCGCCGACTTAATTCTGGTTGACGTCTCGCCGGTCCATAATGCTCCAGCGTTCAAACGCGCCGCGGACAACGCGTACGCACAGATCGTGTACGCAAGCAAGTCAACGGACGTAAGCGATGTTATGGTCAATGGCACATGGCTGATGCGCGATCATCAACTACTGACATTGAAAGAAGATGAACTACTTGCACAAGCCGCGGAGATTGCGAAGAAAATAGATGTATTCCTGATCGAACGCGAACAATCCGTTCTGTCGAAGTTGATCGCGCTGGGTGGTTCGCTGGAGCAGGAGTCGTTTGAGGTGCAGGTCAAGGTCAAAATAACGGAGGCAGATACGATCATCCAGGCGCTGAGCCAACCCGAAATTGATGTGATCCGCAAGCGACATTATCGCGAACACGATGTCTATTTCTTCTTTGACGATCCATCCCAAGGACGCTTACGCGTCCGCGAAGATGATTTCATTGATGATCTCAAAGGCCTCGTGTCGAATGTGCGTGCCAGGCTGACGCTGATCGGCCAAAAGCGAGAGGGTAAATTTGAAGATCAAGTGTTGTTATCCCGTAGTCGTTACATCGCGCCTGCCTCACAGTCATTGCGTTTTTATCGTGAATATTTCAAACCAAAATCTGAAACTGCAATTGAGAAAGATCGCCAGCGCTGGCTGATCACCTATAAAGATACAGAATTCTTTGTCAATCTCGATCAGATGAAGGAACCGCACCTTGGTTACTATCTTGAGATCAAGAGCCGTACTTGGAGCCGTAAGGATGCTGAACACAAGGCACAACTTGCGAGTGAATTGCTCTCCGTGCTGGGCGCATCCAGCGGCGAGAAAGTGACTGAGGATTATATTGATATTGTCCACACTGCCGCTGCGCGGCCTGCTACGCATGTGAGTGAGGCTTAATCGTGGAGTTTATTGGAAAAACTTTTGCAGCGGTTTGTACCATTCTATTCATCATTAGCAGCGTCTTGGTTTTACTTTTACTCAACATCGAAGCCAAAGCATTTTCTTCAGAGACTTATAAACAAGCGTTTGAAAACCAACAGTTATATGAGCGGATGCCTACGATTTTGGCGACAGCTTTAACCACATACATTACAGAAAACCAGAGCGCGCTTCCTTTTCTAAATGCAGTGAAAGTTGAAGACTGGCAAAACATTATCTCCACTCTCTTACCGCCCGAAGAGCTTAAGGCGCTGGCTGACAACGCGCTTGACTCAACCTTTGATTATTTGAATGGTAAAACAAACTCGGCTACTATTTCTTTATTACCGTTGAAAGCGCACCTGGTCGGTGAGTCAGGTGTCAATGTGGTCGTCCAGCTCCTACGCCTTCAGCCAGCTTGCACGCCCGAACAACTCACGCAGATGGCGCTCGGACTGCTCGGAGGGCAGATTACCCTTTGCAATCCACCTGAAGAAGCCATTGGATTAATGACACCCTTTATCCAAGCGCAGCTTCAAACGATGATCACTGTGTTTCCAAATGATGTTACCTTCATCTCAGGTGTAACGAGTGGCATGCCTGACGATCCGCGCTTGAAATTGAACACAGTACGTTCTGCTATCAAATTTAGTTTGTTTCTCCCATTCTTATTTTTATTTGGCATAACGGTTTTCGCGGTACGGAGTCTCAGAAGCTGGTTAAACTGGTGGGGTTGGCCGCTTATGATCACCGGTGTAATGAGTGTCTTCATCGCTTTACTCGGAACTCCGCTGGTAGGATGGATTCTTCAGCTATTGATAGAAAACCAAGGAACAATTTTAATTCCCGCTATCCTGGCTACAAGTATTGCAGAAACTGCAAGCGCCGTTGCAGTTCAAATGCTCGCGCCTGTCATTATTGAGGGGATCATTTTTATGATCGTAGGTTTGGGAATGGTGATCGTCGCGTTATTGCTGGCGAAAAGAGATCAGATCATCAAAGTAACATACTAAATGATCTAAAACTATCTATAATCCTTTCGCCGCTTTGGTAATTTTTTGTCACGCTTTTGCGCAGTAGATCGAATAGACTTTAATTTATAAGGTCAGACAAGCCTGCGCGCAAAGCCAGAAAAGACTCTCCCGAATATCACTTCTTGACTGCCATCTACGGTTGTCCCACTCTATGCCACTCAAATCATCTCCGCCATATAAAGCTTGTCCAAAAGTGGCATTACGAAACTGAGCCACTGCAATTAGTGCAGCGCTTTCCATTTCTACAGTGAGACAGCCATCTTCCCTTCGCTTAGCGATCTTATTTAGCGTTTCACGGTATGGAGCATCGGTAGTCCATGTTTTTCCAACTCTGTACGGAACTGCACGACTGTTCAAGGTAGTCACCAGTGCATTTATTCCACTCCTGCTTGCAATGACTTCGCGTGATGGCGGAAGATAATGGTATGAAACTCCTTCATCGCGGATTGCTCCTGATACCACAATAATGTGACCGACTGCAATATCCTTTTCGAGAACGCCACAACCACCACAGGCAATGAATTTCCTACAACCAAATGCAATCGCTTCTTCGAGCAAGCCTGCAGCGATCGGTGCACCAACGCCCGGATGGAAGAATGCTAAGCGCTGATTCTGGTATGAGATTTCGTAGATATGATGCGGGCCATCCTCCCATCGATTTTCTACCATGACCTTTGCGTCGTATTCAGCAATAACTTTATCGATCACTTCTCTGAAGAAACAAATCACGCAGTGCTCAGGTAAATCGCGGGCGCGGATGATCTTCGATGGTTCGATGAATGCCTCGGGCGTTGAATCAAATTCGAGTATCGGATAAGTCATCTGTTGAAATCCTTATGTTACCCAATGATATGACTCTGCAAAGAATTCGAACTGATCAGCTTATGCTCTCACTGGCATGCATTCTGCAAGTGCTCATCGAATGTCTCTGCGAAGATGTGGTAACCAGAGCCATCGCATTTCGCGCGGAAGAAGAGATAATTCGTCTCAGCCGGGAAAGCGACAGCGTGCAACGCGCCCAAACTTGGGCTGGCAATCGGGGTAGGTGGAAGGCCAGGATATTTATAAGTGTTATAGATGGAGTTGACTTGCAAATCCAGTAAACTTAATGGATTCGTCCACCAAGTTTGTTGTAGGAGGTTGTATCCAATTGCATACTGCACGGTCGGGTCTGCATCTAACTTCATCCCTATGTTCAGACGATTCAAATAGACAGAAGCGATGAGTGCCTGTTCATCTTCCTGCACCGCTTCACGTTCTACCATGGAGGCAAGGATCACAGCTTGATAGACCGTGAGGCCCTGCTTTTCAAATCCATGTTTCAGATCAAGCGTGAGGTGTGCGGCGAAATTGCGGACCATTTCATTGATCATTTCATCCGTAGATATTTTGCGTGAGAAGATATAGGAATCTGGGTATAGGAAGCCTTCCACTGAACTTGCACCCGATAAAAAGTCAAACTCCTTAGGCGGTAGCTTCGTAGCATTGAGGAACTCTTCAGAAGTAATGAACAAACCTGAAGTCGGTAGTGCGCTAGCGATTTCCTCCACGCGCCAACCAGGCAAAACGACAAAATTCACTTCTTCAGGAGTCGCATCCTGGAGTTGATGTGCAACGTCCATCGCGGACATGGCTGTATTGAGTTTATAATCCCCTGCCTGGATGGAAGTATCCAATCCTGAGTAGATCAAATACGTACGGAAAGCTTCTGCATCACGGATAAGTCCCACACTCTCAAGATGATTGGCAACCGAATCGACCGACTCACCAATTTCAATCGAAAAGGATTGTTCTGTGCCGCTCAAGTCCAGAGGTTGGGTTAGCAAACCGTCGTACCACAGCAAAAGCATGGAATATTGCACACGTTGTGGAAAGGAAAGCGACGGTGCAGGCGGACCATAAATCCGTGTGGCTCGGGACGGGATATAAAGAAGAGAAATATACAACCCCACACACATGAGGAGGATTATGAAGATTGCAATCAGTTTACGCATGAATTTAATTTACGGTTTTCGATTTATTCCGTTGGTCGAGTAGCTCCGTGATCGCCGGAGCATATCGAGACCAACACGTAACAAACATACTTTTGGAAATTGATGGTTTCGACACCTGCATGATTTGCTACACTTGCGCCTGCGCGCAGTGCAGGTGAGCAAATCACGTACGGTGCCAGTCCTACTCGGCCACCATGGCTTTACTCAACCATTGGTTTATTTGCATCCAGATAGGATCTCAGGATCATCACTGCGGCGAGTTCGTCCATGTGACCCGCGCGCTTCTTGCGCGAGACGCCCATTTCAATTCGCGTTGCGCGCGCATCTTGCGTGCTGAAGGATTCATCCCACAAGATCACAGGGATTTGTGTCTGCTCTTTCAGCGCTTCGGAAAATCTAGCCGCGCGCCGGCCTGCAAGATTCGGCTTGCCTTCTTCATCATAAGATTGACCGATCACGATCAATGCCACCTCATTTTCAGCAGCCAAATTGGCAACCTGGGCAGCATCAAGCACACGCGAGACATGCTGAATTACTTTCAAGGGACTGGCAATCGTCGCGGTTGGGTCGCTAAGCGCGAGCCCGATATGCTTTTCACCATGGTCTACTGCTAATACTCTCATAAGTCCCCCACTTTCTCTCCCCCCATTTTTGCAGAAAATAGGGGGAGGCAGGAGGGGTGTAAATAATAAAGTTTCATTGTGTCACCACCGAAATACGGAACGGCACAATTGGCACCCACGGCCACCATGAAGGAGAAAGATTGATCTCAGGTGAACCTTCCAAGGGAAGATTTTTCTTCAGCAATGTTTGCGCGTGAGATAAACCAATGCCCTGAATCATCTGTGTGACTTGTGCATTGCTAATCTGTTGAACGATATGTCGTTCTGCACGGATAGTCCAGCGCGTGGAGCCATCGTCGCTACTTGAGGGTGTAGCAACAGGTTTAACGGTAATCGCGTCAGAGCCGGCCGCTGCGCGAAAACCTGAGGGGAGAGAAGCGTTTAGGGCTAACGAAGCCAGCTCGGTCAAGTCTGAAACGGAGGCATATTGAGCAGAAAACTCCACTTGCATCGTTAATGTCAATTTCGTACTAGGCGCGCCCGCAGGCGGGTCATACACTTCTGAAAGAATTTGAGAAACCGCGAACGTGTTCTCAAAGAGGACATCGCCAGCTTTCATCTCATCTGCAAGCTGCACACGTGCATTGGTTTCGAGCTCCTTCATCAACTCATTTTTTGCGCGTTCACGATCTGCATCGCTTGCCTGCAGAGATGGAAGTTCCCTACCACCCTTCAATGGATCAGGGTTTGTCACAGAGAGCGAAAGCCCAAGCTTACCTTCGACAATAACAATTGTATCTGCATCGACGTTGCCAGAAAGCCCCCCTTCCACGGCTTCGATGGGCAACTCAAGTAATTTGCCAACACCTGCCTCCACTTTACTATTATTTGTTGTCACGAAACGAATATTGTTTGCTGTCCGAACGATAGTTCCTTTGGGAATTGTGACTGCTTGTTGCGTGAGATTACGAAACGCCGCAACGCCTTTTGCCTTTGATTGCGGAGTCACGCCTTCGCCCGTCACGATCACCGTCTGCATTCCATCCACAATGACGCGCTTTTCTCGTGCGGGGATGCTGCCCGTGATGAAAACCGAATCCACCGATGGACTGGCAATCACTGGCAAAACAATACTTTGGATTTGCGACTCGGGATGCAATGTAACTTGGGCGCGCGGAATGAACAATGCAACTAAAACAAGCACTGAAGAAACACCGACGATGAACGCTCCAACGCGCACGATTGGATGTGTACGCCACGCTTCTTCCTTTTCCGACACCTGTTCACGTTTGTCACGCAGATCTTTGAGAGGCACACTTCGTATGTGATGCGGCAACCGTGTACGCCGAGGCTTTGGCCATGCTACCCGTTGCGCCTGTCCCGAAGACTCAAAAACTGGAATTCTCAAAGCCTCCGCATCTTTACGTACACGACGCATCCGAGTCACGAGTCCCAACTGTGCACCAAGAGAGACAGCGTGTCTCTGCAAGACTTTCAAATCTACTTGTCGAAGCGTGACCTTCTCATACTTGGGCCAGACCAACAAGATACGCGGCGTCTTCGCCCATGACATTCTATCGCGCACAGAGATGAGGTCATCGTGTGATTCAAGTGTGATGATCTGCGTTTTCATTCAAGAGTGATTATACCGAAAGACCAAGCCTATAAATAAAAATATCCGAATTTCTTCGGATATTTTCACTTTCTGGTTTTTTTCAGAATCTATGTAATTGAAGATCTGTAATGAATTGAAAATCTTTCTTGTTCAGAGTGTAAAGTGGAATACTATGTGAAAGCGAAGTGGCTGCGATAAGTCCATCGGGAACACTTA
>Ga0137365_10002409_pt1 | contig 14819 bp, 15 predicted proteins | sample SagtaG_9_FD_104799 | JGI IMG/M metagenome (GOLD analysis project Ga0137365, IMG submission 104799) | Vadose zone soil microbial communities from Sagehorn Ranch, Mendocino, California, USA - Sage1_L_40_16 metaG | ecosystem: Environmental > Terrestrial > Soil > Vadose zone | place: USA...
CGGTACCGCGCCACACCAGGGGCTCAACGCCCCGGCCCCCAACACGCTCGAGGGAACCATTTCCGCCCTCCCGGAGAGCCGTTATCTGTTCGAGTCAGGACAACTCACCGAGGCTCTCAGCCGCATGGCCCCGAATTTGGTCCTGCGAACCGACGCCGCGCCCAATAATGGCTACTTCCCGCTGGACCCCAACCACCTGAACGAGGCCGATGGCGTCATCTTCCTCAGGGACGTCTAATCGCGGAGGAACGGTTTCGATCCTGCGGCGAGTCACATGGTCGTTACCAACCCGGGAGCGAGTCGTCGCGGGCGACTTAGCGAATCGGCGCGAAGCCGTGGCCGAGTCGCGGTAACGCGTGAAATCTCGCTAACGGGCGAACGAAACACCCCGTCCGGCCATTATTCGATTCACTCGACGAACTCATTCGGCAGGAGGAACATTCGCATGAGCAAGCGCGAGAAGAAGCACGGCGACCAGGGCGGGCAACCGCAACCGGGCCAGCAGTGGCCGCAGAAGCAGGGTGGCAGCCAGCCGGGCCAGAACTGGCCCTCGAAGCCGGCCGGTCAGCCTGAGAAGACGACCACGTGGCCGACGCAGCCCGGACAGGGCCACTAAGGCTCCGACCTTCGAAAAGAAACGGCGCCCCATCGTGGGGCGCTGTTTTTATTTGTGAAAGGCCTCGAGCCGCTTCGCTTCCTCGTCGACCGCTCGGCGGACGGTTTTTGCAAGAGGCTCGAACGGCTTGACCTCGATGCGGCCGCCCTCATAACGCCAGGTTCCGGCGACGGCGCCATCGACCAGGAAGGTCGGGACGGAGTGCGGCGTCTTCGTGTTGAAAACGAGCGGCCGGTACTGCTCCGGCAGGATCTGGGTGCGCCGGGCGTGAACCAGCAGCGTAGCGTCCCAGGTCGGTAGGAATCGCACCGGCGCGGGCGTCGCAGGATCAGGCAGTGGCGCGCGCGGAAGATCGAGGAGCTCCTTCCCTTTCTCGTCGCGAAAGCGCCGAAGGGAGAGTCGATCGATCGCCGGTATTAAGGTTGTGTGGGGGATGCCCGCCCAGTCGGCGATCTCTCGGTCCGTGGCCGGGCCGAACGCCCCCAGGTAGCGCCGAACCACGTGCTCCATCCCAGCCGACTCGGTCACGGCTGCCGGTCGAACCCATGTCTGCGCGAGTCCATAGAGATCGGCCTTACGCTGGTCCCACGTGCCCGACGGCGGCACGCGAATCATGTCGACCCAGAGCCCGATGCCGTTCCAGGCGATCGATGGGAAGCCGCGGCGTGCCAGCAGATCTTTCAGGTCAGCGGCGCGCCGAGGGCCTGCCGCGAGCGCTTCGCGAAAGATAGGCACCGCTGCCCCGATATCGACCTCTCCGAAACCCTTGCGGGTGACGCGGCGCCACCATTCCTGGCGGCCCATCCTAACGGCGGAGAGGAAGAGCCAATAGTCCCTGGCCGACACCATGTGAATCGTGCTGCGGAGCAGCGTGCCCTGAATCACCCGCCGCTGTTCGAGCGCCGCCGTCAGCGCATCACGCCGGAAGTTGCGCATGCGCGACCAGAGACCGACGTATCCCGACGGCGCGTATTGCGTCTGAAGCCCGCCAACCCGTTCGATCGTCTGGAGAAGGGGTAAGGACGAGCGTTCGAGGAGGAACTGGCGCGCGAGCAACGCCCGATTGAGCTCTCGGGTCGTCAGTAGGCGCTCGGGTCTTTTCGTTTCAGGTGCCTGCCGGAGGAAGTCTAAGGCACCAATTGCCTAGGTAATCCGGACTAGGCTTGCCTATGAATCGGCTCAATTTTGTGACAAAGGCGCAACGTTCGTCTCCCGCTGATTGAGGACTCGCACCTTCTCACTCTGAATACGTACATACGTCTTGTGTCATTGCGTGTCCTGATCCTGGAGGACCGGCCGGATGACGCCCTGCTGGTCGCCGAGCACCTGCGGCGCGCCGGCCTCGACTTCGCCTGGGAGCGGGTTGATACCGAGGCGGCCTTCGCAGCCAACCTGGACTCGGGGTTGGACCTGATCCTCGCCGACTACAGCCTGCCCCAATTCAACGCCCCGCGTGCACTCGACATGCTGAAAGAGCGCGACCTCGACATTCCGTTTATCGTCGTCTCCGGGACCGTCGGTGAGGATGCCGCGGTGGCGGTCATGCGCGGGGGAGCCCACGACTACGTATTCAAGGGCAACCTCTCCCGCTTGCGACCCGTCATCGAGCGCGAAGTCCGCGCCGCGGCCGAACGGAGAGCCGCCCGCGTTGCGCAAGAGGAGTACCTGCGGCGGCTCAGCAGCATTTTCGATACCGCGCTCGACGCGGTCATCACGATGGACGCGAATGGGGTCATCACCGACTGGAACCCGATGGCGCAAACGGTCTTTGGATGGCCAAAGTCCGAGGCCGTCGGCCGGTTGGTGGCGGATACCATCATTCCCGCGCGTTATCGGGAGGCGCACCGTATCGGTCTCGCCCGCTTCCTCGAGACCGGTAATGGACCGGTTCTGAACACGCGCACGGAGCTGGAAGGCCTCCACCGTGATGGTCACGAATTTCCGATCGAGCTCTCCATCGGGGCGACGCCATCCGCGCACGGTTTTGTCTTTAGCGCGTTCGGGCGGGATATCACTCAGGGGCGACGTGCTGAAGAAGCCGTTCGGCGGCTGGCGGCGACCGTCGCCGCCTCGACCGACGCCATCATCTCAGCGGACCTCAATGGCCTCATCATCAGTTGGAATGCCGGCGCCGAGCGCATGTACGGCTATCCAGCGTCGGAGACCATTGGTCGGGAACTGTCGGTCATCGTGCCGGAAGAGCGGGCGGGCGAGCTGAGGGCGGCACTCGATCGCGTGAACAAGGGTGAGTCAGTCGAGCAGCTCGAAACGGTCCGCCGACGAAAGGATGGTCGCCTGGTCGAGGTTTCCATCAGCCTTGCGCCGCTCACCGATGAACACGGAACGGTGATCGCGACCACCGGCATCTCGCGCGACATGAGCACCGCGAAGCAAGCCGCACTCGAGCTCCGCGCCAGTGAAGAGCGGTATCGGCGGATCGTCGAAACCGCGTTCGAAGGCGTCTGGATCATCGATAGCAAGAATGAGACGACGTTTGTCAATCGCCGCATGGCCGATATGCTCGGCTACGCGCCGGAAGAGATGCAGGGAAAACCGGTCCTCGCCTTCATGGACCCGGACGCTCAGGCGGCATTCGTGGCCAATCGCGACCGCCGGCAGCACGAATATCAGGCCCAGCACGAGTTTCGATTCCGCCGAAAAGACGGCTCGGAGCTGTGGGTGCTGCTCGAGGCCAGCCCCGACATAGACGAGGCCGGGAATTACGTCGGATCCCTCGCCATGGTCACCGATGTGACCGAGCGCCGGCGAGCTCAACGGGCGCTCGAGTACCAGGCCCTCCATGATGCCCTGACCGGGTTACCGAACCGCGTCCAACTGGCCGACCGGTTGGGGCACGCGTTGGAGTCGGCCAGGGCCGCCCACGAGCAGGTTGCCGTCCTCATTCTCGACCTCGACCACTTCAAGGAAGTCAATGAAACCTTCGGTCACCAGGCCGGTGATCGCTTGCTGGAACAGGTTGGTCCGCGCCTTCGCTCCGAGATTCGCCCCGAAGATATGGTCGCCCGGCTCGGCGGTGACGAGTTCGCGGTCCTGCTGCCCAAAACCGATGCGACCGCGGCGACGCTGACGGCCGCGCGGCTGCTTGGAGTCCTCGAGCGTCCGTTCGAGGTGGAGGGCCAGCACCTCGACGTCGCCGTTAGCATCGGCCTCGCGATGTCACCCGATGACGGTGATGACCCGGACACGCTGCTGCGCCGCGCGGATATCGCGCTGTTCGTTGCCAAGCAGCCGAGAGGCTCCTTCGTGCGGTATGCGCCCGAGCACGAACGGCAAGGGGCCAGCCGTCTCGCCCTGATGGCTGAATTGCGCGAGGCGCTCCAGCATGACCATGAGCTCTTCCTTCAGTTCCAGCCGCTGGTGAGCCTCAGCGATCGGAGCCTCGCGGGCGTCGAGGCGTTGGTGCGGTGGCGACATCCTCAGCGCGGGCTGGTCCCACCGATGGAGTTTGTGCCGTTCGCTGAGAAGACGCGGCTGATCAAGCCGCTGACGAGGTGGGTGCTGGTTTCGGCGCTGCAACAGTCGGTCGCCTGGCAACGTGCCGGACACCGTATCCCGGTATCGGTGAACATATCGATGCGCGACCTGGTCGACCCTGAGTTCCCCGAGATGATCGCCACGCTTCTCCGTGCCGCGCAAGCGCCGCCATCCTTGCTCGTCCTCGAGATCACGGAAAGCCTGATCATGACCGAGCCCGAGCGGGCGATCAAGAACCTGTCCCAGCTCCGCGAGCTCGGCGTGCGCCTCGCGGTCGATGACTTCGGCACCGGCTATTCCTCCCTCGCCTACCTGCACCGGCTCCCGATCAACGAGATCAAGATCGACAAGTCCTTCGTCGCGGCGATGAGCGGGGAAGCGAACCGAGCCAATATCGTGCGGGCGTCGGTCGAGCTCGGCCATAGCCTCCGGCTCGAGAGCGTCGCCGAGGGCGTGGAGGATGCGCGCACCTGGGACATGCTGAGCGCGCTCGGCTGCGACCTCGCCCAGGGCTACTTCATCAGCCGGCCTATGGTTGCCGACCAGGTGCTCCCCTGGCTCGCGAAGTGGGAGAACCCCTCAGGCGCCGCCGACAGGGCCGCCTGACGGCCTTTTGGCGCCAAAGAAGCCGCAAAAAGCCACAAATGGCGAAACGGCCAGCGAGCAGTATTGGATAAGGTTATAGCGCGCTCGTACGAACTAACGAAACACTAGACGAACCCTGTCTGAATAGGTCACCATTGGGGTACAAAATCCGGGTGACAAAGGTAAAGGCGCGGGTCCAAGTCGATCCGCTGGTATTGAGCGCGGAAGCGCTGATCCTCAAGGGGAAGGATCAAGGCTACCTCGCCCCAGACGACGTGATGAAGGCGTTCCCCTCGATCGAGGGCAATGCCGACGGCTTCGTTCGCGTGGCCGCGGTCTTCCAGGAAATGGGGATCTCGGTGACCGCCGACGGCGAGGCGGAGCAGGACGCCGACGAGGAGGAAACCCTTACCGAGGTCGAGGTGGTCAGCTCGGTGGCCCTCGACGACCCGGTCCGGATGTACCTGAAGGAGATCGGCCGCGTCAACCTGCTGACCGCCAAGCAAGAAGTCGAGCTGGCCAAAGAGATGGAGGCGGGCTCCGAAGAGGCGCGCCATCACCTGACCGAGGCGAACCTCCGTTTGGTGGTTTCGGTGGCCAAGAAGTACCTCAACCGCGGCCTGTCGTTCCTCGACTTGATCCAGGAAGGCAACCTGGGACTGATGCGCGCCGTCGAGAAGTTCGATTACAAGCGCGGCTTCAAGTTCTCGACCTACGCGACCTGGTGGATCCGCCAGGCGATCACTCGCGCCATTGCGGACCAGGCGCGGACGATCCGCATCCCGGTCCATATGGTCGACACCCTCAACCAGCTGGCGCGCGTGTCGCGGGCGCTGCTCGAGCAGCTCGGCCGCGAACCGACTGAAGAGGAGCTCGCCTACGGCATGGGCATCACGGTCGACAAGGTCCAGGAGCTGAAGAAGATCTCGCAGCAGCCGGTGTCCCTCGAGTCGCCGATTGGCGAGGAAGAGGATTCACACCTGGGAGATTTCGTTGAAGACAAACAGGCCATCGCGCCGCTCGAGGCAGCCAGCGAGGCCATGTTCCGCAACGAGGTCGAGGACATCCTCGCCACTCTGCGCCCGCGCGAGCGCCGGGTCGTTCAGCTGCGCTTCGGCCTGGTCGACGATGAGCCGCGCACCCTCGAGGAGGTCGGTCGCCGCATGGGCCTGACCCGCGAGCGGATCCGGCAGATCGAGGCGACCGCACTGCGCAAGCTGCGTCACCCCAGCCGGTCGAAGGTCCTCCGGGACTACACCGAGGACCGCGGTGAGCCCGCGCGTATGGGCTCGCGGGATACCGAAGCCGTCTCCTAAGCCAGGATCTGGTCGATCGGTCGCGCGATGGTCTCCTCCGTGGGCAGTTTCGCCTTCGCGTCGAAGGTGTACTGGATGTCCGGCCACGTCAGGCACTCCTGAAGGGCAGGCTCACCCGTGAGGGTGTCGCTCGCGACATGAAAGAGGTGGCCGAAGAGGAAATACAGCGAACAGGTCCGCGCGCCGGCCGTTAGCCGCAGCGTGCCGGTCCGGCGCTGTACCTTCGCGGACAGCAGCCATCTCCGAAGCGTCGACGGATCGAACGATCCCGGCGCTCCTGTAGGAGCAGGCCGCCTCGGTGGCTGCTGCAGCTCGTCTTCTGCGTGACGTGGGCGGCGAGTTCCGAGTACGACGACCACAATCAGCACCAGGGCTATCACCGCGCCGGCCGCGAACCAGATGTTCACCGGAGCTACGCGGCCTGTCGTTTTCCCCAGCAACGAGGGAAATCTGCGCAACCCCAGAAGGGCTGCGCGAGGAGCCGACCATCTCTTCCGGTTGTGCGCCAGGTCATCGCCTTATGACACTTCGGGCAGCTTGGTGTCGCGCCGACAGCATCGGTGGCACGGGCGTCTGGTTGCTGCGGCGAACCCGACACATGCCGGATCAGCGCCTCACCATCAACCAGCTCGATTGGCATGCCCGTGGCGAACTGCCTCGCCGGCTTTGTGAAGACACCGGTTGTTACGAAAACGCCTCCGGTTGCGCCCACTTTCTGCATAGCCCCGGCGAGCTCCCGAATGCGTGGCACACCGACCTGATAAACAAGCCAATGCTTGCACTGGACCAGGACTGAGGTGTTCTCCCGAAGCAGGACGAGATCGTAGCCCCCGTCTGCCCGCCCGCGGGCCGTTTGCTCGACATGGTAGCCCTCCCCTCGGTAGACCTCCGCGATGAAATCCTCGAAATCCTGCCAGCTGAGCCGCCTGATGCGCTCGAGGACAGGCAGTTCAGTGGTGGGAAGGAAGACAAGATCGTGCGGAGTCTTGGAACGGCGTTCCATGGCTGGCCACTTAGTACAACTCTCCGCAGGCATGGAGTTTGCTGGCTGGCTTCTGGCATTCTTGACCGATGGCGGCGGGTAACGAACGCGAGTGGACGGCCATCTATCAGACGCCGTCTCCCATGGATGCGGACCTGGTCAGGACCACCTTGGAAGTAGCCGGCTATGCCGTCTGGGTTCAGGGCGGAAACGCGCCTTCCGTCTTCACTCCCAGCTACGACATGTCCGGAGCGCTGACGGTGAGCGTGCCCTCGGAAGAGGCCGATGACGCCCGCGAGTTCCTCAAGCAGAAGACCAGTCTGATGACGGACGATGCCACGCCGGAGCGGCCCGACGACAACACTTCCCTTCCAGCGGCGAGCCTCGCGGACGTGGGCCAGGAGATCCTGGAGCTGCGACGTCAGCACGTTGCTGCCGCGTGCAAGTACTGCGGCATCTCCACGCTCGACGTCGGGGAGATGGAGCTCGATAGTCGCATGATTGCCCTCCTGCGGGTGGCGGGGCTCGGCGTCAACACCGCCACTTTCAGCGAGTTCGATCCGGGAGAGCGAATCTGCACGGACTGCGCCGGTCACGAAGTTGAGTGCGAACTGTGTGGCCGGGTGCTCGACGCCTTCCTCGACGAAGGCGAGTATCGCCGTGCGAAGGGCGACGAGGCCTACGTTTGCAGCAGTTGCCGGGGCCGCCTCGAAGACCAGGTTCAGGCGGATCGGGACTGGTGACCGCGGCTGACGTGGCCGGCCCGACGGGCAGCGACGCGTTGATCGCTGACCAGATCGCCTACTACCGAGCGCGCGCCAGCGAGTACGACGAGGGCATGCGCCAGCTGGGACGGTACGCCAGCATGGGCGGAAGCGTTGCTGGACGGCCGTCCGACGAGGACTTCAAGGAAATCGCCACCCTGCTGGAGGCACTCGAAAGGATCCATCCATTTGACACCGTCCTCGAGTTAGCGTGCGGCACCGGATGGTGGACGCAATGGCTCGCGCAGCATGCCAGGTACGTGACTGCGGTCGACGCTGCGGAGGAGATGCTGGCGCTCAATCGAGAGCGGGTCAACGCCGCCAATGTGCGATACGTTCTGGCCGACGTCTTCTCGTGGAGACCTGATCGGCGCTACGACCTCGTGTTCTTCGCCTTCTGGCTTTCGCATGTACCCCAGGACCGATTCGCCGCATTCTGGCGGATCGTTGGTGACTCGCTCGCCGCGAACGGCCGGGTCTTCTTCATCGACGAACTCGGCACGGAGGAGACTCGTGGTATGGAAAAGCGACTCGAGGGGGAGGCCGTCCTCCGCGAGCTGGAAGACGGCAGGCGGTTCCGCGCGATCAAGGTCTTCTATGAGCCCAACGAGCTCGAGGCGAAGCTGCGCGCGCTCGGATGGAACCTGGAGGTCCGCCCGGCCGGTCGTCGCTTCTACTGGGGCCAGTCGACCACGTAAGCACCATGGGCGAGTTCTCACTGTTCGACCTGCGGGTGATCGTCGAGCGAATCGAGGGGCGCTCCGTCTGCGGGCTCAAACCCGGCGACTCTTTCGAGGTGACCGACAGCAGCCACATCCGGATTCCGGGCGGCGGCCATTTCTGTATCTACGCGCTTTCGGCGATCCTGCCGCTGCTGCCGGCGGTACAGCGGCGGCTGGCGGATAACGACTGGCTCCAACACGACACGCTGGTGGCCTGCCCCGACCCGGACGAGCGCGTCCTGATGCGCATCGAGCGAATCGGCGAGCGCACGCTTCGAACCGAAGATCATACGTGACAGCCCCCACCCTACCCTCCCCCGCGAGCGGGGGAGGGAAATCCAACCGACTGGAGGTAGGTCTCGGGCTTCAGGGCAACAAGACGCCCGACGAGTACGCGAAGATCGCCAAACTGGCGGAGGAGTACGGCTTCGACGTTCTGACCGTCTTCTCGGACCTGACGTACCAGCCGGCCATCGTCCCCCTGATGGCGGCGGCGCTCAACACCAGACGCATTCGACTCGGCCCGGCGTGCCTGAACCCCTTCACGCTGCACCCTGTCGAGATCGCCGGCCAGGTCGCCGCGCTGGATTTCGCGTCCAATGGACGGGCGTATCTCGGGCTGGCACGAGGGGCCTGGCTCGAGAAGATCGGGATTCAACCAGCGCGACCGGTGAGGGCACTGCGCGAGGCCGCCGAGATCGTGCGCCTCCTTCTAGCGCGCGACCTGGGCGGCTATGGCGGCGAGATCTTTTCGGTCGCGCCGGGTACCACGGTGCAGTTCGACGTCGAACGCTCGCGTGTTCCGCTCCTGATCGGGACATGGTCACCAAAGACCGCAGCCCTCGCCGGGGAGATCGCCGATGAGGTCAAGATCGGCGGCAGTGCCAACCCCGCGATGGTCCGGCGCATGCGCGGACTCATCGACGTCGGAACGACGCACGCCGGCCGCTCATCCGACGAGGTTGGGATAGTCGTCGGTGCGGTGACGGTCGTCGCCGAGGATGATGCGGCCGCCCGGCGTTTGGCGCGATCCGCCGTGGCGATGTACCTGGACATCGTCAGCCGGCTCGATCCGACAACCGAGAGGCCCGCCGGCGAAGTGATATCCGATGACATGCTCGATCGATTCGCGATGGCCGGCACGCCCGAGCAGGTGGCGGAGCAGGCGAGAGCTCTGTTCGAGGCCGGGGCGAGCCGGGTGGAGTTCGGATCACCGCACGGACTCACCGCCGAGTCGGGGATCCGGCTGCTGGGCGAGCGGGTTCTGCCCCGACTCCGTTAGTCGTTGACCACGAGGGTCTCCGGGTAGCGATTCAGCTTGCGGGCGCCCTTCGCTTCGCAGACGACGACGTCCTCGATGCGGGCGCCGACATGGCCCGGCCAGAAGACTGACGGCTCGATCGTAAACGTCATGCCCGGCTCGAGTGGCGTCTGGTCTTCCTCCGAGATGAACGGATACTCGTGCACATCGAGGCCGATGGCGTGCCCGGTTCGGTGCCGGAACCACTTCCCATACCCTCCCTCCTCGATGACCTGGCGACTGGCTCGATCGACCGCGCTCGCGCTAACACCAGGGTGAGCGGCGTTGATGCCGGCTGCCTGCGACGCGATGACGAGCTCATAGACGCGCCGGAACTCGGCATCCGGTTCGCCGACGAAGACGGTGCGGCCGAAGTCCGAGCAGTAGCCATCGACGACGGCGCCAAAGTCGAACGAGACCGAGGTGCCCGCGCGGATGGGCTGGGTGGTCAGCCTGGTGCCGGCATCTCGCTGATCGAGGTTGCCGGTCGAGATGATGCCGGTGTCGAACGATTCGATCCGCGAGCCGCGCCGCGACATCTCGAGGTTCACCTCCGCCGCGAGTTCCGCCTCGGTCACGCCGAGAAGGACCTGCGGGCCGATCACGGCCATGACCTCATCGACGATGCGCGCCGCCCCGGCCATGCGCTCCATCTCATCCGGCGACTTGATCCGACGAAGTGGATTGATCAGGTCATCGGCAGAGGAGATCGCCGGATCGCGCAGCGCCTGGCGCAAGTGGATCAGGGTCTCGGCCCAGGTTCGTGCTCCGACGGCCAGCGAGCGAACCGGGCCAAGACCGGCAGCGACACGCCCGAGCACCGCGTCGCCGTCATCCGTCTCGTGGACGATCACGACGTCCCCGGCGGCGCCGCCCGGGAGCTCGAATTCGGTGATCATTCGGGGCAGCACGACCACGGGATCGGCGCCGGGTCGTAGGAACGCTCCCGCCACCCAACCGTGACGGTAGGCCACGTTGCCGAAGGAGGGTTCCCGGCGCGGGATGCCGGTCAGGTACTCGAGGTCGCCCGAGATCGGCAGGAAGAGGAGGTCGATGCCGGCCTGCCGCATCCGGTCCCCAACGCTCGCCCGACGCTGCGCGTAGTCGAACATCAAGACATTTTCGGGCTTGGCCGGCCGCATACTGCTGCGCTAGAGTAGGCGTATGCGGGGGAGGACGCTCGCACCCATCCTGGCTGGGCTGGCTGTGCTCCTGGCCGCCTGCGGTAGCTCCACGACCGGGAACAGCCCCACCACCGGATCCACCCTCGTCTTCGGAGCCGCGGTCTCACTGACCGGGGCGCAGTCCAAGGAAGGCGGACTGACCAAGCAAGGCTACGATCTCTGGCTCGACTGGATCAACGCGCGCGGCGGCATCGTCGTCAATAACGTCAAGCATCCGGTCGCGATCAAGTATGAGGACGATCAGAGCAACGCCAACCTCTCGGCCACCCTGGTCCAAAAGCTGATCACCGACGAGAAGGCGAACTTCATCCTCGGGCCATACGGCAGCGCGGCCACGGCAAGCGATGCCATCGTCGCGGAGCGGAACAGCATCCCCATGGTCGAGGCGAACGGCGCCGCCCAGTCGATCTTCAGCAAGGGCTACAAGTTCACCTTCGGGGTCCTCTCTCCGGCCAACAAATACCTCACCGGCGTCATCGACATGGCGGCGACCCTGAACCCGAAGCCGACCACGATCGCCATGTTGACCGCCAACGATAACTTCTCCGTCGAGGTGGCGAAGGCCGTTGAGGACTACGCGCCCTCGAAGGGGATGCAGATCGTCTTCACCAAGCAGTACCCGGCGGCCGCGCCCGATGTGAGCGGCCTGATCAGCCAGGCGAAGCAGAAAAACCCGGACATCGTCTTGAACTCGGGCCACCTGGCCGAGTCGATCGCGATCAACAAGGCGGCCAAGCAGCTCGGCCTGAACGCCAAGATCTTCGCCTACTCCGTGGGTCCGTCGACGCCCGACTTCATCAGCGCGCTCGGCCCCGACGCGAACTACGTCTATGACGGATCGCAGTGGACCCCGCAGGTCAAATACAAGCCGACGTTCTACCTCTCCGTCGCGGAATACGTCAAGGCCTATAAGGCCAAGTTCAGTAGCAGCGACGATCCCGACTACCACGTTGCCGAGTCGACGGCAGCCTGCCTGGCTTTTCAAAAGGCGATCGAGAACGCCGGGTCCCTCGATCCGAGCAAGGTGCGCGACGCGCTGGCTAGCCTGGATGTGATGACCTTCTTCGGCCAGATCAAGTTCGACAGCCGCGGCATCAACACCTTCAAGCCGATGGTCGTCGAGCAGATCCAGAACGGGACCCACTACACGGTGTATCCCGGCGACGTAGCGAACGGCTCGCCGAAGTATCCGACACCGTCCTGGAGCTCGCGCTAGGACAGAGGTCCTCGACGCCGAACTGATCTCGTGAGCCAATTCACGCAGCAGGTCATCCTCGGCCTCCTGCTCGGCGGAGTCTATGTCGCGGTGGCGCTGGGGTTCAGCCTCGTTTGGGGCATCCTCAACATCGTCAACCTGGCGCATGGCGCCCTGGTGATCATCGGCGCGTACATCACCTGGGTGCTCTTCACCCGCCTTCATATCGATCCATTCTTGAGCCTTCCGGTCGACGCGCTGGCGCTCTTCGTGATCGGCTACGCGCTGCAGCGCGGTGTCATCAACCGGGTGATCCGGGCACCGCTCCTCTTCACCTTCCTGCTGACGTTCGGCATCAACCTCGTGATCGTCAGCCTGCTGTTGCTGATCTTCACGGGCGATTTTCGCTCGGTCACTCCCGCCTATTCCGGCAGCGGGCTGCACCTCGGTAGCATCGTCATCCCTTACATCCGCCTCGGAGGTCTGGCCGCAGCCCTCCTTCTGGCGGGAATCTTGTGGGTCGTCCTGAACCGTACGAGGAGCGGCACGGCCATCCTGGCCGTGGGGGCCGACCGCGACGCCGCCCAGCTGGTGGGCGTCGACCTTCGTCACATGTACGCGTTGACCTTCGCCATCGGTGCGGCCTTTGCCGGTGTCGCAGGCGGAATCATCAGCACCTTCCAATCGATCACACCGACCGCCGGCGATCCCTACACGCTGCAGGCCTTTGTCGTGGTCATCCTGGGCGGGCTGGGTCGTGTCAGCGCCACCGTCGCGGGCGGGTTAGCCTTTGGACTCATCGAGGTGCTGGGCCAGAGCGCTCCCGGCCTCAGTTCCAGCTATGCCAACGCGATCGCATTCGTGGTGCTCGTGGTGGTGCTGGTCGTGCGTCCCCGCGGTCTGCTCGGCCGGCTGGCATGAGCGTCCGGCGGGCTGCCTACCTTGTCGCGGGTCTCGCTGTCGCGTTCCTGGTGCTGGCGCCGCTGACCTCAATCGATGCCGCCCAGCAGGCCGGTCTGCCGCTGCTAACGGATAAGTTGTGGTTCCGCATTGCGACCACCGTGGCGATGTTTGTCGTGATGGCGTCCGCCTGGAACATCATCGGCGGCCTCACCGGCTATGCCAGCTTCGGCAACGTCGCGTTCTTCGGGCTGGGCGCCTACACGGCCGGGGTGGTGGTCACCAACCTCAACCTGCCCTTCGCCCTGGCGCTGGTGCTGGCGCCCCTCGTTGCCGCGGCCTTCGCGGTGATCGTCGGCATCCCGCTCCTACGGTTACGCGGTCACTATTTCGCCGTCGCGACGCTCGGCGTCGGCGTCGCCGTCGGTGAGGTGGTCAACAATATCGAGCCCCTCGGGGCGGCGACCGGCCTCTTCCTCCCCATCATCCGCTCCGACCTCCTCTTCTTCTACCTGATGCTCGGCGCCGCCCTCCTGGCGGTGCTCACCACCTGGATCATCCTCCGCACCCGGTTCGGCTACGGCCTGCTGGCGATTCGTGAGAACGAGGAGGCCGCCGCCGTCATCGGGGTCAACACGACCTTCTACAAGGTGGCGGCGTTTTGCATCGCGGCGGCGCTCACGGGGATCGCGGGCGCGATCTTCGCCCAGTGGAACAGCTTCATCAACCAGGACAACGCTTTCGCCATCTCCGACAACGTCCAGATGATCCTTATGGCGGTCATCGGCGGGACGGGCACGGTCCTGGGGCCGGTCGCCGGGGCGATCTCGCTCGAGTTGATCATCCAGACGCTGGCCGGCGGAGGCTCGGGCTCGGTGTTCTCTCAGATCGGCCTCGGCGTCCTGCTCGCGGTCTGCGTCATCTTCATTCCGCGTGGCGTGATCGACTTCTTCGGCGGCCGAAGCAGGCTCTCGCTGCGGTATTTCCGTCAAACCTTGCGCGAGACCAGCGTATGAGTCTGCTCGCGATACGCGACGTCAGCAAGCGCTTCGGTGGCGTCAACGCGCTCGCCGGCGTCACCTTCGAGGTCGAGCAGGGCGACATCCTGGGCATCATCGGGCCGAACGGCGCGGGCAAGACGACGTTGCTCAACTGCATCAGCGGGCTCTATCGCCCGGACGCGGGCGACATCCGCTGGGAGACCACCTCGATCCGCGGCCTGGCTCCCTACCGGATCGCGCGGCTGGGGATCGGGCGGACCTTCCAGATCGTCCGGCCGTTCCCCTCGATGACGGTGCGCGAGAACACCGCGATGGGCGCGCTCTTCGGCCGGCCCGGCGCTCGGCTCCAGCCCGGCGCCGCGTTGAACGAGGCCGATATGGTGCTTGACGTGGTGGGCCTGGGCGAGAAGCGCCATTACCCGGTGCTGCGATTGACGGTCCCCGACCGCAAGCGCCTCGAGGTCGCCCGGGCGCTCGCCATGCGCCCCCGGCTCCTGTTGCTCGACGAGGTGATGGCCGGGCTCAACCAGGTCGAGATCGAACAGGCGCTGGAGATGGTCCGGCGTGTCCGCGATAGCGGCGTCACCATCGTGCTCATCGAGCACGTCATGAAGGTGATCGTGGGCGTCTGCCGCCGCGCTCTCGTCCTCAACTTCGGTCGCACCCTGGTCGAGGGGCCGCCCGCCGAGGTCCTCAAGGACCGGCGCGTGATCGAGGCATACCTCGGACAGCGCTACGCCAGGGACCAGGAGAAATGAG
>Ga0137365_10002411_pt1 | contig 14810 bp, 15 predicted proteins | sample SagtaG_9_FD_104799 | JGI IMG/M metagenome (GOLD analysis project Ga0137365, IMG submission 104799) | Vadose zone soil microbial communities from Sagehorn Ranch, Mendocino, California, USA - Sage1_L_40_16 metaG | ecosystem: Environmental > Terrestrial > Soil > Vadose zone | place: USA...
AAATAAGACTCTAGACACCATAAAGTAGAGAGCCGTCCGCCATGGTGGGGCTTTGGGCTATAAGGTCTTCCCCCTGGGGAGACCATCATGGTCAAGCACGGCGCGCTGTCGAAATCACATGTGTATAAACTGCTGCGTTCAAAGGACGCGCGCGTCCGCCGCGCCGCCTTCACACTTCTGGAAACCAGCAATCCCAGGCTCAGAAGAAATAGCGAGCTGTTCATAGAAATCACGCGGTTCATTTGGGACGCTAATCCGAGCTACGAGGTTTATCGGGAGTTCACCAAGCGCCACTTTCAGGCTCGCTATAAGGTCCACGAGCTCATTGGCGCCCGTCTCAAAATGGAAAATCAAAAGAAACAGCGCGCCGCGGAGGACCATCTTACCGACAACATGCGCCATCGTGAGGGTGGATTTTTCAAGCGATTGTTTCGTCGCGCATCTCGCAGCAGCCAAGGTTGTGAAACGTCCTGGTCTCAAGCGCGCCGAGGCGCGTGACGCCGCGGCGGCGTCGAGGCGCGTGCGGATCGTCGCGCAACGCCCGCAGCATCCGCCGACCACGCGAGTGAGCTTCGCGCCGGCGTAGCGCGTCCGCGGAACGGCAAGGGGCCACGGGCGGCGCGAGATTCACTCGAAGCCTGGCGCGAGCGAGGTTGCGAGGTGTCCAGGTATTCTTTTGCTCCTTCAGTGTGATTGTTGTGCAACAGCTTGCTGGGATTTCATTGCTGGATGGACCTCGACCACGCCGAATGAATTGGCCTTTCCGAGACAGCCTGTCGGCTGTGAAGAGGAGGGCTGGGGCATGTCGTCCTATGCAAGTTACTGTCAGGATCAGGCTACCGACTGCGCGCGACGCGCACGACTGGCGCGTTCACCGGAGATCGTCTCCCACTGCCGAAGCTTGGAATTCCGCTGGCTGAGGCTTGCAGAGCAGGCACAAGCGACGGGTGGCGCCCTGGGTCACGCGAGCGATCTAGCAGCAGCCGCATTGGTTCCGCTGGGCGACACGACTGCGACATGCCCGGCGGAATACGCGAAACGAGCCGGAGAGCTGATCGCACGCGGCGCGCGTTCGTTGCGCTCGACTTTGCGGCAAAAGACGTCAGCGCCGCCTCGCGAGCCGAACGGTCCGTGAGATGAAGCGCGCGGGTGCTACGTCGTTGCGAGCATCAGGTCTCACTTGAGCATGCTGCCTCCCTGCTCGAGCAGAACACTGACGTTCACCGGCAAGTCGGAGCACAGGAGCATGGGTCTCACGCTTCGCCCGACCGGCCTTGACTCTCCGGCGGACAAAGACCGCAGCGATTACACCGTCTTCAGCGGCGAATTTGCCGTGGGCCGCATCTATGAAGTGCGCGGCGCGCCCGCGGATCTTCAGTGGTTCTGGGCGATCACCGGCATTTTTGGCACGCCCGCGGACATGCGCATGGATGGCCACGCGCCGACGCGCGAATCCGCAGAGGCACAGCTCGGCGAGAACTGGCGGACGTGGCTGGCATGGGCAAAGCTGACCGAGATCGAGGGCTAGGGAGGCGCCGCACCATCGACGCGCCGCGCCCCGCGGGCATAGGTCTTCCGGGCGAACAGCCTCACAGGCGTTTCATTGGTGATGAGCCGAGGCCGAGCGCCCTGTCTCATGTCACGAGTTGCTCATGCGCATGTGCGGATTTGCTGCTCGGCGCGCGAACAGGGACGTCGTTCTGGAAAAGAACCAGAAGGCGGATGCCGCGGCGAGTGCTGCGCCCAAGATCAACAAGAGATAGGTGATCCAGGACGACTCGGCCGGTACGGCGGCGGCAGCACGATCGAGGTCATTGACCTCGTTCGGGTCGACCACTTGCACCGCATTCGTCTTGGCAGCTTCCGTGGCGTCTACGCTTGCCGCCCCTGGCGCACTGGCGCCGGCGCCGTCGGTACTTGGGAGAGCCGGCCAAGCCGTTGCCGCAGTCGCCACCGGACTTTCGCCGCGGCTTTGGTCATTGAGAGGTTGGTCCGCAGGCGACGGCGGCACCATCGCGGGAGGAGCTTCTGCCGGTTTCTGCGAGATGGAAGCGGCCGCCTGCTCCTGCGCGGCGGGTTTGCTCACCTTCGCGCGGGCGGTGGCGCGTGGCGCCTCCCGTTCGCGCTTCGCCTGTGCCTTCTCATTCGGGCGCGCTGCGTGGCTCGCTTTCTTTTGCGGCTGCGCCGACGGCGCGGGCTGAGCCGGCGCATCGGCGGTCTCTTGCGTCGCCGCCTGCGCCCTTATCGGGCACGGGTACCGATCGTCATCGCACGCCTGCGCACTCGTCAATGGCAGACCCGCGAACACCCCAGCCCCAGTTATCACGATTGCCAAAGTGCGTAGAGTGAGCATGCATCCTCCTATCCCCTAGAGGTGGATGGACCTATATACCGAGCCGCCACGATGGCGCCGCATTGGCGCAAATGGGGCATTGTTCGCGCAATCCGGGGGCGGAAATGTTAACGGTTCCAAGGATCAAAGCATTGCCAACAGCGGACTCATACATGTGCCGCTGACGGCGATCGAATTGTTTATTGGGCGCTGGCCGATGCGGTACGAGAGGCTCCCTGCTTCGGTCCCAGCACCACCACAAGCGCGCCCGTCTTCACCCGACTGTAGAGATCGATCACATCCTCATTGGTCAACCGGATGCAACCCGACGAAATCGCATGTCCGATCCATCCGGGCTGGTTCGTGCCGTGGATGCGATAGAGCGTGTCCTTGCCGCCGGTGTAGAGGTAGAGCGCGCGCGCGCCCATTGGATTGCTTGCACCGCCTTCGACGTAGTTCGGAAGCGGGCCCAGCCGTCGCTTCTCACCCTCGGTCGGCGTCCATCCTGGCCATTCTTCCCTGCGGCCGACTGTGGCCACGCCGGACCAAGCCTGAGCATCCTCGCCCACGATCGCGCCGTAGCGAATCGCCTGACCTTCGGGGAGCACGTAGTAAACGTAGCGTGCATCGGTGTCGACCAGGATAGTGCCTGGCGATTCCTTGCGGTGGTATCGAACGACCTGACGCCGATAGGCGGGCGGAATCCACGCCTGCCGGTAGGGAGGGTTCGCCAGTTGCTGCCTGTCGCGCGCCGTGAAATTGGCGTCCGGCACGGGACCAGGAGAAGACCCCAGGCGGCCGAACAGCGCCTCGAAAATATTTTGGGCAGAGGCCGAAGCCACAGAGGTGAGAAGCGTCGTGGCCGTGATGCCGGTCACGAGGATGTCTTTGACGCCGCGGCTCAAGCGGGTCTGGCGACGGATCAACAAAGCGAAAGGTCCCCCGACTCGCGCGCCAACGATTCCCCAGGCGCACCATCTTTCGATACCTTCGGTGGCGGGCGGAAGTATGACCTCGGAGTGCCGGGAGTAAGACGTTTGGAACCAATCGCGCCGAAGACCGATTGGGCCGACAAAGCATGCGCATTTTGCCTGGACCGGGAAAGAGGGGGTGATCGTGCAAGTTCACCGGGCCTCACACATAGTGGCGCAGCTTCGTGCGAGATTTCTAATACTTTCATCGTTAGATCGCGCCGTCTCGTAAAACGTCTAGCAACACGACTTACGCTTACCACCAGCGCTCCTTTCCCCAATCTTCCTCGGCTTCGCGTTTGACCGCCGGGAACTCTCCGGCAATGACGCGCACACCGGGCCTCCCCGGGACTCGCCAGGCACGAACGGGAGGGAGGCCCCGGGGGACCTGCTCCTCCGGGGCCAGGTGGTCTCGGTGCGTCCTAGGCCGTACCGGAGAACCGCCCGCCCATGATCTCCGAAGGTCTGTGGAGAGTTCCCTGGGAACGCCGGTGGAAATCTGAAAAACAATCGCTGTGATATTTTTGCAAGCCTGAAGACGGGCCGCTTGCTGCCGTCTCTATCCAAATTGTTGCTACTCCCCATCCTGTCGTCGGCGACGCGGGCACGATTCTAAAGCACCAGCATCCCGATACCGGATGAGTGCGAAGCGTTTTGCGGCAGCCCTGATCGATCTGACGGTCCGCGTTCGCGCGCAGCGGAACCATTTCTGTCCGCCGTGCATTTGCGTGCATGCAGGGCGGTCGGGATCGGGCGTGTGCGCAAGTCTTTGGACGCGGAGTGGCCGCAGGCCTCTTCGGCGCGATCCTATGTTTTGCGGCCGGCGCCGCATCGGCCCAAGAATCCACGAAAGCATCGGCGCAAGCATCGACGCAAGCATCGACGAAAGCAGCGGCGAAAGCAACGGCGCAAGCATCGACGAAAGCCTCGGCGCAAGCATCGACGAAAACATCGGCGCAAGCATCGACGAAAGCATCGGCGCAAGCAGCGGCGAGAGCCTCGGCGCAAGCATCGACGAAAACATCGGCGCAAGCAGCGGCGAAAGCCTCGGCGCAAGCAGCGGCGAAAGCCTCGGTCCAAGCATCGGCGAAAACATCGGTCCAAGCATCGACGAAAGCATCGGCACAAGCATCGCCCCAAGACGCATCGGCCCAACAGCCGCTGAAACTTTCAGGCAGCCAGCTCGAGCCGGTCAAATGGATCGAGCTCGCGGGCTGGACGGCCGATGATCATCTCGCCGCTTTCGCAGCCTATCGGGAGAGCTGCCGCGCCGCGCGCAAGACGCCGCGCACCGACGATCGCGCAGCGATTTTTGCCGCCCTATGGAACGTTTGCCGCGACGCCATGGGCCTGCGGCCACGGGATGCGGATACCGCCCGCGCCTTCTTCGAACGGAACTTTCAACCCGTTCGCATCGCGCGCCTGGGCGAGGTCGCGGGGCTGCTGACCGGCTATTTCGAACCGATTGTTGCGGGCTCGCGCTTTCCCAGTCCCGAATTCCATGTCCCGGTCTACCGCCGGCCGCGTGATCTGGTCGCCGTCGGTTACAAGCCCGCCTCCGTCGCATTTCCGAACAAAGGGGTGCGCATCGCTCGCCGCACCGCGAACAACGAACTCGTGCCGTACCACGACCGCGGCGCTATCGAGGCCGGCGCGCTCGACGGTCAGAAGCTCGAGATCTGCTGGCTCAAGGATCCGTTCGACCTGCTCACGATGCAGATCGAAGGCTCGGCGCGCGTGATCCTCGAGGACGGCACGCCGCTGCGCATCAGCTACGATTCGCACAACGGTTATCGCTATAGCTCGATCGAGCGCGTGCTCGTCGAACGCAATCTCATCTCGCGCCAAGAGATGTCGGCGCAGCGCGTTCGTGACTGGATGACCGCGCATCCGGACGAAGCTGCGAAGGTACGCGCCGCCAACCGCTCCTACGTGTTCTTCCGCATCACCGGACTCTCGAACGAAGGCGAACCGGTCGGCGCGCAGGGGGTGCCGTTGACGCCGGGCCGCTCCATTGCCGTCGACCGGCTGCACGAATACGGGACGCCGTTTTTCATCGAAGCCGATCTGCCGATCGAGAGCGTGAAGTCGGTTTCACGCTTCGGCCGGCTGATGATTGCGCAGGACACGGGATCGGCGGTCGTGGGACCGGCGCGCGCCGACCTCTACTGGGGAGCCGGCGATGACGCCGCTCGCATCGCCGGCCGCATTCGCCATCCCGGTCGCTTCGCGATGCTCGTTCCGCGCGAACTCGACATGATCGCGGCCGGCAGGCACATGCCGTTGCCGGTGCCGAAACCGAAGATCGCCGAGGTCGAAGTCGACAAAACGGACGGCAAAGGCAAGGCAAATTCCGTCAAGGCCGGCGAGATCGTGGCCGGCAAGCATATGCCATCGCCGCCGAAACCGAAGGTGCCCGAAATCGAAGTCAAGAAAAGGGACAGCAAGGGCAGGGCAAATTCCGCCAACTCCGGCGAGGATTGGCGAGCGGCGGCAAGGTCGGGCCGGCAAGCCGCCCCCGCGCGAACGGACTACCGGTTATAAAACTGCCGGCCCGGCAAGCGTGCCGATAGCGTTGTCGCGCCGCTAGCTGCGCAACTCCGCCGCCGGGATCGCCGCTGCGACCGCCCGCCAGCCTTCGCGCACGCTTGGATATTTTGGCACCCACGCGCATTCCTCGCGCAGCTTGCGGTTCGAGACCCGCACGCTTCGCGCCAGCATCGCTCCGAGCGAGCCGAAGAGATGCTTCATCCATGGCGGCGCCAGTCTCGGCGCGCCAACGCCCAGAACCTCCGCGAGCGCGTCGACAAACGCGCGGCGGCGCATGGGCTCGTCATCACCGACATTATAGGTGCCCGCACGCGCCAGCAGTGCGCCCACGACGGCTCTCGCAGCATCGTCGTGCGACACCGAGGAGATATAGCTCTTGGCCGCGCCCGGAATCGGCACGAACCCGCGCCGGACGTAGCGGATGAGGTCGCGGGTGAACCAGGAATCGGGACCGTAGAACGCCGCGAAGCGAAGGATGACGCCTGTGCGTGCGCCGCCGGAGAACCGTTGCGCCGATCGTTCGGCATCGACCAGCGAGCGGCTGAATCGCGCGGGCGCGAGCGCGGTGCGTTCGTCGATCCACGCCTCGCCGCGGTCCGGATAGGCGGGTGCAAACGATTCCTGGATGAACCGCGTGGCGCCGCCCGCGATCGCGGCGTCCACCAAGTTGGCTGACGCGATGCGACGGATGCGATCGTTCTCGGCCCACGCCCCCGGAAAGAACATGCGCCAGCCTACGGGCAGATGGGTGGCGAGGTTGATGACGGCATCATGCCCGGCCAGCGCCCGCTGCAGGGCGTCGCGGGCAAAGAGATCGACCTGCACCGGCACGGCCCCCGCGCGCTCGATCTCGGCGCGCGATTGCGGCCGGTGCGCGACCGCGGTCACGCCGTGGTCCAAGGCGACGAGCAACGGCAGCGCTCTGCGCCCGATCACGCCGGTCGCTCCGGTGAGGAAAATCCGCATAGTGGCGCTCCGGAACAGACGGACGGCTGCGGGCGTAACTCACACCCCGTGGGGATGGTTCAGGCGTTTGGGCGCATGTTGATACGGCCGACGTCGCGCGGATCGTGAAACCGTGCGCGCTCAAGTGCGGCAGAGGGCTTCGTTTGTGCTTGAAGCACTTCAGCGCCGCGTACTCGGTGCGCTCCCCTCCACAACCAAACCCCGGCTTGCCGGGGTTTGGTCATTTTAAGACTTGCCGGAAGCGGGCAAGCCCGCAGCCGGCTGGGAAGGGGTTGGCGGTGGGGCCGTGCGATTCCTTCGCAGGTGGTGTCGCCATGTGATGGCCATCACAAAAAAGCGCTTTTCACCACCGAACCGCGCAAAAAGAACCGCGCATTCCTGACTGCACCCGCTCTCACCGGAATAAGCAGCGACCCGATGCGGTCTCATTGGACGAACGCGCCTTGAGCAAGGAGAACAAAATGTCTCGCAAGGCCGCCACGACTCTGGCCGTCCTACTCGTTTTTGGCACCGCCTCGGCCGTTTTGGCGGATGCAGATAACCGGACCGACCATCATGGTTCATTCGCCCAACGTCCGGCGTCGATGATGTCCAACGGTCGCACCGGGGTCGTGAACGATGCCGCGAAGCCATTCACGAGCGAGGAGAAGGCTTCGTTCGCCGCATCAGAGCTCGCCGTCGTACAGAGTGCCCCGTTCTGTCGTGATGTTATCGCGGGTAGATCCAGGGCCTGGATCCAATTGACTGAACCCGGCGGCAAACTGATTCATATCAATGTGGAACACGTCACGTCGGTCAGATCCGACACCCAAATTCCCGGAGCCAGGGCTCAACTCGACTTGACGAGTGGGAAATTTCAGGGTGTGCAGGAAAGTGTCGAGCAGGTCATGCAGTTGATCTCGGCCACCCCGGGCGCTCACGAGAAAGACGAACCAAACGCAGTGCTATGATCGGACCGAGGGGCGCCGGAGCAGTTCGCTTCGCTTCAGCACCGGGTCGCGGGATTCATGCCCGCCATATGTGCCGGCTCCTCGCTTGAACGCGTCGTACGCATGCAGGGCGCGCACTCCCGAAAATATCGTGGAAGGGGTTTATGCGGCTTGCCGACGGCCTAAAATCCGGCGGGCTCGTTTCTCGCATGCAGACATATGAAGACTGCGTCGATCAAAGTCCGTGCTAACCAAGCGTCTGGACCTTGTCGGCGCCAGGAGGCGGAATGTTTGATCTCATGATTCGCAGCGGCGATGTGGTGACACCCGAGGGCGTCGTCCGCGGTGACGTCGCGGTCGCCGGCGAGACGATCGCCGCGATCGCCGCTCCCGGAGCGCTGTCGGCCGACACCGCCAAGCATCTGATCGACGCAACAGGACATATCGTCATGCCAGGCGGCATCGACCCACACGTGCATCTCCATCACGTGTGGATCAAGCCCGACGGCACGCCGCTCGTTACCGCCGGCCCCGAGCAAGTTGGACGCGCTGCGCTGTTCGGAGGAACGACCACATTTATTGATTTTGCCTACTGGCGCGACGGCGTCTCGGCGCTGCAGGCCATCGAGACGCGCGACAAAGACTTCGTCGGGAAAAGCCCATGTGACTGGGCCTACCACATCATGCTGCACTCCGAGCCGCCGCCCGAATTCGCCGGGGAGCTCGCCGAAGCGATCCAGGCCGGCTACCCGACGCTCAAGATATTCACCACCAATATCCTTCCCTCGCGCAGCGGCCGCATGGTCGACTTCGGCGATATCTGGGAGGCGTTCCAGGTGCTGGCGAAGCAGGGCGGACTCGGCGTCATTCATGCGGAAGACAACGACATCGTCATGCACATGTACGCCAAGCTCATCCGCGAGGGGCGGGTGGGCTACGAGCATCTTGCCGAAGTCCACAATCAGCTATCGGAGGACTTGAGCTTTCGCCGCATCTTGCGGCTCGCGGAAAGCGTGCCCGGCACCGCTCTCTATATGATGCACGTTTCGGCCGGCACGGGTGTTGCCGCCATCGCCGAGGCGCGCCGCAAGGGTCTGCCTGTCTATGGCGAGACGCTGCACCAGTACCTCATCTATTCAGCGAACGACTACAAGCGTCCCAATGGCCAGATCTATCACACCTATCCGTCGTTGAAGTTGGAGGAAGATCAGAAGGCGCTATGGCAAGGCACCGCGAACGATACGATCCATTGTATCGCCACGGATGAGCTGTGCTGCACGCTCAAAGACAAGACCGTGGGCAGCCGAATCGACGACACGACAGGCGGCAATTCGGGTGTCGAGCCGCGCCTTGGCGTCATGTACACCGAGATGGTGGCACGTCGCGGCTACTCGCTCTCGCAATATGTCGACCTGGTTTCAAGCAATGCCGCCAAGATCATGGGCCTTTATCCAAGGAAAGGAGCGATCGCCCCTAAGAGCGACGCCGACATCACGATCCTCGATCCCACACGGCGCGGCAAGGTACGCGCCGCCGACCTGCACGAGACCGACTACACCCCTTGGGAGGGCCACGACATCTTTGCCTGGCCGGTGGTGACGATCCTGCGCGGCAAGGTGATGGTGCAGAACGGCCAGTATTTCGCAAGCCCGCGGGACGGCCGGTATCTTAAGCGCAAGGTTCCGCAAAAAATCCGGGATGGAGCAGCCCTGTGAGCGAGGCTCCGGTCGATCTGGCTCGTGAGCTCATGGTGCAAAGCCTCGCGGCATGGCGCGTGGCCGGCGCTGTTCAGCGCTCGCGCGATGGCGCAATCGTGATCTGCGGAGCTCGCAAGGATATCCGGATCGACGCCGCACCGTCGGATCCGATGTTTCGGTGGACGGTTACGATCGACGGCCGCAAGCGTGGGGCGATTTCGGTGGTGGGCGTTCTCCGTCAGGTGAGGGAAGCGCTCGATCCGGGCTATGCGGCGAGCCGCGTGCGCGTCGCCCTTACTCCGCTGGTGCCGTACTGATGCAGGCAGACGTGATCCCAATTTCGATTCTCACCGGTTTCCTCGGCAGCGGCAAGACGACGATCCTTGGCCATTTGCTGCGCCAGAGCGGATTTTCGCGCACGGCCGTCATTATCAACGAGTTCGGCGAGGTCGGTCTCGACCACGAGCTCGTCGAAGCGAGCGAGGACAGCTTCATCGAGCTCAAGACCGGCTGCCTGTGCTGCAAAATCCGCACCGACCTGGTGCAAACCCTTCAAGACATGTTGCAGCGGCGTGATGCGGGCAAGTGCTCGCCGTTCGATCGCATGGTGATCGAAACGAGCGGGCTGGCCGATCCAGCGCCGATCCTGCAAACCCTGATGACCGATACGAGCATCGCCGGGCGCCTCTTGCTGGGCGGCGTGGTTGCGACTGTGGATACTGTGACCGGTGCCAGCACGCTCCAACGCGAAGATATTTCACAAAAGCAGGTCGCCATCGCCGACAAAATTGTGCTGACTAAGTTGGATCTCAACGGGCCTGCGGAGCCCGCGCTGCTCCGCCGCCTGAGGGAGCTCAACGCCGGCGCGCCAGTGCTGAGCGCCGATCGTGGCAAAATTGATTCACAGTGCCTGTTTAGCGCCGGTCTTTATGATCCCCATGCCAAGTCGCTTGACGTCAATTCCTGGCTGGCGGAAGAACCCCGTTCTCATGCTCGGCATAATGCCGATATCCAGGCCTACACGCTCGTCCGCAAGGAGCCGATCGGGGCCGTCACGCTGACCCTATTTCTCGAAACGCTCGCTGAGCATTGCGGCGCCGATCTCCTGCGCCTCAAGGGCATCGTGAACGTTGCGGAGAGCCCCGACCGACCGGCGGTGATCCACGGCGTCCAGCACGTCTTTCACGCCCCCGCCTGGCTCAAGCGTTGGCCGTCGGATGATCGCAGCAGCCGCATCGTCTTCATCACGCGTCGAGTGCCGCAGCGCTGGGTCGAAGCGCTGTTCGAAGCGATCGATGCAGAAGTGGCTGACGTGTCGGTTGGACGTTAAGCGCCTCGGAAACGTGGCCATGCTGCCGCGTCGCCGAGCGACTTGCACGAATTGCCGTTCGAGGACCGAGCGGATGGTAAGGGGCTCAGACGAGCGCGCCGGAGCCCCGATCAATCTTCAACCAAACCTTTATTTCACGGCGAAGACCCAGATCGTGCCGCCCTGCGGTACGTCCGGATATTTGCCGGGGAAGATCAGATTCATGCGGGTCTGCATTTTCGCGGGATCGACACCCCAGCCGGACTGGACCGCGATACCCAAATTGAAAGGCCAAGGGGCATGTCGCCAAGTGCCATAACCGGGCATTGTGGCTGTATAGTTGCGGTGTGAACGAAGCCTTCTTCGCCGAATTGTCAGCATGGCTGGCCCAGGCCGGCCTGGACGGGACGTCGGAAACCGACATCGTGTCTGGATTCTGCGACCGTTGCGTCGCGGCTGGACTTCCGCTTGCTCGCGCCCTCATGTTTGTTGACACGCTGCATCCGGTCCACGAGGGCCGCCTGTTTCGCTGGGGCTATGGTCCCACGCCGCTGCTCGAATATGGCCGCACCAGCCCGGACGCGCTCGCTGCCTCGGGCTCCGAGCCGCAGGATGTGGCGGCGGCCCAGAGCTGGCGGAACACCCCACACTACAAGATGCTGCAAACCGGCGACTCGGTTCTGCGCCGCCGCCTGAACGCCACGGCCACAGACGAGTTCCCGGTGTTGTCGGACTTCCTGGCAGCGGGGATGACCGACTACGTCGCGATCATCAACCGCTTTGCCCCGCGAGGTGTCATCGGTGAGATGGACGGCGTTTACTCGGCATGGGCAACGCGGGTGCCCGACGGGTTCAGCGACGGCCAAATCGCCGCGCTTCGGCGTATCGCGCCATATCTCGCGGTCGCCATCAAATCGGTGTCGCTCGCGCGCATGACCGGAACGCTGATGGAAACGTATCTCGGTCGCGACGCCGGCCGGCGCGTGCTCGGCGGACGCATCGTGCGCGGAATTGCCGAGCGGATCGACGCGGTCGTTTGGTTCAGCGATTTGCGCGGCTTCACGCGCATCACGGACACCGCGCCGGAACAGGCGATCCCTTTGCTGAACGACTACTCCGATGCAATCGTGTCGGCCATTCACGAGCATGGCGGCGACGTGCTCAAGCTGATCGGCGACGGCACGTTTGCAATCTTCACGGCGGAAGACCGCGCGCACGCATGCGACGCGGCATTATCCGCGGCGATCGCCGCGCGCGAGCGCGTCGAAGAATTGAATAGGCGCCGGGCGGCCGACGGCAGGCCGATAACCCACATGTATCTCGGTTTGCATGTCGGCGAGGTATTCTATGGCAACGTCGGCAGCCGCGAGCGGCTGGACTTCACCGTCATTGGTCCGGCGGTGAACGAGGCAAGCCGCATTGCCGCGATGTGCCGTTCGGTCGATCAGCCCGTTCTGATGTCGTCGGCGTTCGCCGACGTGAGAGACATTAAGCGTCGCCTCGTTTCGGTGGGACGCTATGCGCTGCGCGGCGTCGCACATCCGCAGGAGCTGTTTACGCTCGATCCTGATGCGTAAGCGGTGGAATTTCAGAATTTAACGCGTTCGTCGCTTGCCGATGTCGGAAGTGGGTGATTAGCGTCTGAGACATTCGGGGAAAGCCGCTGTAGCCGTTCGCCGTCAGCTCAAGGCGGGGCGGTGCCACCCGGCACCCGCCTGATGTGCGCCCATCATCAAAGAACAACGACCATCTTGCCGCCGGCCTGGTTGGCCTCCATCACGCGGTGAGCTTCACGGATTTCGTCGAAGCGGAAGATCCTCGCAGGCTTCACGTCGAGCCGGCCGGCTGCGGCGTCCCCGGCAATCTTTTGAAGAGGGACGTCCGAGAGCGGAAAGCCTGGGGTCCCGAACACGAAGCTGCCGAAGAAAGTCAGATAGACGCCGCTCGCCATCTGCAGCAGCGGGTTGAAGTCGGGAATCGGATCGAGACCGCCGAGCCAGCCGGCAAGACAGGAACGGCCCCCCCGGCGAAGCATGGCGAGGGAGTCGAGCATGACGCTGTTGCCTACCAGGTCGAGCACCGCATCGATCCTCTTCGCCTCGGCGATGTGCTTCGATAGATCGCGTTGCTCAATTTCGCAGCGCTCGGCTCCCAACTTCTCCAGCTTGGAGAAGCGATCGCGATTGCGGGTCGTTGCAATCACCCGAACGCCGGCGTTGACGGCCATCTTGAGAGCGGCCTGGCCGAATGAGGAGGGCGCGCCACGGATGACGAGCAATTGGCCTTTTTCGATCTCGAGATTGCGGAATAGACAGGTCCAAGCAGTCGCGTAGGTTTCAGGAATCGCTGCAAGCTCGGCCCAAGGCAGGTCCGATTCGATGAGCGCAACGTTTGAAGCTGGTGCGCGGGTATATTCGGCGTAGCTGCCGTTGATGGTGCGGCCGAGGCCACCCATCAGCGCGGCCACTTTCGCGCCGACCGGAAACTCGCCGCCAGGGCAGGATTTCACCAGGCCCACGCACTCGATGCCGCTCACCTCGGCGGCTTCGGCCCACTCTCCACGGCGCATGTGCATCTCGGCGTGGTTGATCCCAAATGCTTTGATTTGGATGACCACATGACCGGCCTTGGGCTCCGGCTCGGGAATGTCCTTGTAAACCAGACTGTCCAGTCCACCGAATTTCTCTAGAACGATGGCACGCATAACGCTCTCCATTTGATCAGCGCCATGCTCAACGCCGCGGGCGGGCGCCGGGTTGCGAAATCAGCGAGCGAGGAAGTCGCGGATTGCCGCCGCGATCTCTTCGGCATGCGTTTCCAGCGCGAAGTGCCCGGTGTCGAAGAATCGGACGACTGCGTTGGGGATGTCGCGCTTGAACGCCTCGGCGCCCGGCGGCAGGAAAAACGGGTCGTTCTTGCCCCAAACTGCCAGAAACGGCGGCTTGTGCTTGCGAAAATAGGCCTGGAATTCGGGATACAGCGCGACGTTGCTCTTGTAGTCGCCGAAGAGGTCGAGCTGCACTTCATCGGCGCCAGGTCGTGCGAGATAGAAGTTGTCGAGCGAATACCCGTCCGGAGAAACCGAGGACGTGTCGGCGACGCCGTGGGTGTATTGCCAGACCGTTGTCTCGGGCGAAAGAAAGGCGCGGAGGGCTGTGCGGTTTGCTTCGGACGGGTCCTGCCAGTATGCGCGGATCGGGGTCCAGCCGTCGCTGAGGCCCTCGACATACGCATTGCCGTTCTGCGAGATGATGGCGGTGATGCGCTCGGGGTGCCTCACCGCGAGGCGGAAACCAGTCGGCGCGCCATAGTCGAAGACATAGATGGCGAAGCGGTCAAGTCCGATCATTTCAGTGAAGCGGTCAATAGCCCGCGCGATATTGTCGAAGGTGTAGTTGAACTTGGTCCGTTCCGGCATGTCCGATTGGCCAAACCCGGGCAGATCGGGCGCAATCACATGAAATCGGTCGGCGAGCTGCGGAATGAGATCGCGGAACATGTGGCTTGCAGTTGGAAAGCCGTGCAGCAGAAGGAGTGCAGGAGCGTTCGAGCGACCGGCCTCCCGGTAGAAGATTTCGATGCTGTCGACGGCTATTCGCCGGTGAGCGATCTTAGTCATTTGTCCGGCATGGCCCTCATCAGCCCAACGTCCCCATCCAGCCGGCGATGGCCCGCCCGATCTCGTCCGGCGAATCTTCCTGAACGAAATGGATCCCCGCCACCGTCTTCTCGGTCAGCGCTGGCCACCCGCGGACGAGGTTGACCAGCGTATCATTGGCGAGGATCGCACCTGGCTCAGCCTTCAGGAACAGCTTGGGCACATTGCTCGTCCCCAGCCAGTCCGCGTATTCAGTCGCGATCGCATGCACATCGGCGGGCTCGCCCTCGATGGGTATTTGCCGGGGCCACGTCAGCGTCGGCCGTCGCCCCTCGCCAGGCTCGGCGAACGGCCGTCGATACTCCGCCATCTCCTCGTCGGAGAGCTTACGCAGGATGGCGTTCGGCAGGATCTCTTCAATGAAATAGTTGTTCTGCAGGACCATCGCCTCGCCGGCC